>Ga0172377_10002433_pt1 | contig 19003 bp, 25 predicted proteins | sample Pumphouse3metaG_FD_119749 | JGI IMG/M metagenome (GOLD analysis project Ga0172377, IMG submission 119749) | Leachate microbial communities from a municipal landfill in Southern Ontario, Canada - Pumphouse #3 metaG | ecosystem: Engineered > Solid waste > Landfill > Unclassified | place: Canada...
CGCAAAAGACTGGATCCGAACCAGAAGATCGGCTAAGCCTTCTTTAACCGCAATCGAGAAAGCGAGAAAAGACTGCTTAATAGACGAAACAAAAACCGAGATGAATCGATATATCTCAGCGAACACCACCGCGGCAGCTTCAAAAGAAGCCTTAATTCCAAGAACCCAGCGCGCTACCCAAGACCCAAACTCAACGAGAGATTCTGTCGCGCCTCGAGCCTCAGACCTGATCTTTTCGAAATCAAGGTTTCCAAGTTCGTCGCTAAGCGTTGTCAAGTAAGGGAGAAGCTCCTGCGTTATTGCAATACCAATCCCCTGGAACGCTTTTTTGAGTTTCGTTAAGTTATCGTCAAAGACCTTCATTCCTGCGGCTGTTTTGTTGTCCATCACAACCCCTAGACGCTCCGCTTCCTCTCCTAGCTCTTCAATGCCTTTCCTCCCGAGCTGTAAAAGCGGAACTAGCTCAGCCCCCCTACGCCCCAGAAGCGTTGTCGCAATAGCAAGAGCCTGCGTCTTATTTGTTGCAGTAGAGTAATAGTCCGACATTTCCAAGAGAACGTTGTACGTTGATTTCAAATTGCCCTGAGCGTCCACGACGGAGATCCCCATTTTGTCAAACTCTCTGGTATATGTGACCATTCCTTGCCTTGCCTGCTCCATATACTTGGCCAAGATAGGCAAAGATTTTGTAATTCCTTCAACGCTGGCGTGTTCCTGTTCGGCTGCATACTGGAGTTTCGACATCTCTTCCGCCGTGATCCCAGTCTGCTTTGCAATTTTATCGAGTTCCGTCCCGTACTGTACCGCCGAAGTGACAATTTTCACCAGCGCGGCACCAGCAGCGGCAGCGGCAGCAGCTAAAGCCATGAACCCTACCCTTGCAAGTCTCTTTACCTCATCCCCGAAAACCTTCAAACGGCCCTGAATGCCTCGAAGTTGTGGAGAGAGCTGGTCGACAAGTTTCATAACGACCGACATTTCTTTTTTTTGTGAATTTGTTAGAGTCATTTTAGTCTCCTTTTTTTGTGATAGTCTTTACCAGCCGCCTTTTCGCAAAGCGCGGTCAATTGATCGATTATAAATTTTACTGAACTCCGGTGCCAACGTGTTGAACGTCTTTCCAAACTCCAACCGAGGCTGAACTTTGACTTTGTTTTTTAGAACGAAAAACGGCTTGCCGGTCTCGCTGTCGCATAAATACATCTGGCCATTGATCTCGCGCCTGAATATTTTCTTCCTCCGGACCAGCGACAAAACGTCCCGATATCGCTTCCGGACTCTTCGAGTCTTGCCTCCTGTAAAAATCGGAGCAAACGAAAGCGGAACTGCGATCCTGTTTTTGCCGGAACGATCCCCTCCGCGTTCCCAGATGTCGGCAACCGGTGAAGTTGTTGAGATTTTTTGTTGTATGTCGAGCCCTTTCCCTGAAATCGGATGTCGCTGAAACTGAGAAAAAATACCCGTTCGACCCCGGCTCTGGATCCCCGGTAAGCCCCGGAGCCTTCTTGTCCGGAACTCTTTTAGAAACTTCCTGCCAGCATGATCCAACGCGTCCTTAAGCTCGACCTCTAACTGGCGCGGAACCAGGTGATACGCCCGGAGCAGGTTTTTTGTGTTTAGTTCAAGTCGCATGTCCATATTAGCTCACCTTTTCTTCGGCCTTTGTTTTCTCTGCCTTTATGCCCTCTACTATCAACGCGGCCTCTTCCTCGATTTTTAAGGTTCGAAGTCTACGTTCCTCAGACCTTAGACTTTGCTGTTTTACAAACAAAGTTTGAGTCCCCGCTTTTTCGAGCTCCGTTTTAACCGCCTCATAAAAAGCTTTCCCATCCTCTCGGTCCATAAAGCTTATGGTCAATCCGTCCGCGCTTAATGACCCCGAATAAAGTTGCATTTGCAGAGCCTTAACCTGCGCCGACAGTTCAACGATTTTGTTCATTATCGTCCGGCCTTCAGCCTTGAAAGTTTCTTCCATTCCCTCAATTTCGGTCAACCGCTTTTCAGTTTCTGCCTTAATCGCCTCTTTGAGCTTGCCTTTAAGAGCCTGCAGGGCCTCTGTGCCGGCTTCAAGATCAAGCTGAATTTCCTCAACCGTACGATCAACCTCGCGAAGATCCGCGTCTTTGATGTTTTTATCGCCACCCAAACGCCTCTGGCGTAAGCGCTTCGCTTCCGTCCTTGCCTCTGATTTTTGATTTTCGTAATCTGTGATTCGCCCTTCAAGTTCCACGATCTGCGCGCCTATCTCTTTTGAAGTTGCTTTTTTCTTGCCGGTTAAGATGTCGATAAAATTCATTTCTGATCCTCCCTAAGTTTTTTATTTGTTTGAGTGTCTCTTTTCCCTTTCGCGAGAAAAGCCTTGCCTTATTGCTTAACGTGCTTTGAAAAATCCTCGATCGTGTCCGAAATCTCTCGGATGTTATGAAGCGCCCGAAAAAGTTCCTTGTGAAAGGGCTTCACTACTTCAAACGGAACCGAATTAATTCCTTCGAGAATGCCGTCCACCTTTTTGAGAGCTTCATTGAATCGGGGAACCTCACGATCTTGAAGCGCCCTTCCGGCCTTGATAACGTCTTCTCGTAGTCCTGCGACCATTTCGTCACGCCTCACATCTTCCATTTCCTGCCGTTCTCTCTCACTTAACATCTTTGTCCTCCTTGCCCTCTCTGGGCCGTTTTTACGTTTTTGATCTTCGATCCTCTCGTGAAGCGTCCTTTGCCTCCCGCGCTGCCTCATATCCGCCAGAATGATAGAAGTCCTGCTCATCTTTGCGAGTATGCGGAACCGAACTTTTAGCGTTTTCCTCGGCCTGATCTTCTGGATCCTGCCTTCTTGGACTTTGGCCCCTTCTTAACCAGCTCATTTTTCTTCGCCCCTTTGGTCTTCTTGCCTTTACCTTTCGCCCCGGAACCTTTCCGAGGCTTACTCTTTTCATTTTTCTCCGGTATTCGCCACGCCTCACAAACTTTCTCCAGCCAAGCCGGCCGCTGAACTCTCTTAATATTTTCCATCTGCGAACTCCTTTATGATTTCTTGGAGCCTGTCGTTTATCAGCGCACACCGCGCACCTACATCCAGCCCCTCGAGTTGTGGAGCCAGCCTCTGCGGCAAGGCCAGAAACTGCTTTTTAATTGTCGTGATCTCGTAGATCATTCCTTCCTCGACCTCTTCCTTGGAAATAAGGTCCCCGATTACCTTCTTGTACTGGACCTCCGCCAAAAGAGCTTTGAATTTGCGATATCGCACTTCCCATTCTTGCTCGGGCTCGTCGGAATCGTTTCTTGAAAGCCTCCAGGCCTGAATAGAAAGCAAGTCATATTCGCCACCCTCTTTCTGAGGCATGCCCTGAGCAACCCACCTCTGGACCGTACGCAGAGAAACATCAAAAGCCGCGGCAACCCTTTCCAAGCTCGTAACCGAAACCGAAGCAGCCGAGCTTTCTGTTTTTTCTTCAAAGCCCCGGAGATCTTTCATCTCGGCCCCGGACAAGGCTTTTCCCTGCTGGACTTTTTCCAGCAAAGCAAGATGTCGCTTTTTCTGGGCCATTTCAACTACATCGATCTTTTTGCGACATGCCCTTGTCGCTGATGGCGTGTTTTTGACCGGTTTTGCTTTTTCCTTCATTCGCTGAACCTCCCGTTATTGTTGAGCTATATAAAAATAACTACTCATAAACCTCGCGACATGACATCGCAAAAAATGAGTTTAGCATCGCGAATTAACTGCGCTGCGCCGACCCGCATGACCATCCCCCCCTCCAAGTACCTTTTTATGTTCTGAAACCCCCGCCTGTAGGACATACAGCCCCGCCCCTTTGAATACATAAATTTTTATTCATAAAAACATCCTGAAAAAATATTGTAAATCTTTTTGAAACATGTTAACCTCGCGCCGGACAGCGGAAGCAAGCGCGAATACTGTATTAAATAATTCAATAAATATTTCTATTACAAATCTTTTAATCTTCACGCCCGCCCCCTATCGTTAATCCCAAGCGGGACAGAGTTCTCGGAGAATAAAACCCTGCCCCTCGTCGACCAGTCACAAACCTCAGGCGAGAGAAGGCCCGCTTTGAGAAAAAAACTGGAGCGACGTCTGCTGCTTGGGATATCTCGGAATTTTTTCTTAAAACTTTATTCATGCCCGTCCCTTTTCTATCTGACTCGAATAGAATCGCGTACGTTTAACGATTCGATCTATCTCCTGGCTGCGATTGGTAGAGCCAGAGGGAAGAGCATGAAGGACCTTTGAGCCGGTTCGACGGCCGGAGGATTCTCTTCCCTCTGGTTTAACATCAGACTTGATCGCATTCACTACCGGGACCACCCCGGGAAAGGTTAACTCATGTCCTTTCGTTGCCGACCTATCGCCTGAAATATCTTTTTTTATTCGAATCTTTTTCCGCTCGGATCCAAGTCGCTCCCCGACAAAGTGAACGAGGATCCCGAACTTTCGCCTCATCGGGAGTTCTTGCGTCGCTGGCATATTTCTCGGAATGCGCTGCGCGCTCTTGCGATACCAGGCCGGGAGAGGCCTTCCGACTAACGGCATGACCTCCCCCGATTCTTCCTGGTCCCGGCGGCGTGGAGCGTTATTTGTTGAAAGGCTGTCGTTTTGAGGTTGTCGCGCGCCCATATTAAAATGCCTCCTGGAGCTCATATTTTTTAACGCCCCCTTTTTTAATCTCATAGATTTCTGCATGGTCGTTCTCATTTTCTTTTTTTATAAGTGCCGCAGTCTCTTCCACTTTGCTCCGGAGATCTGGGAAGTCCCTCCAGATCACGCGCAAGGTTTCAAGAATCCCTATACGGCAATTTATTATCCGGTACGTTGCCCTGAGATTTTCGAGGCGTATATTTTCCATAATATCTACTCCATGGTGGGTATTCGTTTTCAGACATCATCGTTACATAATTATTACCACATACGGCAAGCTTGTAATCGGCGGCGTACTCACGCGTTTTCATATCAAAATCAACCAGGCCGAGAAGCCGCGTAGGGAAGCCCGTTCGAGATTTACAGACGCGGATCCCGGTCTGATATTTCTCAGTCATAACCTGCTTTTCATACTGTCCGTTGCCCTCGTCGTCCTGGGGTTCAACATGCGCCAGGACTATAACGGTGTCCGCCTGCTTGACGATGTTACTCGACCCATGAAAATCGTTCTGATCTGGAAAGACGCGCAACTTGTCTTTTTTACGAAGGTGAGAAACAAGCACAATCGGCACGCGGAAACGATCTTGTAGAGCTTTTAGTTTTTTCATCGTGTCATTTATAGCGCTATATTCATCCCGGCTTTGAAAATCAAAGTAATGAAGGTGATCAATGATCACAAGATCGGCCGAGTCGCTTATCATTTCCAAATGGGCTTCAAACAACTGAATATTGAGAGATTCCTCCCGTGAATAAATTTTGAGGTTTTTATATTTTCGCTTAAAAATCTCGTCCAAGCTCAGGATCTCGTCCCGTATGCGGTCCTTCTTGTCCTCCGGGATATTTCCCTGAACGAAATCCCTGTATGAAATATATAAATCCCAAAGCCCACAAGTATTGACCATCCGGATGTACTCTTTATAACGCTGACGATTTATCACTTCATACCGATCACCCTCAAGACTGAAAAGATAAACCTCTTTGTCTGGCGCATTTTCAAAGGCGAGGGAATTGACCAGTTCCGTTTTTCCGATACCACTATCCGCCCCTATCACCACAAGCTCGCTTTTGCTGCTTATCCCCCCGAGTGCCTCGTTCAAGAATGAAACAGTGTACTTTGAGTTCTTCGTCGGATCGGTCGTATCCCAGTCCAAAAAGGACAAATCGATATACTCCTCAAGATTATAAAACCCAGTATTTTTATCATAGATTAAACCCATAAATTACCCCCGGAACCTTTGCCCGGCAGAAACGGCCGGAAGTTTTTGCTTTTCGTTCAAATAACTCTCAAATTTCACCCCAAATAAAGTTTCTGGTCTCAAATAAGCCGCCATTTTGGGATCATCTCCCCAGGACGCTTTCTTCTTGCGAATAACGGTCTTGAAATCCTCTATTTGCCAGCCTTCTTTTAGGCGCGCCTGTACATGTTTAACAGTCCCCTTGCTCTCCGGTCTATACGAGGTCCCAAGAACCGCGTTCAAATCTGCGATGATCTCTCGAATCAACTCTTTTTCCGGAGATGAAGCGGAGTCCTCAGTTTCTTTGAGAGTATCTTTAAGAGTATCTTTAACTATAGGGGTTATCACTTCTGATAACCCTCCCTTATCACTTTTGATAACCTCTCCTACTCCTTTTTGATAACCCTTATCACTTTTGATAACCCTTATCACTTCTGATAACCCTTGCCATTTCTGATAATCCTTGTTAAATGAATATATAAGCCCATCCACAAGTTTTCCTTCCTGCTCGCAAAAAATAAGTCCTTTCTTCAACAACCAAGCTCTATTTCTATGAATAGACACCTCGCACATCCCCGTACATTTAATAAAATCACCCGTTGTTATGCGCGCCTTCTTTTGGTGAAAACCGTAAGTCTTACGCCAAATACAATCGAGCATTCTTCTGGCTCCTGGTGGTATATTGATTCGAGATAAGGCTTCTAAAATTTCATTCGCCACTCTTGTGTACCCATTTTCAAGCTGCGGACTTGCCACTTACGCCCTCCCTTTCTTTGCCGGATTCTCCGGTATCTCCTGAATCCCGAAAATCTCATTTTCGCCGTACCCCAGGCTTGCGACTGCCGCGCTATAAGCCGCAAATATAGATTCCCCCCGGCCCCGCTCTCGAACAGGTAAGATCCGCACGTTTTCAAAAAGTTCTTTGATTCGGCTATTTCTTTTCATCGCTATCCTTGTTTTTTAGCAATTCCCTAAGTCTGACGGCGCCAGCAATAACGAAATTTAATTGCATAGCCAGATCGTCCGTATCTCTCCCCATCCTCTTATGAAGGGTTTCACACAAAGTCTTTTGGCATTCCCCTAAAACCAGAGATAGATCAATTTGAGCCTGCCTGGTGTTTTCTTCCCTGTTCTCGCTTGGGAGGCGAATGATTTGGTAGTTACAAATTTCGGCAAGGTAAGAAAGAACCCGATGATCGTTCGTTGCGGCAAAAAGACCAGGTAAAGAAAACAACGAGAATTTTGGCGGCGTGTGGTTTAGCCCAGAATTTAACGTGGAAAGCCCGATCTCGGCGGCGGCGGCAATACCTTTCCGGTTAGGCTTAAACGTATCAACGACCAGTTCGAACAGCCGTTTCTTGCAAGGTGAAAATTTCGACGATTTTGTCGGCTTTGAGTTTTCAATACAATGTGGTATTCTTTTCCCATAAGACATAAAAAATGCTCCCTGCCCGGAGTAAATAAAAAAGCCCCGCTACCCAGCGGGGTTTTTTCATGAAAACAACTTGTCCAAAGGCACCCTGAAAAATTTCGCGATCTTATATACTTGGGAAGCCTTGGGTTCCGTGCGTCCAGCCTCCCAATTTAAAATGGTAGTCCGCGTCACACGCAACCCTACCCCAGACAACTCAAACATAAGATCCGCCTGAGATAAGCCCAATTTTTCCCTTAAACGTCTCAAGATTTCCGCTCTGAACATCTTACTTCCTCCTAATAAGCAACGCAACCAGTTGTGTTGATTATACACGAGAAATCTTCAGTCGTCAACTTTTTTCTAAAGAAAAACAACTAGTTGAGTTGTCTTAAATATGGTAAGATTTAGGTATTATGACTTCATTTTCTAGCCGCTTTTCGAAATTATTAGATAATAAAGAGAAAACCCAGGCCTATATTGCACAAGGATTAGGGTTAACTAGACAGACCTATATCTACAACATACTGAAAGGTAAACATACCCCTACTATTGAAAATGTAAATAAAATTGCGGATCTTCTTGAATGTTCAAAAAAAGAGCGCAAAGAACTTCTGTTGTTAGCTGCCTCGGAAAGAACTCCCGAAGATGTTAAGAGATACTTTAACCCGCGAAGCACATTAAACCCCGCATGGAAAGCTGCCTCAATAGATCGTGTTTTCTGGCCTATTGCAAATACAAATATCTCACCTCTTCTCAATGAAGAATTTTTTGATTCAAACACCGTTTTACTCGAGTCAAGTTTTATGGAGCCCATATTTTTAAAAGGCCAAAAAATTCTCATAGCTGAATACCGGATAGATTCCCTAAAAGATGAGAAATGCTTTGAGCTTGGAAACTATGTTGTTGTTAATTATGGAGAAGATGGTTCTTCCGAATCAAAGTTCTGCTGGGGAAAGCTGACCAAAAAAGAAAAAACTACCTGGTCAATTCAGGATCCTAAATCCGATGAGACTTTTAACATACCATTAACGAATATTGATAAGATAGGCAAAATCATTGGACTCTTATTCTAATGTCTGGATTTATTGTCGTTTTTATTTGTCTAGCAGTCTTGTGGTATTTTCTTCTCCGGAAAAAATATATATGCGTTCACTGTGAGAAAAGTTTCTCTAACTATGATGTCTTTCAAAACAAAGTCACTCTCAAAGACAATGAGATCGCATGTACCTCTTGCCTCAATACCTTCTCCCCCTTCGTCGAGAACAAAAAAACTTCAAAAGAAAATCTCAAAAATAGGAGCGTTTCCATGGTAGACAATAAAATCATAGACCAACTGACTGAACTCGCGGTAAAACATCATGTTGTTTCCTTGGTATATCAAAAATCACTGAGCGATCTGACTCCCTCCCCTCGACTTATAGAACCCTACTCCTTATCTCAGGGAAAACAAGACATAATGCTCCGGGCATATCAACTTGCACCGGAAGAAGGCTGGCGTTTCTTTATGCTTCATAAAATAATTGGGATTTCGGATAATGGAACTTCTTTTAAGCCCCGTAAAAAAGTTACTATACAAACAGGCGAAATCACGCCGACTTTCCATCCCTATGAAAGCTGGACTGATGCCGTGCAAAAATATCGCAATATGGTCTTATCATTTTTATCCGACAGAGTTATCACAGAAGGTGAGAAAAAGAAATTACAGAAATTTGTCGAAGAAGAAAATCTCCAGATTTCAGAAATTCGAGGAGTTCATCTTAGTATCTTTTCAGAATGCTTACAACATGTTCTCAGAGATGGAATAGTTGATGACGGCGAGGCTCGTGAAATTGAACTGCTCAATAATTGTCTTACCTCCTGTGGGTATGGAATAAACTCAGCGAGATAAGAATTAAAATCCGAGAGAGATCCGGAATCTCGGGGGAAAAATAAATTGATGAGTGTAATCCAACCGAAGGAGGAAATCATGTTCACTGATTCGATTAAACTCACTTGTTCCGGAGAAGAAAAATCGAGACGTGAAAGACTTCAAAGAGTTATTGGCTATGTTTATGCTTTGGCCAGTCGCTCCGGAAATGGGGATTTTTTGGATAAGATAGACTCTCTCGATGACCACGAAGGACAACTGACAGTGAAATGGAAATCCGCTCCCACTGATGACGAAAAAGAATTATTCTCAAAGGCCTGGGAAAGCAGTATTGGTGACGGTGCCCCAAATGTTGATCACGAAATGTAAAAACTCATGGACTATTATTATTTTTTAGATGAATCCGGCGATCATGGACTAAGCTATATAGACCCTAACTTCCCGCTATTTATGCTCTGTGGATGTTTATTCAGAGCAGATCATTATTCCGAGGCAGAGAAAAAGGTCGACGCCTTTAAGATGAAATTTTTCAAAACGAAATCAGTAATTCTTCACTCGCGAGATATCAGAAAATGTGAAGGCCCTTTTCAGGTACTTTTTGACTTGGAATTAAAAAAGGCATTTTATGATGATCTTAACGATCTGATGAAAACATCGGAATTTATAATCATCGGATCCGGCATTAACAAAGAAAAGCACATCAAGCAATATGGAAAAGCTACCAACGACCCCTATTCACTGTCCATGTCCTTTATGATGGAACGTGTTGCCTTTTGCTTACACCGAAAAGATAAGTCTGCCAGAGTTCATATTGTGGCGGAATCTCGTGGAAGAAAAGAGGACGTCCAACTCGATGCATATGTTAAATCAATTATAGATCTCGGAACGTTCTATGTTACCAGGGCGAAAATGACCAGGATATTTAAGAGCTTTAAGGTCCGTCCCAAAAAAGATAATGTTGCAGGCCTCCAGATTGCCGACCTGGCTGCTTACCCACTGGCAAGACATATCCTCCGGCCCGAAGAACCTTATCCCTCATTTGACATTATTGAAAGCAAATTGGACTGTGACTACAAAGGCAGGTATGACGGCTGGGGCCTTAAAATCTTCCCCTAAAAAAACAGAAAGCCTCTTGTTAGAGGCTTCTGCCGACCGGGGGACACCCCGATCCAAAATATCTTCGTTACACCTAAAGTGTATCACATTGTCGGACATTGTCAAGACTTTCGCCTCAAACCCCAACCCTAACCCCCGACCCGATTAAAAAGTCGCCGCTACGGCCAAATATGAAGGCCGTTTTTTAGCTCAAAGTGCTGATTTCATAGGATTATAGCGTTTCCACGCTTTACCCGGGCTATACCCGGAACTTTTCAAGAAAGGGATCCTGTGATATACTTCCGACATGTCAAAAACTTCCTGGACGAAACCCTCGAAAGGCTGGATCTCCGGAGAAGGACCAAAACGGATCCGGAAGAAACGACCGGCAAACATTCCCTATGGAGTAAGTTATACCCCGGCGCAATGCCCAAGACCGAAATGCCATTCCCTCAATCTCGAATGCTATTCAACCAGAGATAAAAACCGTTACTATAAGTGCCGCGAATGTGGAATAAATTTCAAAGCGGTCGTGGAATATCAATTTGAACGAGTAGCGACAACGTCTTGTCGTCATAAATAGATATCTTTCCGCCTTACCCGGGCTGTCAATTCAAACCGGAGATATTATCCAGCGACCTGATACTCCGCCTCAAGGATCTCGTCCGGAGCCTCCTGGAGCCCCTCTCCAGCCTCCTGAGGCAGCTTGTTAAACCTGTCCTGGACTGCGGCGATCACCAGCTCGTCCTTAATAGTTTTTTCCGTCTGGAATAAAATATCGACCATAGGTTTTATATATTGATATTTTGAAATACTGATTCCGAGTTTCTCGGCCATTTCCGCCGAGTTGAAATAATGCTTCCGGTTTTCATTGCTCAAATTTGCGTTCGGATATGGTTTTTTCCCGGCTCTTTTAAGAATTGTATATGCTTTTTGCGCCCATTCTTTCGAGTTCAGCCTCCGGGTTCTCATAACCTTTTTAGAAAGCCCCCAGGCCGTAACAAGCCATTCTGGAGGACGGTTTATAATCTCCCAGATACTTTCAGCGGATATCTGATAAGGCATGCCGCCATTGTCCCAAGTAACAGGCGCAACGATATCCCCTCTTGTTATCGCGAGAACGACCGGAGTTCTTGAAAGATTCAAGATCCATCTGGTTTGTTCCAGTGATAAATCATGGAATCCTTTCTGGTCGTCGCGCGGCCGAGCTGTCGTCTTGAACCTTAAGATCAACTCTTCCCGGACATTCTTCCGGAGATCCTCAGGAACGACAACCGCCTTTTTTGCCTGTTCCCGGTTTTCCTCGAGAGGCTGGATCGCTTTCTTTAGCTTTTTGAGTCCAAAAAGAGCGTTATGTTCCTCTTTCATTTTGGTAAAATCGAGATGAGTATATATTTGAGTTGACCGAACGTTTTCATGGCCAAGGATCTCTTTGATCGACATAATATCAGCCCCACGATTCAAAAGATGAGTCGCGAGAGAATGTCTGAACGCATGAGGTGAAAAATCGAACCTGAGCTTTTCCGCGTATTTTTTCATGATGAGATTAAGCCCCGCGCCGGATCCTTTTTCTCTGCCCTTGTTCTGCTTAAAAATAAACACATTTTCGTTCACCGCTCCGAACAACTTAAAATCCTTTATCGCTTGAATAACTTCATCGTTAAGCGCTACCACCCTGTTCCCCTTTTTAGATCTGATTTTCAGAGTCTTTTTTTTGAGATCAACGGCGCCGTTTTTTATAGACGGGATATCTTTCCCCTGAATACCTCCATTAAGCATGAGTTCAATTATAACCCGGTCCCTGGAACGTTTAACCTTGCTCATCAACATGGTTTTTTTCTTTTCGGTTAAGGTTTTGAGATCCCGGACCCGGATCCGAAACTGTTTATTGACTTTCGCCCCGTATCTCTCGACCAGACACAAGACTGAACTTGCTGTTCTTATGTCCCTGAAAAAAGGATCTTCCGCGCAATCAAGCCCCTTGTAGCGCCGGAGCGCGTCAACTGCCGATTGATTGAGATATGCGATCCTCTGCCGGCCGTTTTTCGCTTGCCTGATCTTCAACGTCTTTTCCTCGAAATTGATATCCCCGTTTTTGAGATTAAGAAGCTCCCCAGCCCTGATCCCTGAACCATACAAGACCTCAAAAATAGCCTTGTCCCGAGGATCCTCGACGATCGCAAAAAGCTTTTCGATCTGTTCTTCGGAAAGAAAGCGCGGAAGTTTCTTCTCTCGTTGTGGACCCTCTATGCCCTGCGCCGGATTCTGCTGGATAAAGCCCTCTTTGAGCAAGAAAGCGAAAAATCCTCGAATAGCCGATATTATATGGCCCAGGCTGACCCCTGAAAGGCCTCTTCTCTTTCCCTCGGCCAGGAATACCCTGATATCGACAATCCCTATTTCGGAGATCCTCTTGCCTTTTAAGGATTCTCCAAAGCCTTTAAGGTATCTTTTTTGACTTATGATAGAGCTTTCAGATAGGCCTTTTTCAACCGAAAGAAATGACAGGTAGTCCCCAACATGATCCAGCATGATATCCCCCTTTTTTCCATCAACATCCCAACAAAATAAAAAAACCTACCGGCTCCCAAGCGAGAGCAAATAGGCTTTCTTTCTCGTTCTTTTAAGCGGAACGAGTAATCTAACAAAACGACGGCCAGCCGATTTTTTGGTTCGACTGACCGTCAAATGTGGTGAGCCGCCTTGGACTCGAACCAAGCACACACGCCTTAAAAGGGCGTTGCTCTACCGGATGAGCTAGCGGCCCGGTATTTTTTCTGGGTTTTTTTACCCCAGTATTTCTTTTTCTTTCTCCGCGAGAGCAGAATCTATTTTTTTGATGTGATCGTCAGTTAGTTTCTGCACTTTGTCTTTTGTTGTGAACTTATCGTCTTCGGTGAATTTTTTGTCTTTTTCCAGTTTCACCGCTTCTTCGTTTGCGTGATGTCTTGTGTTCCTTACGGATATTCTTCCTTCTTCGGCCATTTTGTGTAATACCTTTGCCAGTTCCTCGCGTCTTTCATGCGTTAACTGCGGCATGGGGAGGCGGATGAACTTCCCGTCGTTGGACGGGTTTATCCCGAGATCGGAGGCCAAGATGGCTTTTTCTATGGCGCTCATGGCGTTCTTGTCCCAGGGTTGTATGACAAGAAGTCTCGGTTCCGGCACCGTTACGCTCGATATCTGCTTAAGCGGGGTGCTGGTGCCGTAATAGTCCACTTTTATATGCTCTACAAGGCCGGGATGGGCTCTGCCGGTCCTTATGGTGGCGAACTGTTTCTTTACAGCTTCCACCGCTGAAGCCATTTTCTGTTCGCTTTCTTTGGTGACCCTGTCGATCTCATTGGCAAACATAATCCACCTCTCTTGCCCCGGGTTAACTTATGAGCGTTCCTATGTTTTCTCCGCTAACGGCTTTTTTGATATTGCCTTTCCTGTTTATGTCGAAAACAACTATGGGCAGTTTGTTTTCCATACACAGGGAAACGGCGGTAGCGTCCATTACCCGGAGGTTTTTTCTAAGTACCTCTATGTAGCTCAGTTTCTTGAACTTCTTAGCGTCTTTGTGTTTTACCGGGTCTTTGGTGTATACCCCGTCGACCTTTGTCGCTTTAAGTATAATGTCGGCGTTTATCTCTACCGCTCTCAGCGCGGCCGCCGTGTCTGTCGTAAAATAAGGGTTTCCCGTGCCGCAGACAAAAATAACCACCCTTCCTTTCTCAAGATGCCTGACAGCTCTTCTTCTTATGTAAAGTTCCGCGAGCTGTCTTATTTCTATGGCGGTTAATACCCGGGTCTCTACGCCTGTTTTTTCAAGGGCGTCCTGAAGCGCCAGGCCGTTAAGCATTGTGGCCAGCATTCCCATGTAGTCGGCGGTGGATCTGTCCATTCCGGAGGCCGACGCCGTAAGGCCCCGGAAGATGTTCCCTCCGCCTATGACCACGGCTATCTCCGCGCCGCTTTTCTGCGCTTCTTTTATCTGCCGCGCCACAGAAACGTTTATCTCCGGGTCTATCCCGAAACTAAGCTTGCCCATAAGGGCTTCACCGCTTATTTTTAACACCACGCGTTTAGGCGCTTTGGCCGGTTTCGGCATCTTTTCCCCTTAGCAGGATTCTCCCACCTCGAACCTGGCGAATCTTTTAACTACGATGTTCTCCCCGATAGTGGCTATTGACTGGGTTACCAGATCCTTGATCCTTATGTTCGGATCTTTTATATACGGCTGTTCCAATAGACAGGTCTCCGAATAGTATTTTTCGAGTTTGCCTTCCACTATCTTCTCGACCACCGCCTCGGGTTTGTCCTTTATCTGGGCCCGGGCTATTTCTTTTTCTTTTTCTATCGCCAGTTCGGACACTTCGCTTCTATCCACATAAAGAGGGTTCGAGGCCGCTATCTGCATGGCTATGTCTTTTGTGAGTTTTCTGAAATTGTCCGTTCTCGCGACAAAATCCGTCTCACAGTTAACTTCCAGAAGAACCCCTATGCGGTCTCCCATATGGATATAGCTCTCTATGACTCCCTGGCCCGCGACACGGTCTGTTTTCTTGGCGGCTTTGGCTATTCCTTTTTTTCTAAGGACCTCGACTGCCTTGCCCACGTCTCCTTTTGCCTCTTTCAGGGCTTCTTTGCATTCCATCATGCCGGCGGATGTTTTGAATCGCAGATCTTTTATGGCGTCCATTAAATTCATTTTATTCTCCTGATGATTTTTATTTTTCCGTCCGTTCCGGATTTATTGCCGGAGCGTTTTACATATCCAGTTTTATGTCTCCCTCGGGAGCATCTTCTTGTTCCTGCGCGGGTTTTTCTTCCGCCGGGGCAACTTTTTTCTCTACTTTTTCTTCAACCGGAGTTTCTTCCGCGGAAGCCGGCGTTTCCTGTTTTTCTTCGGCTTTGGGTTTTTCCGCCGGCGCGGGTTCTGTTACGTTTTCCGCGGGCATATCTTCGGGTTTTTGTTCAGGGTTTTTCATGTCTTTTACCTTTTTACCCGTAACCGATTCTTTAACTCCTTCTTCCGCCGCTTCGGCTATCTTCGAGATAATGTACTCTATCGACCTTATCGCGTCGTCGTTGCCGGGTATGGGATAATCCACCATATTGGGGTCGCAGTTGGTATCTACAAGCGCTACCACCGGAACGCCCACCTTGCGGGCCTCTTTTATGGCGATGTCCCCGATCTCAGCGTCCGCCACCACAACGGCGTCGGGAAGTTTGGTCATTTCAACTATTCCGCCAAGGTTCTTCAGCAGTTTGTATTCTTCTTTATCTATCCTAGCTTTCTCTTTTTTGGCGTACTCATTATAAGTCCCGCCCTCTTTTATCTGCTGTATATATCTGAGGCGCTCCACGCTTTTTCTTATGGTATCAAAATTGGTCAGGCATCCGCCAAGCCATCTTTCGTCCACATAGAACATTCCGCTTTTCTGGGCGGCCTGCTTTATTATCTTCTTCGACTGCTTTTTGGTGCCGACAAACAGCACTTTCTTGCCTTCCGATGTAAGGTTCCTGACGAAATCCATTGCCTTAATCAGGGCTTCTTCCGTTTTTTTGAGGTCTATTATGTAGATCTTGTTCTTTTCGCCGAAAATGAACTTGCCCATTTTCGGATGCCATTTGTTGGTCTGATGCCCGAAATGGACACCGTTCTCCAAAAGTTCTCTGATCATTTGTGTTGCTACCACGACTTCCTCCTTGTTGCCTTAAGGACACTTCCCCCCGTATTGCGCGATTATTCACTCCCCTCAAGGGAGCATCACGCGGTTCGAAAGCGCCTTTTTGGGGTTTACGAACCTCCGACCCTCGACCGAACTATTCGATACGAAGGTGAACAAATATTATATAGAAAAACCCGTTAATTGCAAGATTTTTCTGAGTTAAGGGTGTCAGGCCTCCCCGTTGGCCAAAATTTATCACTATTAGCGGAAATCATCAATAAAAAATGAAAAAAGTGAAAGAATTTTGTATCTTTACGGCGTCTCTAATAGTGAGGACGGAAAATTAAATGATCAACAAAAAAGGAGGCTATATGAACGAAAAAGAATTTTGGGATTTTTTGGCGGACCTGCAAAGACCCGGGAAAATCAGCATGCTTTCCGGGAGTATCAGCTCAGGGGCTGGCCCCACAGATAGTATTGGAAACTACATGTCGGGCCATTCAATTCTTCCTGCAGAACATCAGGACTTTCCGCAAAAGATCGTAGAACAACTGGGAAACCTTCTGTTTTTAGAAAATGTCAGAAGCGCGACAAAAGAGGCTATTTTAATTTTGCTGGCCCACCAACCCTCGAAGTATGCATTGGAGATACTTGAAAAATATAACCTCTCTCCAGCCAAAGAATTGGAAATATTCGCTGAAATAGCTTTGGAGGAATGTTATATGTGGAATGAGTAGTTAACAAAGAAGGCATTCATGTCCAGGCCATTAAGAATCGAGTATCCGGGAGCTTTTTACCACATTACGTCGCGTGGAAATGAAAGGAAAAACATATATGATTCGGATCAGGATCGGGAAAAGTTCCTTGGAATTGTCAGCAGGGCTTACGAAAGGTTTAAGATAAGGATCCACGCATACTGCTTAATGTCAAACCATTACCATTTTTTAATGGAAACTACACGATCAAACCTTTCAAGGTGCATGCAATACATAAATTCAACTTACACAAACTATTTTAACCGAAAGAAAAAAAGATGCGGGCATCTGTTCCAGCACCGGTATTTAGGGCTTTTGATCGAGGAAAACAGTTATTTAACACATCTATCGAGATACATACATCTGAATCCCGTGAGGGCCGGGCTGGTAAAAACACCGGAGGAATATGCTTGGAGTAGTTATCGGTATTATATTTCAAGTAAAAACTCTCCGGATTTTTTAGTAAAAAATAATACTTTAGGTCTTTTCAACGGAAACACAGATCACTACCGGGCTTTTGTGGAAGAAGGATTATTAAAAGAGCTGAAAAATCCTCTCTTGGACGCTTTTGCGGGACTGGTTCTTGGCGGAGATAAGTTTATGGAAAAGATAAAACGCGAGCACATCGAAAAAAACAAAAAAACGCGAGACCTGCCAAGCCTAAGAGCGTTAAACAAAGACATATTGAACCCTTCCAACATAATCAGGATCATCAAACAATGCCATGAATTATCTCACAAAGAGAAAAGTAAACTGATGGTATATTTTATGAGAAATTTTACCGACCTGACTTTGGAAGAAATATCAGCCAGGATGGAAGGGATAGATAAGATCTCCTCAACAGCCGCATGGAAAATAGTTAAAAGGGTTGAGGATAGAATTGATAAAGATAGCGTATTCGGTAAGATTGTAACGACTATCAGATACAAAATGGCCAACGGGGAGGCCAGACACCACTAACAGATGGGGTACGAACACAATTAGCTGGCTAAAAAACGATTGGATTCTATTTATGGGGATCTACATAGCAGATTAGGTTATGAAAACTTAATGGTAAGTTTTTTCTTGAATGCCTTAGCTATCCTGCCCAAAGTTTGAACATTATAATTATCATAATTGCCGCTCTCATAGCGAGCTATAGCCGTTCTACTGGTATGCACTTTTCTGGCAAGCTGCTGTTGTGTCATGTTCCTCTTCTGGCGTAATTCGGCGATCTTTTCGCCTATATCAAGTTTCATCGCGACATCATCGTATACAGCCTTAAACCTATCATCAGCCATCTTCTTACCATATATTGATTGCTTTTTCATAATTAACCTCTCATTCCATATAATTTTTTTTAATTTTAACCGCTTTTTTCAGTTCGTCTCGATTTAACTTATCACTTCTTTTTCTATAAGCTGAAGTTATGATTATCCTCTTTTCATAAAAGAAAAAACAAAAAAACCTTTCCTTTTTCGGCTTAAACGCGTATATCTTATTTTTCTTATCCTCAATTCTGAATTTAGTTTTGTCATATATCTGACCTATATCAGAAATTCTTTTAACCAAATACAGCAAACTTGCCTGTGTCTCTTGATCACACTTCTCAAAATAATCATAAACATTAGAAACGCTTTCACTTTCCGCATGGAAAAATACAGAAAATTTTTCACCCTCGTATATTATATAATTCTCAAAATATTTGTCTCCCAAAGCACTCCTTACTTACATTTTAAGTGTATCATATTTGATACATTTAGTCAACTAGCGTTTTTGTTTATGGCCATTTTTTTAACGGCTTAAATACTCATAGTGAGTGTATCATAATTGATACACAAAATCAAGACCTTAATCCTGCTCGTAGAGTCAAGATTTATGGACACTTTCATATTGAAGTTCTTTGATCTCTTCCACCATGGGGGAAGACGGCATCCCTTTTGGTTGCTTTACACTATACCCGCATTTCTCCCTCCGAAATTCAAATACTGATACGTCCGTAGGAACAGGTCTGGAAACAATTCCAGGGACACCCCGGGGTTTATTTTTTCCCACTCGCTGGGTTCAATTCGAGAATCCCACCTGAAAATAACAATAAATGACCGGGCGCTCCTGCGCGGCCTTCGCCAGCGCACGACGCGCGTCGCCTGACGCCGCGAGCCCAGCGGCGGCATGGACACCAAAGCCAGATAAAAATGAACCCAATAATGGCATAATTACAAAAAAATAAAAACATAAAAGGCTTTGGTGGACAAAGAGCCATCCGCCGGCCGCCGGATAAGAATAATATGAGATTAAAATAGAGGCGGTTGACATAACATGGTTATGTCAAAGGCGGAAGC
>Ga0172377_10002435_pt1 | contig 19000 bp, 23 predicted proteins | sample Pumphouse3metaG_FD_119749 | JGI IMG/M metagenome (GOLD analysis project Ga0172377, IMG submission 119749) | Leachate microbial communities from a municipal landfill in Southern Ontario, Canada - Pumphouse #3 metaG | ecosystem: Engineered > Solid waste > Landfill > Unclassified | place: Canada...
GAAGTGGAACACTTCCAAAAAGAACTTTTCTTTCAAAAAAGTTTTCCACAATAAAATAGGTAAAAATGATAAAATTATAATCGCAGTGGCAGTAATCATGAGCTTTTCCAGTTAACTGTGTCTGGAGAAAAAATTCTAATAATAAAAATTTAAATGTGCTTAATTAAAAAAGTTAAGTGCATTTTTAATTGCATTTGAAGGAGAGGATTATATGAGCTTAACTGAATTTAGAAGAAGAAAACTGGATATGTAAAAAAAAATTATACATTTATAGGTATAAATATTTATGGGAAGTAAAGTAGCTAAATCTTTTATTTCTTATATTAATCTGAATTCATATAATAATTTATAGGAAAATTCCCAGTTATATCAGATTCTTTATGTAATTTTCTTTTATATAATAAGTTGATAATAGATCTATAAAAGGCTAATTTAAATTAAAATAGAAATGCTTTTATTGTAAAAAACTTAACTCAAATGATTATAGTATTCTTTTTTTAAATATTATATGGTAAAATTAAAAGGTAGTGAGGAAAATTTATGAGAAACCCTTTTTTATATAAAGTTGTTAAACCTTTAATTTTATTATGGTTTATACCTAGATATCGCCCAAGATATATGAATCGAGAAAATATTCCTAAAAAAGGAAGAGTAATCTTAGCAGGTACTCATGTCAGTAAGCTTGATGGGTTTATGCTAGGTTCTTCAACAAGAAGACCGGTTAGATTTATTGCTAAAAAAGAATTATTTAAAGGAATAGGCAAATGGTTTTTTACAGCTTGTGGATTAGTGCCAGTTGATAGGCGAAATCATGATGATAATGTGATGTTAGATGTAACTAATCTTTTAGAGAAAGAAGCGCTGATTGGAATATTTCCAGAAGGAACTGTTAATAAAACAAATAAAATAATCGCGCCTTTTAAAACTGGAGCTGTTAGAATGGCAATTCTAACTAAAAGCCCAATAGTGCCTTTTGCTATAATAGGTAAGTATGAAAAATATAAAAAAAATGTTAAAATAATATTTGGAGAACTTTATTATCCTAAAACAGATGATGTAATAAAGGAAAATAAGGAGTTGGAAAAGAAAGTGAAAAATATAATAAAAAAAGAAAGTTTCCATTAGTTATAAATAATGGTATAAGTTTGAGGGGAGATAGACTTCCTCTTACTAATAAAGTGAAAGGAGTGTCGAGTTTGTCTACTCGACCGCAATAAAAATGAATTTTTTAAGTAAAATGTTTAATAAAGAACTAGAGCCAGAAAGATTAAAGCCATTTGGAGATGGAGTAACTCATATAGAATATCCCTCATGCTCACTTCATGAATTATTAAAAGAAACAGTTTTAAAATATTCGAAGTTAACTGCTTATGATTATTTTGGTAAAGAAGTAAGTTATCAAAAATTTTATGAAAAAATAGAACATGCTGCTAAATCATTAAAAGTTTTAGGGGTAAAAAAAGGCGATAGAATTACAATATGTATGCCAAATACTCCTGAGGCAATTATTCTTGTTTATGCAGTTAATATGGTTGGAGGCTCTGCCAACATGATCCATCCATTATCAAGTGAAAATGAAATGGAATATTATATAGATATTTCAAAAAGTAAATATATTTTAACACTTGATTTATTAAAAAACAGAATTTTAAAAGCAACAAAAAATCAAAATATTGAAAGAATAATTATGGCAAGTGTATCAGAAAGTATGCCGATAGTAATAAAAACTGCTTATATTGCTCAGCAATTAATTAAAGCAAAACTTAATAAAACTCCGCAAGTGATAGAAGAACTTGATGAAAGTAAAATAATTTTATGGCAAGAATTTTATAATTTAGGATATTCTTATAATAAAAATGATTATAAAGCTAAAGTATTAGGAGAAAAAGAAGCAGTTATTCTCTATAGTGGGGGAACAACAGGTAAACCAAAAGGGGTAAGACTGTCAAATAATGCGATTAATAGTATGGCTCTTCAAGCAATTAGTAGAATTGAATCTGCTAAACCTGGGAATTCTGTATTATCAATATTACCAATTTTTCATGGTTTTGGTTTAGCATGTTGCGTTCATACTGTTCTCCTTGCAGGCATGAAATCCCATTTTATTCCTAAGTTTACTCCAGAAGAACTTCCAAAGATGATTAAGAAGAAAAAGCCCAACCTTGTAGTTGGTGTTCCGACTTTATTTGAAGCTCTAGCAAGCAGCAATGAAACTTCTAAAACATATTTAAAATCAGTAACCGATTGTATATCAGGTGGAGATATTTTAAAACCAGAACTAAGAAAGAAAGTTAATAAGTATTTAATTGAGCATGGCTCTTCTGCTCAACTTAGAGTAGGGTATGGTTTAACTGAAAGCGTTGCTGTTGTAATATTATCTCCTAGTTATTATTATAAAGAAGGCGCAATTGGGATAGCAATGCCAGATACAGAAGCTAAAATATTTAAACCAGATACATTTAAAGAATGTAAACCAAATAAAAAAGGAGAAATATGTGTATCAGGTCCTTCTATGATGATGGGTTATTTAAACGAACCAGAAGAAACAAAAAATACTTTAGTTACCCATCCAGATGGTAAAGTTTGGCTTCGAACTGGAGATATCGGTTATAAAAACAGAGATGAAATTATATTTTTTGAATCACGTTTAAAAAGATTAATTATTACAAGTGGATATAATATTTATCCGCAATATATGGAGCAACTTCTAGTACTTTATCCTGCTGTAGAGGCAGCTGTTGTTGTGGGTGTACCTCACCCCTATAAAAAACAAGTTCCTGTTGCTAATATCGTCTTAAAAGAAAACTATGCTCCAAGTGAAGAACTTACCCAAAGTATAAAAAAATACTTAGAAAAATCGGTTGCTAAATATTCTATGCCTCTTGCGTATGAATATATTAAGACAGTTCCTAAAACTTTAATTGGTAAAGTAAACTATAAAAAATTAGAAGAAGAATGTACTAAAAAATATGGAAAAGAGCAAAAATGAAAAAAGAATCACATTATTATAGATATTGTTTTTTAAGAGGAGTTCTAGGCTTTGTTTTTAAAATTTTATATCGACCTAAAATTATTAATAATAATATTATTCCTAAAAAGGGACCAATTATTGTTTCTGGTAATCACTTTCATTTATTTGATCAAAATTTGGCAATTATATCTACTAAAAGAATGATCCATTATATGGCTAAGATTGAATATTTTCAAGACAAAAAGGTTGCTTGGTTTTTCAAGATGGTAGGTTGCATTCCAGTAAATAGAGAAGTCAAAGATGAAGGTGCGGTAGAAAGTGCGATTGAAGTACTTGAAAACGACTATGCTTTAGGAGTATTTCCAGAAGGTACAAGAAATAAAACCGATAAATTTTTACTTCCGTTTAAGTTTGGAGTAGTATCAATGGCTCAGAAAACAGGTGCTGAAATAGTACCTTATGCTATTACTGGTGAGTATAAAATATTTAAAAAAAATAATCTTAATATTAGATTTGGCAAACCTTTTAAAGTTCCAAAAGATATGAGTTTAGAAACAGCTAACAAAAAGCTTTTTAAAGAAATTTCTGATTTAAAAAAGAAAGGACTTAAAGATATCAAAAATGGATTATATTAATTTAGATAATATGAAGTATAAAGTAATTAAAACTTTAGATAGTGATGACTGGCGATATTATTATACTATTGATGAAAATAATGATAATGAAGTAGTAATTATTGGTCAAGATTTACTATCAGAAAATAAAATGTTTGTAAAAGTTGATGAAAGAGAATATTCTATTTTAATGAATAAATTTGCTTTAAAATAGATTTTTCTATTAGAAAGAGGAAATATGATTTTAGACGGAAAAAAAATTAGTGAAGAAATATTATTAGAGGTAAAAAATAAAGTATATGATTTGCATCTTTCTTTAGCAGTTATTCAAATTGGTAATGATCAGTCTAGCAATGTTTATATTAATCAAAAGAAAAAATTGTGTAATATATTAAATATTGCTTTTATTCACCACAAGCTGGATTTGAATATTTCTGAAAAAGAAGTACTAAAGTTAATTGATGTTTTAAATGAAGATCAAACTACGGGAATTTTATTACAACTTCCAATCCCTAATCATTTAGATACAAAAAAAATACAAAATAGAATTAATTATAAAAAAGATGTAGATGGACTTAATAATATTAATGTCTGTAATTTAATTAATAATAAACCAGGGATAATTCCTTGTACCGCTAAGGGAATTATGACTTTATTAAATAAATATAATATAAAAGTAGCAGGTAAAAATGTTGTGGTTGTAGGAAGAAGCAATATAGTCGGTAAACCTATTAGTAATTTACTCTTAAATAGTGATGCAACTGTAACAGTTTGCCATTCTAAAACCAAAAATTTAGCATATTTTACGAAAAATGCTGACATATTAATTGCTGCTACTGGCAAAAAACATTTAATTACTAATTCAATGGTAAAAGAAGGTGCTGTAATAATTGATGTTGGTATTAATAAAATAGATAATAAATTATATGGAGATGTTGATTTTGAAAAAATTAAAAACATATCTTCATATATTACACCTGTTCCTGGTGGAATTGGTCCAATGACTATCGCATCACTTGCTGAAAATTTGTATGATGCATATATCCTTCAACAAGAAGACTAGCTTTTTGTTTTAAAGAAATAATTTTGTTATTATATAACTATGCCGATTTAGTTAAGTGGTATAACGGGTCCATGGTAAGGATCAGTCGAAAGTTCGATTCTATCAATTGGCACCATAGGGAAATTAGTCGAACTAATTATTCGACATAACACATAAAGGTTAATTTCGGTTAATCTTTTTTTTGTTGTGTGATAGGTGGTGATTAGTTTATGAGTATAACAAAGGAAGTTTTAGAAATAGAAGAACAACTAAATCAGAAAATTAAAAACGTATTATTATTTTTAGGTATTAAAGCAGATATTGAGTATAATTCTGATAATAAATTAAAGAAGACCGAGAATTAGAACAATTTAATTTCACTTTTGAAGATATAATGTTAAAACGAGATTTAGAAAGTATCAGATCACTTTTGAACGACTAGAAAAGTTTTATAAAATTGATTATTTAGAAATACTTAAAGAAAAATATAATGAGAAATAATTTTGCTTAAAATATGATAAAGAAAACCCTTATAGCTAACCATTTAAAATGATACCACTTTTAAATAAAAAAGGACTTAACAAAGTAACGCATTTCGGTCTATTACTAGAATGTATGGGAAGAAGTTGGTAGCAAGTGAGTTATGCAATATTTAGAGTAGCACCTATTAAGACTTTAGGTGATTTAGGACAAATTGGTGCTCATAACCAAAGGAAAAAAGAAGCATATCAGAGTAACCCAGATATTGATAAATCAAAATCACATAATAATATTGAAGTTGTACCATTATCAGAAAAATATCTTAAAGGTTTTATAATATTACTAAAAACTATAAAGCAGCAGCACAACAAAAGACAGGAAACTATTAGAGATGAAAGAAAAAAATCATTTTCTAAAATGGTTGATGATAGTAAAAGTGTTGTTGCAGATGAATTATTATTATGTAAGCAACATATTACAAAGTTTCACAATGTAATATTAGTTGCTTTTTTGTTTGTCATTCAACTTCATAAAAAACAAAAAAGACTAATACTTTCACATTGAAAATATATTCCAAGCAGTGTAAAAGGGAGCCTTTAATTGTTCTAGAAATAAGAACGTTTGTTGCAATTATTCCTAGAACAATTATTTCTAGGACAATTGCAAGAAAAAATTAATTTAATTAGGGCAAATATTAAAAAGAATGGAAGTAGAATTATAAAAAAAGGTAAAAAACATAAAAATAAAATGAAGCAGAATATAAACATTAAAATTAACTCCTTTATTATAGTAAATGTTTTTTTTAAAAAATAGTCAATTATAAAAGACCTTTTTGTAGGTCTCTTTGTATAATTAATGGTGGGCGATACTGGACTTGAACCGGTGACCTCTACGATGTCAACGTAGCACTCTAACCAGCTGAGCTAATCGCCCGTAAACTTATTATACAAAAAAACTAGGTTAATTTCAACTTAGTTCTTTTGTTAATTTATCAGCATCTTTAGTAATTTTAGTTTTAGGGGCTTCTTCTAGTTGATACCAGCCATTGTTATAGCACAAATTAAATAAATCTTTAGCTTCTTTCGTAACTTTATTAAAAATATCTGTATAAGCTTTATAAATATTGTCACAAGAAGCTTCGTTAAGTGCAGTTGCTGTATTGACTACTAAATGTTTTTCAGTAAGTAAAGCATCCATCATAATATATTTATCTTCCACTTTAATTTTCCCCACTTTCTAGAATACTTAATAAATTAGAACAGACTTGTAAGTGCATTTCTATTAAAGAATCTAACTTTTTAGAGCATTCTTTATCTTTAATCTGATTTAAATAAGCTTCATATTTTTCAACAGCAATAATGTGCCAATTAAACATGTCAGTAATATAAGATAAGTCTTTTGTTGAAATCATATTTGGTACTTTTTCCATTTTCATCCTCCAATAATATTTTGGTTAAAAAGAAAAAGTTTATACATGATTTACAAAACTATGGATAAATATTATAATAAAGAAGAAATGGGAGAAAAAAAATGATTGAAATAAAAAATTTAACTAAAAGATACGGTAAAAAAACAGTTCTTGATAATCTATCTTTTGAAATAAAGAACGGTGATATATTTGCTTTCGTAGGGCATAATGGCGCCGGTAAAACAACATGTATTAAAGCAATGACTGATGTTATTGCCTTTGATTCAGGAGATATTTTATATGACAAAGTATCAATAAAAGATAAGCCAATTGAGTGTAAGAAAAAAATAGCTTATATTCCTGATAATCCTGATTTATATGAATTTTTAAAAGGAATCGACTATTTAAATTTTATTGCTGATGTTTATGAAATTGGTGAAGAAAGAATCGATGCGATTAATAAATATTCTGATGCCTTTGAATTAACTTCATCTTTAGCAAACCCAATATCATCATATTCTCATGGAATGAAACAAAAACTGGCAATTATCAGTGCTCTTATTAGAAATCCAAAATATTTAATTCTTGATGAACCATTTGTTGGTCTTGACCCACTTGCTAATAAAAAGCTTAAAGATTATATGAAAAAGTTAGCCAAAGAAGGAACTTCAATATTTTTTTCAACTCATATATTAGAAGTTGCTGAAAAGCTTTGTAATAAACTAGCTATTATTAAAAATGGCAAGTTAATTGTAGCGGGGGATATGGCTAAAGTTTTAAAAGATAAATCACTTGAAGATATATTTATGGAGACAAGAGATGAGAAATCTAATTAATTTAGTTAAAATTAATCTTTTAACATTTTTTGATATTTATAAATTATTTCAAGCTAAAGAAAATAAAGAATTTAAGAAAGTAATTCCTTATATTTTATTATATATTTATATTTTTGGAGTTTTAACTGTATCTATTTATTATGCATCTTCATTTGCTTTAGATGGTTTAAAAACATTAGGTCTTGAACATTTACTTTTAGTTGTAATGATGGTTTTTACTAGTATATATTTAGTTTTTACAACAGTATTTAAAGTAAATAAAACTTTATTTGGCGCTAAAGATTATTCAATTCTTTTTAGCTTACCAATTGAAAAAAATACGATAATTACTAGTAAATTCATAGTATTATATTTAGCTAATTTAATATTTATGTTGATATTTATGATTCCTACGTATTTAGCTTATATATTAGGTACTACTACATCATATATGTTTCATATAATGTTCTTTGTTAGTTTTTTATTTATACCACTTATTCCAACGGTAGTAGGATGTATCATTGGTAGTTTACTCACTGCATTATCAGCAAGATTTAAATATAAAAATTTTGCTAATATTATATTTAGTTTATTATTATTTGTTGTCGTTTATTATTTTACTTATAATATGCAAAACTTAAATGCTCTTGATTTAGCTAATTTAAGCCAGTCGATAGTAAATAAATTTAATAGTATTTATCCGGTAACTAAGTTATATACAAATATAATTGGGAATTATGATTTATTTAGTTTAATAATCTTTATCTTTTTATCATTATTTATTTTTGTAATATTTAAAAATATAATTGTTAAATACTTTGCTAATATTAACAATAAACTCAGTGGTGTAACTATAAATAATAAATATATAGTTAAAAATATTAAGTTAAAAAGTCCTTTAATGTCTTTATATCAAAAAGAGATTAAGAGATATATTTCTAGTGCTTTATATGTTTTAAATACTGCTATTGGAAGTATTCTCTTATTAGCTACTTTAATACTCTTAGCTGTTTTAGGAAGTGATACTTTAGATGCGTTTATCCAAATGCCAAATTTTTCGCAATATTTAATGACAAGTGCACCACTTGTGTTTGCCGTATTTACTAGTTTATCATGTACGACCCATTCTAGCATTTCTTTAGAAGGAAAAAACTTATGGATATTAAAAAGTTTACCAGTAAATATTAAAAATATTTTTATTGCTAAGATAATGGTTAACTTAACAATAATCTTACCAACAATATTAATTGCATCACTTATACTTATGTTTATTATTAAACTCTCGATATTAAATTTTTTAGTCTTACTTATCTTACCAACAATTTATGCTTTCTTTATAGCTGGTTTTGGTCTTTTAATAAATTTATTTTTTCCACTACTTGACTGGGTAAATGAAGTAAAAGTTATTAAGCAAAGCATGGCATCTTTTTTAACTATAATTACTGGCTTAATAGTTTCAGTAGTGCCTATTTTTATTATTCCTGATATTAATCCTAATAAATATTTTATTTTAACTGGTACTATTATGCTGATAATAACAAGTGTAATATATAAAGTGTTATTTACAAAAGGTGTAAGGATATTTAAAAGTTTATAAAATTATGTTATATTAAATAAGGAATATTTAAGAAAAAGAAAAGAGATAAAAAGTGATGAACAAATTAAGTAATCAAAGAATATTTGAAGTGATTTCACGCGATAAAGAGTTCTTTAAATATTATTTAAAAAATTATTTTAATCGGTTAATAACTAATAATGATAGATTACTAAAGATTTTTTTAGAATATTTAAATTTAAAAGAAACAAATATTACAAATATTTTAAAATTAGCTACTTCTATTAATCAAGAATCAGAAGATGAAGTTCTTAGAGATTATGATTTAAATTTAGTAGATGTACCTAGAGGGGCAAATGTTTATCAAAAATTGGCATCTATTTTAAAAATTTATCAGACATTGTGGAAAGACTTGCCTAAATTAGAAAAAGAAGCACTTCTTAATATTTATTTAACAAGATCTCAGTTATTTAAAAAAAACAATGAATTAATCTGCTTTCTTATTTTGATATCTAACCTAATTAAAAACTACTATCCGCCTATTATAATAGAGGATAAAAAAAAGTATTATCAGATTATTAAGTTAGGAGATGCATTAAAATTAGCTGAAGAGCTTGCTAATAATGCTGAAAATGAAATCAATATTATTATTAAAACTTATAAAGAATATTACTTATTTCCAGCAAACGTTTCAATAGAAGAAATACTTATTCAAAAAACAATTTACTAAGTTTTAAAAGATAAAGTTCTTTTATCTAAAGTATTTTGTATAATTTAAATACAGAAAGAGGAATTATAATGATTAAATATGAAACAGATTCAAGGTTAATAAAAAATGGCCAAATATTTGTGGCAATTGTAGGGCATACAGTTGATGGACATGATTATATTGAAAAAGCAGTCCAAAATGGGGCAGTTAAAATAATCGCGGAAAAAGCAGTTAAAACAAGTGTCCCAGTATTAGTTGTTCCAAGTACAGAAGAATATTTAAAAGAAGTGCTTATTAAAGATTATAGCCCACTTTTAAAAGATTTAAAATTAATTGGTGTAACAGGAACTAATGGGAAAACAACGACTTGCTTTTTAATTTATCAGCTTCTTAAGAAGTTTTCTAAAAAAGTAGGTTACTTAGGAACAATCGGTTTTTATTATAATGATATTGAAAGAGAGTTAAATAATACTACTCCAGATAACTTAACAATTTATAAACTTTTATTAGAAGCCAAAGATAATGGTGCTGAATATATAGTAATGGAAGTTTCATCGCATGCACTTGAGCTTGAAAGAATAGTGGGTCTTAAGTTTGTAACCGGAGCATTTACTAATTTAAGTCAAGATCATTTAGATTTTCATGAGACAATGACTAATTATCTTAATTCTAAATTAAAATTGAAAAATTATTTAACTGAAGATGGAGTAATGATTGTTAATGATGATGATCCCTCAGTTAAGCCATTTAAAACAGGTAATTATGTAACCATCGGCAAACATGGAGATTATAAAATTGTAAATTGTGATTATTATCAAGATTCAACAGTTATTGATTTTACATTTGATAAAAGGATTTATAAGGTAAAAATAAATTTAATAAGTAGTTTTAATGTTTATAACTATATGATGAGTTTAGCCATTCTTCACAGTTTAGGTTTTAAAATTGAAGAGATTATTAATAAAACTGATTATATATATTCACCTAAGGGTAGATGTGAAAGTATTAATGTTGGAAATAGTTTTGCGGTAGTTGACTATGCTCATACGCCAGATGCAGTTGATAAAGTAATTAAAGCTCATTTAGAGCTTGAACATAATCGAATTATTACAATTGTTGGCTGTGGTGGTGATCGCGATCCTAAAAAAAGACCGATAATGGGGGATATAGCTACTAGTTTAAGTGATTATGTAATATTTACTAATGATAATCCACGCACTGAGGCTCCGCAAAAAATAATGGATGATATTGTTAGAGATAATACTAATACAAATTATGAAATTATCTTTGACCGTAAAGAAGCAATTGAAAAAGGACTTTCCATGTTAGATAATAAAGACTTTTTACTTATTCTTGGTAAAGGTCATGAAGATTATCAAATTATTGGCCAAGAGAAAATCCATTGTGATGATGCAGAAATAGTCAGAAACTATTCTAAATATAAATAAAAATAATGTAAAGTACAATACTATAATTACTATGACTTGTACTTTTTTGATATAATAAATAAAGGCGGTAGTGCAGATGGAAGAAAAATATGAGCGATATAAGAAATCTAAAATTTATAAAAATTATAAAAGAATAAATATATTTTTAATAATATTGTTTTTACTAATTATAGGTTGTGTCGTAAAGTTATATTTGATGTATAAACCAACTGATGAAAAAATAGATGAAAATAGAGTATATACATATGAACTGAAAGATAATACTGTATATTTTAGTGCGGATGATAAATTAATTAGTTCTTATGAATGTAAAAACATTTGTAAGGTTTATTCTAAAGAATCATATCCTGAATATTTTAATTTAGGAAAGATTTTACTTCAAGATGGAGTAGATATTTATTTATATGATTTACTTAATAATAAAAAAGTAAGTTCTAATTATATGGGGATTGATTATATTTTTGATGGTATTGGTAATGATTTGGCTAATATAAAACTTTTTAAAGTAAAAGATACTTTTGATAAGCATGGCATAATGGATTTAAATGGTGATATATTAATTCCTACAACCTTTAATGAACTTGGGAAAACAATTGATGAAAAACTTATTAATTATTCATATGATAAAAATTATATTACTGCTAAATCTGGTGATAAATGGGGACTTATTGGAATGAATAATGGTAAAGGTTTAATAGATTTTCAATATGATGATATAAAACTTAGTACTTATAATAAACTTGCTGTTAAAGAAGGTGTTTTATGGACATTAGTTGATGAATTTAATAAAAAAATAATTAGTAAAGGTTATGCTTCAATTGATATTTATCAAGATAATTTAGTTGTTAGTGAAGATGAAAAAGTTTTTGTTTTAGATACGTTCGGGAATGTCACGAGTAATAAAATAGATCTTTATTATGAACTTGATCCATGGGCAACTATTACAATAAAAGGTTTATCTTCAGAAATGATTGATGGAATAATATATTTATACGTTGATGTTCCTCTAACTAAAGAGGCAGAAACCTATGAAACAATAACTTATTATTATGATGAAGAAAATAACGAATTAAAAATTTTTGATGAGTAGAAGTTTTTAATAGAGGGAAGATAAATGAAGTATATATTTATTGTAAACCCAGTAAGTGGTAATAAAAAGCACAACCATATAATAGAAAATATCCATAAATATATGGCTATTAATGATTTAGAATATGAAATAATTTTTACTAAAGCAAAAGGGGACGCTACTAAAATAGCTAAAAGTTTCACTAGTGAAAAAAATATTGTTATATATTCAGTAGGTGGTGATGGCACTCTTAACGAAATAGTTAATGGGATAGCTGGCTCTAATGTAAGACTAGGAGTAATCCCAGCTGGTAGTGGGAATGATTTCTACAAAAGCTTAAAGATATATAAAAGAAAAAAACGAAAAATAGATTTAGGAAAAGTTAACGATAAATATTTTATTAATATTGCAAGTATTGGCATAGATGCAGAAATATGTAATAACTCTAATATCTTTAAAAAATTAAAGTTTCCTCGTTCAAGTATTTATGACTTTAGTATAATTTATACTTTCTTTAAATTTAAATATCAAAATTTAAAAATAGAATATAAAGATGAAAAATATGAATCTAAGTATTTAATAGTTGCTGTTTGTAATGGTAAATATTATGGAGGTGGTTATAAAATAGCTCCACTTGCTAGTTTTGATGACAATTATTTTGATGTTTATTTTGCAAATAAAGTTCCAAAATTAAAAATGATTGGACTGATTAATTTATTAAAACAGGCCAAACATGAAGAAAGCCCGGTTATTAAAAAAGTAAAATTAAAAGAATTAACTATTTCTTCAAATCAAGACATTATATGTAATTATGATGGTGAGACAATGATATCAAAAAAACTAGAGTTTAAGATGATAAGAGACTTCATTTATATTTATAATAATCAAGAATTAGTTGACAATATAATAAAAAAATAATGTTTTACCATTATTTTTTCTTTTCAATATTACCTTTCATGTTTTCTAGTAGCTCGATTGGAATCGTAAATATTATCGTGTTCGATTGATCTGATGAAATTTCATTTAATGTAGATAAAGTTCTTAAATGCAGAGCTCCAGGTGTAGCTGACATAATAGAAGCTGCTTTGGCTAAATTTTCGCTTGCTTCAACTTCACCTTCAGATAATTTTACTACGGCTTGTTTTTCTCTTTCTGCCTCAGCAACAGCTGCTATAACTCGTTTCATTTCTTCTGGCAAGCTAATATCTTTTAATTTGACGTTTTCAACATCGATTCCCCAAGCATCAGATGCATCATCCACAATTTTACAAATCTCTTCAGATATTTTATTTCTTTCCATTAATAATTCATCTAAAGTAACAGTCCCAACTGCATTTCTCATAGTTGTTTGAGCGAGTTGACTAACCGCGTATTTATAATCTTCAACAGCCATAATACATTTTGCTGAATCGACAATCTTATAATATAAAACAGCATTAATTCTAATTGAAATATTATCTTTAGAAATAGCATCTTGTTCTGGAACATCAACCGCTTTAGTTCTAATATCAACTTTTTTAGCTATTTGAATAATTGGAATTATAATATGCCACCCTGGTTTTAAGACTTTAACAAATTTTCCAAATTGAAACTTTATACCTCTTTCATACTCATCAATTTGTTTAATTGAGATTAGCAAGATAATTAAGATAATAGTTAGTATAATATACAACATAAAAATTCTCCTTCCTTATATATAATATAATAAAACAATAAATTTAACAATATAATTTGACTTTTCTCTTTTTGAGCTTTATTATTAAACTAGAAAGAGGTAGGAATGGAATCAAAAAAAGCTAAAAATATATTAAATATTGGAGTATCAATTATTTTAATTTTAATGGGAGTATTTTTACTTGTTTTTCCACTATTTGGGAGCACAGCCCCCAACCGGCTACTTTATATTTTATTTATAATTTATGGAGGAATAAAAACAATTGAATATATTTTAACAAGAAATGAAAAAGACTATGAAGATCTTTATACTGGAATAGCTTGTTTACTAGCTGCAGCAAGTGGTATTAAGTTTGTTTCTTATACAGTGCCACTTGTTTTATCAATAACTTTATTTTCGTGGGTGGGAATTATGGCTATTATTAAACTAATCAAACTTGATTATTATCATGACCGAGATCATTTAATGTTTTATGTTAACTTAGTGACTTTTTCTTTATTTATCCTTCTAGGACTTTTAACTTGTATAAACTTATATTATGAATTATCCGTTCAAATATTAATTTTAGGCTTTTTCTTTGTAATAAATGGATTATTAAACTTAGCTGAAGATGGAATTAGAATTTTAATTGACAATTTTGAAAATATAAAACGAAAAAGGAATAACAATTAGCCTATGGGATTAAAAGTCGGTGAAGTAAGTTTAGAATCTTATAATCCTGCGTGGAAAGATGACTTTCTAAAAGAAAAAGAAAATTTAGTAAAATTAATGAATGGAACTGCACTAACTATTGAACATATTGGCTCAACAGCAATACCTGGCTTATCAGCAAAACCAATTATTGATATTTCGGTTGGAGTAAATAAATTAACAGATTTTAATAAGGTTAAAGAAAAATTTTTAAATTTCCCTTATTCGATAAAAGAAGATTCTCCTATTGATGAGATATTAATTAGAAAAGGTTCTGTTAACAATCGCACTCATTTTATTCATGTTATGGAAATTGATAGTCCTAGATATAAAAACACTTTATTATTTAGAGATTATTTAAATTCTAATAAGGACGAATTATTAAAATATGAAAATTTAAAGAAAGAACTTGCAGAAAAGTATCATGATAATAGAATAATGTATACAAGTTCTAAAAATGATTATATAAGCGATATATTAAGAAAAGCTAATAAAGAACTGTAAAAGAAAGATAAAAATAATGGAAAAAATAAATAAAAACGAAGACAATTATGAAAATGATCTAGTATTTGAAAACGAAACTATGGTGGGAGTTCGAGCAGATAATCTTAAAAAGAATATTTTAGTAGGCTCATATATTATTATACCCAAGTCTCAAGTTCAAACTCCGTTTGAATTATCAAATGAAGAATGGTTAGATACTCGGAAAATGATGATTGAAATAAAAGAATACCTTGATAAGAAATACAAACCCGATGGTTATAATTTAGGCTGGAATGTTGGAAAAGCTGGTGGTCAAAATATAGGTCATGCCCATTTTCATATAATTCCAAGATATAACGACGAACCTTATGCGGGAAAAGGAATTAGATTTTTATTTAAAAAAGATGAAAATATTAGAAAAAAATTTACTGATGTATAGTGAATGATATCATTGTTCTAGGTGATAAGCAAATAATAAAAGTTATAACTGGGATAAGAAAATATTATAAAACCTATGCCGGTAAAACTGATGATTCTGAAGTTGATTTTGTAATTACCAAAAGTGATGAAACTAAATATATTCAAGTAGCTTTATCGGTAAGAGATAAAAATAAATTAGAAAGAGAGCTTGCTCTATTAAATGCAATAAGAGATAGGTTTATTAATGGGAAGAGAAGATATTTAATAAAATGAATAATAATAAAATAGTTTTAACTTTAGGGATTTTTGCTCATGCGAATGCTGGAAAAACAACAATTACAGAACATTTGCTTTATCATACTGGCGTAATCAAATCACTTGGTAGAGTTGATGCTGGTAATACAGTGACTGATAATTTAAAAGCAGAAAAAAAGCGGGGTATAACTATAAGAGATACTTTAGTTTCATTTGAATTCAGTGGAAAAACAATTCAATTAATAGATACCCCTGGACACATTGATTTCTCAGCTGAAGTCGAGCGAGCTATTAATGTTTTAGATGGGGCTATTTTAGTTGTCTCAGGAGTTGAAGGTTTAGAAGCTCAAACGTTTACTATTTGGAGAGCTTTACAGAAAAAGAAAATTCCAGTAATTATATTCATTAATAAAATGGATCGCAAAGGAGCTAATTATAAACGAGTTTTAGGTGAATTACATAAATTTCTTAATATACCTACTTTAACTTTAATCCATGTTTATCAAGATAATGATGGTAGTTTGAAGATAATACCATCTTCTTTAGAAGACTTAATAGAAGAGGCCTCTATTGTAGATAATGAAATTTTAGAACATTACATAAACAATAAAGAAGTAAACAATAAATTTATAGAAGATAGAATTATAAAATTAACCAAAGATTGTAAATTATTTCCTGTTATCGGTGGTAGTGCTTTAAAAGATATTGGTATAGAAGATTTAATTGAATGTATTGGAAGATATATTCCTATATCGATTAAAAATATAGATATTCCATTATCAGCTTTTGTTTATACAATAAGAGTGGATGAAACAGGAAAAAATGCATATGTAAAAATATTAAGTGGAAGTATTAATTTAAAAGATAATTTAAAGTTAGCAGATGATAAAACTGGAAAAGTGAATCGGATGTATTTGGTTAAGGGGTCTAAATTAACTCCAGTAGATACTGCCAGTAGTGGTGATATTGTAATTATTAATGTTCTAGATGTTAAATGTGGAGAGTTAATAGGAGAAACAAAAGAACTAAATAATTATATTAGTTTTGTTAATCCTTTACTAACCATGGAAATTAAATCTGTTAAAAAGGGTGAATCAGTTGCATTAATGGAAGCTCTAAAAATATTGAATGAAGAAGACCCACATTTAAATGTTAGATTTAATGTAAGAACCAATTCTATTTACTTAAGTTTAATGGGAAAAATGCAAGCCCAAATTATAAAAACTTATTTAGATGAAAGATTCGGAATAGAAGTGAATATAGAAAATCCAGTTATTATTCATAAAGAAGCACCTACAATTAAGGCAAGTGCTAAAGCAACTTATACAACTGTTTCAGGAATTGGAATTGAAGTAACACCTCTAGAGCCTGGTGCCGGATTTAAATATGTGTCAAAAATATCGACTGACTTCTTACATCTAAAATATCAAAGACAAATCGAAAGATTAATTAAACATTATTCTAAACAAGGATTAAAAGGCTTTGAACTTACAGATATTGAAGTTGCTCTTGTGGATGGTCAATTTGATTCGATGGGAAGTGATCCAATGCATTTTAAAATTATCACGCTTTAGCGCTTTTTAGATCATTAAAACAAGCTAAAATGAAATTATTAGAGCCGGTTTCTACTTTTACAATTACAACTCCCCAAATTTCACTTAGCACTGTGGTAAAACTACTTTCTAATAAAAATGCTATATATCAATTAACAAAAAACTTTAATGAAATAGCAACAATTGAAGGTGAGACTCCATCAGCTAATTTAATGAACTTTCCAATTGAACTTTCCCAGATGACAACTGGTAGAGGATTATTTTCTTCTTATATTTCTAAATATGAAATAAGTCATAATCAAGAGGCTGAGCTAGATTACATAGGGGCAGACCCTAGAAATGAAACAACATTTCTAATTAATGACATGCGGGCTAGTCTAGAACCACTTGATAATGCTTTAATGAAAAAGAAAAAAGAAAGTAGATCTAAGTTTGCTAGGCAACAAAAGAATAAACTTTGATATAATGATGCATAAAGATTAAAATTTACCTATAGAAAGTAGAAGATTATGAAAAATATAAATAAAATATTAAAAGAATATTATATAGCAGATGAGGAAGATAACCGATTAAAAAAAGATTTAGCTCATCAAGTGGAATTTATTACAACTATAAATTATATAAATAAATACCTAAAATCAGGTGATAAAATCCTTGAAATTGGAGCTGGAACTGGAGCATATTCTTTATATTTTGCAGAAAAAGGTTTTGATGTAGCAGCTATAGAATTACTTGATTCAAACATTGAAATAGTTGCCAGCAAAATAACAGAAAAAATGAAAATTTCAGTAAAGCAAGGTAATGCTCTTGATTTAAGTAGTTATGAAGATGAAACATTTAATATTACATTAGTTCTAGGGCCACTTTATCACTTATTTACTGAAGAAGAACAAAAACAAGCAATTAATGAAGCAATTAGAGTGACAAAGAAAAATGGTATTATTGTTATGGCTATAATATCTCATGATGCAGTCATGATTAACTTTGGATTTCTTAAAGGCCGTATTAAAGATGAATATGGTAAATCTATTTCAAAAAATTACCGATTAATAAATAAACCGGAAGAAATATTTTATATATTTGATTTAGTAGATTTTAAAAAATTAATGACTAATTTTAATTTAGAAAAATTACATTATGTTGCTGCAGAGGGTCTATCAAGTCACTTAAGAGATTATGTAAATGAATTTGATGAAGAAACTTTTGAACACTGGATAAATAACCATTTATTAACTTGTGAAAAAGAAAGCCTTATTGGATATAGTAATCATATTTTATATATAGGTAAGAAAAAATAGTAATTAAATATTTGTTAATTATTTCGATATATTTGCTTGTGTAATTTTTAAGGACTAAACATTTGATTTTTACCTTTATTTCTAGATGGTTTTATTATAGTTTAATCAAGCTTTTGTTACCAAAGTGTCCATAAATAGTTTCATAACCATTATCTGAAATAATACTAGGTTTACTACTTGCTATCTTTTTAAAAAGTCAAAAACAATTTCTTCATATTTGGTTTATTTAAATTAAATATTATAACATAATAACCGTAAGAATCACTATATATTGTATAAAAATCAACTTTGTACTGGGGATAACTTTTTCCTTTGTTATTATAATTTACTTATCTTCTTGTTCGCAATCTCGCTGAACTGTAACAAAATCCATGAATAGTTACGTTATTTTGGTAACTATTCACGGGATTTGTAAAACTTAAATTATTGCATATGAAAATTATTAACTTTTGTTAATTAATTCATCTACGGTAAATGGATTGCCATCAAGCAATCTTTTTATTGCTTGATGCTTA
>Ga0172377_10002438_pt1 | contig 18995 bp, 12 predicted proteins | sample Pumphouse3metaG_FD_119749 | JGI IMG/M metagenome (GOLD analysis project Ga0172377, IMG submission 119749) | Leachate microbial communities from a municipal landfill in Southern Ontario, Canada - Pumphouse #3 metaG | ecosystem: Engineered > Solid waste > Landfill > Unclassified | place: Canada...
GATACATTTTTATTTGGTTATCGTTGCCTGCTGAAGCATATAACCATTTTCCATCGTGGGAGAAGTTGAGCCCATACCAACTCTTAGCAATGGTTTGATCGTCTACTTCCTGCTCCTTCTTTGTGTCGAATATCTTGATACTTTGCCGTCCATAGCCATTATTGGTGACCGCCATCCATCGTCCATTAGGTGATATTGCCATATTCAGAGGTAGGTCTCCGAGAGGCAACTGCTTTCCTGCTGGCGTAAGCCTCCAACCATTAGGTAAGACTACAGGCTGAGCATGCTGGGAAAATCCCCCAGTTACATTAACAGAGAAAAATAGCAATAGAAACCATTTACGTAACTTCATAAGATTTCCTTTTTAACTTTGTCTTGATGTCAAAGTATTATTAATAAAGCAAATATACAACTAATTATTGTTCTATGACTCTTACCTGCATGAAGAATTAGTGAAAAAATCGAGGGTAGGATTGATATAATCCTACCCTCGATGAATAATATTTGTGCCTGAAATTAATATTCTGACCAAGCCTTGATGTCAATATCATCAAGATTCAGCGTACAAAAAGCAGTGATAAAAGCACTAGCCAGTCGACTGTTTGTAATGAGTGGAACATTAAGGTCAATGGCTGCACGACGAATCTTATATCCATTGGTCAACTCGCGAGGTGTAAGATCTTTAGGAATATTGACAACCATGTCAATCTTTTTGTCATGAAGAAGCGTCAAAGCCTGAGGTTCCTTGCCTTCGTCAGACGGCCAATAGACCATCGTATTGCTAATTCCATTATCTTTCAGATAGCGAGAAGTGCCATCAGTGGCATAGAGTTCATAACCATGTTCCACAAGTTTCTTTGCAGCATCGAGCATATCAGCTTTTTGTTTGGCACCACCTGTGGAAAGTAGCACTGTGTGTTTGGGGATACGTTGACCCACGGCGAGCATGCTCTTAAATAGAGCTTGGTTGGTGTCATCTCCGAGGCAGCCAACCTCGCCTGTAGAGCTCATATCTACTCCAAGTACTGGATCGGCCTTCTGCAGACGGTTGAATGAGAATTGGCTGGCCTTGATACCTACATAGTCGAGGTCGAAAAGATTCTTTTTAGGCTTCTCTACTGGAACCCCAAGCATGACTTTTGTGGCCAAATCGATTAGATTGATCTTCAAGACCTTAGACACAAACGGAAAAGAACGACTAGCCCGAAGATTACATTCTATTACAAGAATATCATTGTCGCGTGCCATAAACTGAATGTTAAATGGTCCGGATATGTGTAGCTCCTTTGCAATTTGCTTACTGATACGTTTAACTCGCCTTACTGTCTCAACATAGAGTTTTTGAGGAGGGAATTGTATTGTGGCATCGCCTGAGTGCACTCCCGCGAATTCTATATGCTCACTGATTGCGTAAGCTAATATATCGCCATCGCGAGCCACGGCATCCATTTCTATCTCCTTGGCTTGCTCGATGAATTTGGACACCACTACAGGATGGTCCTCGCTTACATTTGATGCCAACTTGAGGAAGCGCTCTAGCTCTTCTGGGTTAGAACAAACGTTCATGGCTGCACCGGATAATACATAGCTGGGTCTCACGAGAACAGGGAAACCAACACGGTCAACAAACTGGCTGATATCGTCCATTGAAGTCAAGGCGTTCCATTCAGGCTGATTAATGCCGTTGTGTGTAAGCATGGAGGAGAACTTTGCGCGGTCCTCTGCATTGTCAATATCCTTGGCTGAGGTACCGAGGATGGGGACATTCTCAGCATCAAGATACATAGCAAGGTTGTTGGGAATCTGTCCGCCTGTAGAAACAATGACACCATGTGGGCATTCCGCATCTATGATATCCATGACCCGCTCAAACGTCAACTCGTCAAAATAGAGGCGGTCACACATGTCATAATCCGTGGAAACAGTCTCGGGATTATAGTTAATCATAATACTGCGGTAGCCCTGCTTGCGTATTGTTTGGAGCGCTTGTACACCGCACCAGTCGAATTCTACAGAACTGCCAATTCGATAGGCACCAGATCCGAGTACTATGATAGAGCGCCCATCGTTGGTGAAATCAATATCACTAGCTACACCAGAATATGTAACATAAAGGTAATTGGTCTGAGCAGGATACTCGGCGGCCAGCGTGTCAATCTGCTTCACGACCGGAACGATACCCAAGCTCTTGCGCTTCTTGCGCACAACAAGCAGTGCTTTGTGCATGGAGTCAAACTCTTGTTCCAGACCTATGGCACGAGCTATTTGAAAATCTGTGAATCCATAGACCTTTGCCTCTCTTAAAAGACCACCTGATAAAGTGTTGATATTAAGCAATTTGAGCTGTTCATCAATGTCGATGATGTGCTTTAGTTTATGCAAAAACCATTTGTCAATCTTGGTTAAATCATGAATTTGATCGATGGTATAACCACGATGCATGGCCTTTGAGATGACAAACACACGCTTATCTGTAGGTTCCTGAAGTGCGGCGTCTATGTCGGGTATCTCTAATTCCTTGTTTTCGACATAGCCATGCATGCCCTGCCCAATCATGCGCAGTCCCTTCTGAATGGCCTCTTCAAAGTTCCGGCCAATAGCCATGACCTCTCCAACACTTTTCATGCTAGATCCAAGTTCACGATCTACACCACGGAACTTGCTAAGATCCCAACGAGGAATCTTGCACACTACATAGTCTAGGGCGGGCTCAAAGAATGCACTTGTAGTCTTGGTTACCGAATTTTTCAACTCGAAAAGACCATAACCCATACCCAATTTGGCTGCGACGAATGCTAATGGATAGCCAGTAGCCTTGGATGCCAAAGCTGAACTGCGACTCAATCGGGCATTAACTTCGATGACACGATAGTCCTCGCTGCTTGGATCGAAGGCATATTGCACGTTACACTCGCCGACAATACCTATGTGACGAACTATTTTGATACTAAGTTCGCGTAGCTTATGGTACTCGGAATTGGTCAAAGTCTGTGACGGAGCAATTACAATAGACTCGCCCGTATGGATGCCAAGTGGATCAAAATTCTCCATGTTGCATACCGTGATACAGTTGTCATAGCGGTCACGTACTACCTCATATTCTATTTCTTTCCAGCCCTTCAGACTCTTTTCGACAAGAACTTGAGGTGAGAAAGAGAATGCTTTTTCACAGAGTTTATCGAGTTCTTCATCGTTCTCAGCAAAGCCAGAGCCAAGCCCTCCTAGTGCATATGCAGCGCGAATGATAACTGGATAACCTAAGTTGTTTGCCGCCTGTTTGGCCTGTTGCATTGTTTCACAAGCTTCGCTACTGATAGTCTTGACCTCAATCTTTGCCATGTGCTCGGCAAAAAATTCACGATCCTCAGTGTCCATAATGGCCTGAACTGGCGTTCCAAGCACTTGGACATTGTATTTCTCAAGTACTCCCTGTTCAAAAAGTTCAACGCCACAATTGAGCGCTGTTTGTCCACCAAAGCTCAATAAAATGCCGTCAGGGCGTTCCTTTTTAATAACACGCTCCACAAAGTAAGGTTGGACGGGGAGAAAATACACTTGGTCAGCCACTCCCTCTGATGTTTGAACGGTAGCAATATTGGGGTTTATCAGTACAGTCTTCACGCCCTCTTCTCGAAGCGCTTTCAAGGCTTGTGAACCTGAATAGTCAAACTCTCCAGCTTCGCCAATTTTCAAAGCGCCGGACCCTAATAGCAAAACTTTCTTTATATTTGAATCTTTCATAACAATCACTTTAATGTTTCGACAAACTTATCAAACATGAACATTGTGTCCACAGGACCAGAGGAAGCCTCTGGGTGGAACTGGCTGGAGAACCAAGGATTAATCTTATGTCGGATGCCCTCGTTAGAACCGTCATTCATATTGACAAACAATTCATTCCAATCGTTGCCTAATGTTTTACCATCTACAGCATAGCCGTGATTCTGTGAGGTAATATAGCACTTCTCTGTACCTAACAAACGAACAGGCTGATTATGGCTGCGATGGCCATATTTTAGCTTATATACGTTTGCACCAGCTGCCTTACCTAGTAGCTGATTACCCATGCATATACCGCAAATGGGCTTTCTACTCATGTTAATCTGCTTGCGAAGGATTTCCACGGTAGCCTGACATGTGTCTGGATCGCCAGGACCATTGGTAAGGAAAAGACCATCGAAATCCATGGATGTATAGTCATAGTTCCATGGGATGCGAATTATTTCGACTCCACGATTGACAAGACAGCGAATGATATTGACTTTAACGCCACAATCTACAAGTACAACTTTCTTGCCAGCTCCTTCGTTATAGCGGATGATTTCCTTGCATGACACTTGGTCAACAAAGTTCACTCCTTCATAGTCGACTTCCGTAATGGTGTCAGGTTCATCATCAAAAAGTAATTTTCCCATCATTACTCCATGCTCGCGGAGTACCTTTGTAAGTTGGCGTGTATCTATTCCTGTGATTCCAGGCACATGTTCCCGTTTAAGCCAATCGCCCAAACTTTCCACCGAATTCCAATGACTATACTGCTCACAATAGTCTGAAACTATGATTGCTGAAGCATATATCTTGTCGCTTTCCATGAAAGTTGGTAGGCCATTTGCCTCGAATGTAAAAGGCGGAACGCCATAATTGCCTACTAAAGGAAAAGTCATCACCAATAATTGACCGGCATATGAAGGGTCGGTTAGTGACTCGGGATAGCCCATCATGGCTGTGTTGAACACTACCTCGCCAGCTACAGATGTTTCATAACCAAAGGACTGGCCATGAAACTTAGTTCCGTCGGATAATGTCAAAGTTACATTCTTCATCATATAAAATTGAGTTTAGCTTACTTTTTTGATTTCTTTTGTTCGATATTATAGATGTTTTCTACATAGTTTACAAAGGCTTGGTTACAAAGTTTTGTACCACCAGGGGTTGGATAATGCCCAGAAAAATACCAGTTGCCTCTATTGTCTGGCACAGCACTACGTAATCCCTCCATTGATTGATACACAATCTCTATTGGTGTAGTCATGCCATTAGGCCTTAACATCTCGACCATCTTCACATTGATCTCGTCTACGGTGAATGGCGCATAAATATCTCGAACTCGATTGAGCATTTCTTGTTTTGGTTTATCTATCTCAGCTTTGCAGAGATGATAAGTGTCTTCGATTACTTTGGTCATTTCACGATCCTTCAATAGCTGAATTGCAGCGCGGAATGTGCAGAACTCTTCTAACCTCGGCATATCTATACCGTAGTAATCCGGATAACGTATTTGGGGCGCAGAGCTCACAACCACAATCTTCTTAGGATGCAGACGATCGAGTATGTGGAGAATACTTTCCTTGAGCGTAGTTCCCCTCACAATACTGTCGTCAATAATGACCAGGTTGTCTTGATAAGGTTCAAGACTTCCATAAGAAATGTCGTAGACATGTGAAACAAGATCGTTTCGAGCATTTCCCTCGGTAATAAAGGTGCGGAGTTTAATATCTTTCCATGCTACCTTTTCAGATCGAACATGGTCTTTGAGTATGTTAGTCAATTCGTCATGACTTGGCAGATGGCCAAGTGACTCAATTTGCTCTATATTCTGGTTGATAGCATATTGATTTAAGCCATCAAGTAAACCATAGAACGCCACTTCAGCTGTGTTAGGGATATAGGATAGCACACTGTGATTAATATCATAGTCAACAGCTTGCAATACTTGTGGTGTCAACTGTTCGCCTAGTTTCTTACGCTCACCATAGATATCTTTGTCAGACCCTCTTGAAAAATAAATGCGTTCGAAAGAACAGGCATAATTCTCTTTCGGTTCAAGTATTTGGCTGACGGTTGACTCTCCATTACTTCGAACAATCAGTGCGGCGCCTGGTGTCAACTCTTCTATATCATTATATTCCAAGTCAAATGTAGTCTGCAAAACAGGACGTTCGGATGCAAGTACAACTACTTCTTCATTCTGATAAAAATAAGCAGGGCGTATACCGTGTGGGTCACGCATAGCAAACATTTCTCCGCTACCAGTGATGCCTGAAACGACATACCCGCCATCAAACTTGTCCATTGTGGTTTTCAGTACGTTCTCCATCAATACATTTTGATCGATGTATCGTGTAATGTCACCATCTTCTAAGCCGAGATTTTGAGCGTCAACGAAATTTCGTTCAACCTCGCGATCAAGCCTGTGGCCCATGAGTTCAAGCATGATATAACTATCACTATAGATACGTGGACATTGACCTTGTTCAGTAAGCAAATTGAAAACTTCGTCAACGTTGGTCATGTTGTAGTTACCACAAAGGCAAAGATTCTTTGCTCTCCAGTTATTCCGCCGCAAAAATGGATGAACATATTTCAACCCACTCTTACCAGTTGTTGAATAACGAAGGTGTCCCATATATAGTTCTCCTATAAATGGCAGCTCTCTAATGTTATCAAGATTGGGCTCATTGTCATCTTTAATGGCATTCTGCATCTGCTTGCGAGCAGAGCCGAAAATTTCAGTAATTGCGTTAGAACCTTCTGCACGTTCGCGAAACATGTATTCATTGCCGGGCTCTGTATGTAATTTCACCGATACCAAGCCAGCTCCTTCTTGTCCACGATTATGCTCTTTCTCCATCATAAGATAGAGTTTATTTAGGCCATACTGCCAAGTACCATATTTTTGTTTGTAATAGTTCAAGGGCTTAAGCAGTCTTACCAACGCAACACCGCAGTCCTCGTGTATCTCTGATTCCATGAGTCAAATATTATTAAAAAAGATTGGAATATTACTGACAACCTAAAGGTTTCGGCAAATATTCCAATCTTTCATATTTCTATTATATTTAATCGTCTATTCGATGTGAGTTAATTCCTTAATATGTTAACCAATAGTGAGGCGAGCGAAGTTATGATTCCAACTACAGAGAACCACAAAGTAGTACTACTACCTATAGCTGAATTCTGTGCTTTAACTTTGTTGGGCTCTACATAAATAATATCGTTTTGCTGAAGATAATAATATGGAGAGTTTATAAGATTGCCGTCATTCAGATTTAATCTAGTTGAATGTTTTTGGCCGGTCGCATCTTCACGGATTAGTAAGATGTTACCACGTTTACCATATATTCCTAAATCTCCGGCTTGAGCTAATGCTTCAATAATGCTCATCTTTTCCGTTGTAACAGGAATTACACTTGGCCTTCCAACTTCTCCGATAACTGTTACGCGATAGCTTGACATTCGTACAGTAACAATCGGATTCTCGTTGACATTCAAATAAGGCTTTATCTTAGATTTGATTAAGTCCTGACACTCATTTTTTGTTAGTCCTTGTACATGTAATGAACCTACAATAGGAAAGTTAATGTTTCCGTCATTGTCAACAAGATATCCTTGTAAGGAACCTCCTGACATTGACAACTGTCCATCAGTACTAATGGCATTCCTAACAGAGAGGTTGAAAGGAGCAGATGCTTCAGGGTTAGTTGTAAGCACTGTTATCGTAAGCTGGTCCTTTGGCATGATGTGAGCATCATAAAGACCTCGCGACGCAGCCAAACTAATAGAATCGATATTTTGGAAATAAGCAACTTGTTTTGTGCTTGAACAACTGCTGATAAAAATAACTATTGTCAACAGAACAAAGGGAATCAGTATCTTCTTCATATTAGATGAACCATTGTTTTGCTTGCAAAAGTAATATTTATTTTCGGATGCTACAAATAATAATTACGATTATTTCTCATCAAATACCATGACCTTAATAAATGGAAAGGGGTAATGACAACATTTGTCATTACCCCTGAATGTTTATTCAATATCTCCTTCGTATAGGGAAGGTAAGTGTCTATTAATAAAACTTGAAGTATCTACGAGCATTATTATAGGAAATATCCTCTACCATACGTGACAATATCTGGTCATGGTTTGGTAACAAACCGCCTTCAACATCATTACCCAAGAGATTGCAAAGCAAGCGGCGGAAATACTCATGGCGAGGATAGCTTAAGAAAGAGCGACTATCAGTGAGCATTCCAACAAAACGAGAAAGTAACCCAAGTACTGAGAGTGCATTAATCTGCTTAGTCATACCATCAAGCTGATCATTGAACCACCAACCTGAACCGAACTGAATCTTACCTGGCTCAGAGCCATCCTGGAAGTTTCCAATCATGGTGGCAATCATCTCATTGGCGTTAGGATTGAGTGTATAAATAATGGTCCGAGTAAGCTGATGATTTCTGTTCAGCTCATTAAGTAGATTGCTCATAGCACGGGCTGTGTTGAATTCGCCAATTGAATCAAAGCCTGTGTCTGGCCCAAGTTGGTTGAACATTTGCGTGTTATTATCTCGCATTGCACCATAATGGTATTGCTGAGTCCAATCGGCAGCAAAGTCCATCACGCCACAATCTTTGAGGAAGGCATGCTTATATTGCCGAACTTCGAAGTCACTAAGTTGCTGGCCTTGCAGAGCTTTAGCAAAAATAGCTTCTATCTGGGTATCTGTGTAGGGTTCATCGTAGAACTCTTCGATACCATGATCTGAAAGCTTACATCCGTTCTCTGTAAAAAAGTCGTGACGTTTTTGTAAAGCATCCATCAAGTGAGTATAGCTATCTACCACTAATCCACTAACTTCAGAAAGTTGTTTCAAGTAATCTATGAAGCCTTGTTTCTCAATGTTCATAGCCTTATCTGGACGCCAAGCAGGAATCATCTTTATTTCAAAGCCACTTTGAATGGTCTCTTTATGATAATGCAAGTCATCTACAGGGTCGTCTGTTGTACAGACACATTCCACATTATAATGCCGCATCAATCCACGAGCGCTAAATTCTGGAAGTTTCAACTTCTCGTTGCACTCATCATAAATCTCACGTGCCGTAGCTGGTGAGAGTTGTTTGGTAATACCAAAAGCAGTCTTTAACTCTAGGTGAGTCCAATGATAAAGAGGGTTCCTGTAAGTGTATGGAACGGTTTCTGCCCATTTTTCAAATTTTTCCCAATCTGAAGTGTCATCTCCTGTGCAGTATTTTTCAGCCACACCATTTGTACGCATGGCACGCCATTTGTAATGGTCTCCACCTAACCAAAGTTCTGTAATGCTGCGGAACTTATGATCTTCGGCTACCATCTTTGGGTTTAAATGGCAATGATAGTCGATGATAGGCATCTTGGCAGCGTGATTGTGATAAAGCTCCTGCGCTGTTTTAGTATCAAGCAGGAAGTTTTCGTCCATGAATTGTTTCATCCTTTTGATTTGTTTTTTATTGTTAATTGAGTTTGTTATTGCAAAAATACAATAATTTATTTTCTAACTCAAGCGTTTTAACTATATTTGCACAAAATAACTTGGACCAATGAATAAAGTACTATTGATTTACACTGGAGGCACCATTGGTATGGGTACAAATCTGCAAACAGGTGCGTTGGAACCCCTTGATTTCAATCATCTTGTAGACTCCATGCCCGAATTCAAGCTTATAAAGACTCAGGTTGATGTGTATCAGTTCACTACTCCCATTGATTCAAGTGATATGGCACCAGATAAATGGGCGCTTCTTGTACGCATTATCGGAAAGAATTTTCAAGAATACGATGGCTTTGTCATATTGCATGGCACAGACACCATGGCTTATACGGCATCTGCATTGTCGTTTATGCTCGAAAATTTGACAAAACCAGTCATTCTCACTGGGTCCCAGTTACCTATAGGAAAGCTCAGAACAGACGGCAAAGAAAACCTTATTTCAAGTATAGAGGTAGCTTCGATGAAGGATGCGAACGGCTTTGCTAGAGTACCTGAAGTGTGTATTTATTTCAGTGGACATCTTATTAGGGGAAATAGATCTACCAAAATCAATGCTGATGGTTTCAATGCCTTTGAATCATTCAATTATCCCCATCTTTGCGATGCTGGCGTTAACTTTGCTTTTCATGACCATCATATTCTAAAGCCAGACTTCTCAAAGCCGATGATACCACACCTTTTCATGAACCCCAATGTCTTAATTTTTAGTCTTTTTCCAGGTATTCAAGAGCATGTCATAAGTCATGTACTTACATCCAAAGAAGTTAGAGGTATTGTAATGAGAACTTTTGGTAGTGGTAACGCGCCACATGAAGCATGGCTTATGCGTATTCTCAAAGAAGCGACAAACAGGGGAATTGTTGTGGTGAATATCAGTCAATGTGTGTCTGGCTCCGTTCAAATGAATCGCTATGATACGGGTTCACAGCTTAAACAAAACGGGTTAGTGTCTGGTTTCGACTCCACTGTTGAAGCTGCCGTAACGAAACTGATGTTCTTAACAGCTAGATTTAAAGATGCTAACGTTATCAGGAGTCAAATGAGCCGAAGCTTAGCAGGTGAGATTACGATTGACATTGAATAGTTTAAGTTGTTTTTTCCAGATTATACTTTCTTCGGATAATTCTAAGTGTTTGTCTGTTTAAGCCTAATATTCATATTACTATGTTTTATAAGTAATATGAACTAATGTATTATGTTATACTAAACTTATTTACTTTAATAAATTGATTAAGACATGGTTAATTGACAAATACATAATACAAAGAAAAGAAAAATTGTGCAGTAAAGATGTAAAGCAAAAGAACAGGCATAATCCAACTTCCAGCTGAAGTCAGACATTGACCTATGTCAAATAAGCTTCTAGACTTACCACTTAATATGCTAAAGAATGCTCCAACTGACGTAGCCATGAACGCTATTATGGGTATTAGGCTCTTGGAAAAACTACTTGGAAACAGTTCACCCGAAATCCCTAATAAGATAGCATGAGGAAAGAAGGTTAAGCTTATGATAAAAACAACTTCAGAAATTAATAATAATAAGGAAGCTTTTAGTGCAAAGTTGTGTTGTGAAGGTAGTTTGTTGCCGTCTTTGGAGAATAGTAAAGTAATTGTAGACCATAATCCACCAGTCGTAATACTACCCCAAGCTATTGCCAAAAGTAAGATATTGACCAATACTGGTGAAGCCAAGAGGGTCGCAAAATTACTGAAAAACCATCTTATACCTCCAGAACTTAGCAGTGATCGCAATTGTATGTCGGGCATCGCTGCTGTCAATAGCCATGAAGCCAATATCAAACCCAGCTCCGAAATGCCAAATAATAGAGAGAGTCGATAAATTATTTTTCGAACTCTAATGGCATAATTTTCTTTATTTCCCGAGTTATCAGCTATCATCTTTGGTTAATTTTCTTATTCGTCGTCAGGTTGTAAATTATCAATATCAAGAATTCGAAGCTCCATTGCACGCACTACTAAGCGTGTGGCATTGATTCCTACTCCTCCGTTTCCTTCTGGAAACAATTTCTGTCCCAATTCATACTGTCGCTTCTCGAGGCTTTTTACACCAAAAGGCATTCCTCGAAGATTTGTGATTTGTTCTTTAGTATATCCTAAGGCTAGATGTCTTAAGAAACGTTCGTCGTATTCATCGATCTCGTAATTGACCATCGCCTCTTGATGCATAAGTTCCTTGTTGACACTCTGCATGAAACGATCTACAATCCTCTTCAATATTGGTTCATTGAAAACTAGTTGCTTTCCCTCCATGACACTTAACACATCGCTGCGGGTAAGCATTTCGCCAGTTTTCAAAATAATACCATCGCAGCCGGCATCAAGGGCATCGGCCCACAATTTTTCGTTGAGAATTTCACCTGTGAATATCAATATTTTTACCTCAGGGTGAGCAGCCTTGGTGTGTCGACAGATCTCAATTCCTACTGTTGTAGAGCCCCCTAAACCTAAGTCTAGCAGCAATAGGTCAGGTAACTTCTCTTTTATCAACTTTAAATAGCTTTGCTCGGAGTCTGCAGTGCCAATGATATGAGCTTCAGGAATGTCATTGCGAATAATGCCTTCGGTACCCTTTAACTCTAAGGGTACATCCTCCACTATGATAATGTTAAAGTCTTTCATATTATAATATATATTATTTGTATGTTCTAAACATTGATTATTTCTCTATTTCTGCTTTTTCCCAGCAACGGTCAGGCATTGTTATAGTGATAATAAGTTTACCCTCTTCTGAACATTTGGAAATAATGCCGCATGCCCTAAGATTCGTCAATTCTCCCATTTCTCGTACAATTTGCCGACAAACTAAAAAATCCTTGTCTTTAGTAAATGGCGTAAAAAGATTGCGGCATGTCTCTTCATTCACTTCATAATGGTTCATGAAAACCTCTATTTTAGAATAAGGTGAATTAGTATTTGCTTCATTTATAACAAGTTTTCCGCCTCTATTTAGTCGTTTTAGCAACTCAAATAGATAATTTGACATATCTGCATCTAAACGTAATGGTGGTATTTGGTGCACGGCCTGTACAGAAAGAAGGTGATACAACTCCTTATAATACGCAGCCAATTCTGATATACCCGAGAGATTTTTGTCAGTTCCATCTATAAGATGGCGTATACGTGAAGGGTAGTACATGGTTTCATGTTTAAGCGTTGATAGACAGTTGTCTAGAACACTATTGCTTACATGAAGTTGATCATCATCCATTTTCAAACGTCGTAGGTTATCTTCTGCCAATTCGATGGATGTTTCTTGTGAAGTAGCATTGTCGATAGATAACTGCAATGCATTTCGAATCTGATCAACTATTTCACTCAAACTTTTCTGCTGTTCAGCTGATAGACTATATTTATCAAAGTCATTGAGCTTGTCTATCTGTTTAAGTTTTTCATTATCAGTCAGATCTTCCAGCAGTAATCGATTCATGGCATTAATTCGATCGATGCAAAATCGAAAGTTAAGCCGGTGCCGATAATAAAGAAAATAGTAAGCGGGGAAGATTACTGCAAGCATCAAAACTAAAAGACTGATTGCAACCGTTTTGTTATTTTCGCTGCGTTGCATACGCCGAACATATTCGGGGAGTGTGTCATCTGCACTTGCTTCACGGAAAAGTTTGGTATATATGCGATTGTTTTGATGATAGAGCGACCAGTTGTGCAAAGCCAAAGCAGCAACAGCAGTCTCGTTGCTTATGTCCAAAAGAACGGCCGTATCTGTCTTTGCTAAATATTTGTGGCAGCTATCTGCAAATTGAAGTGTTTTATGGAAAGTGCCATTTATATTTGAAAAATATGCACTATCAGCAAATTGAGAAGCTTTGCTTGTTGTATCTCGTTTTGTCAAAGACTTGGTCAATGTGACTTTCTTAGACAACTGGTGATGTTTTGATGCAATTGCAGCTGGGTTGCCAACAGCATTACAAAAACTGGAAAGAAGTATTACTAACATGACTAACGCACGTTTCAAACCCTTTGGCAATCGGAAAAAGAAACGAGACCCCTTCCCCACTTCACTTTCTGCGCTTATTGTACAAACACTAAATATCTTGCTGGTTTTCTTATATTTCTCAATAATACCATAACAATTTTTCAAGCCATAACCATGTCCACCCGTATAAGTATGATCGAATAGATGAGACATCTTTTCTTCATCCATACCTGAACCGTTATCCTTGATACTGATTTCAACGTAGTCTTTAGCCTCCTGTGCGCTTACCTTGACAAAGCCACCATCCTTTGAGGATTTGCGAGCATTGTCAGCCATTGTGTTGATCATAAAGAGCGTTAGGGTCTTGTCGGCCTTCACCACGCTATCAGTAGGCTGTACTATAAGATCGACACCTTTGATTTTAAAACTCATTCGACCTCTTGACACGACATCAAAGAGATCTTGCAGAGAAAAGCTCTCTATCTTGAGACTTACCTCTCCTTGCCTCATTTGTATCCATTGGGTCAATACATTGTTGTAGTCATTGATACTATCAGTAAGTTCTACGATATATTGATAACGTGAATTTCTGACATCTTCATCTTCTGTCTTTGTCTCTAATCGGTCAACCTCGTTAACCATTCGGTCGATGAAAGGCAGAATACCATTGACCAAGTGTATTTTGGCGCGTTGCTCGATATTGCGCCTTCGGTTTTGTTGTAGACGTAGTTCAGCAAGTCTTGATTGCTCTTGTATGTCATTGTACCGTTCCTGGGCTTCTTGGGTTTGAATCTCGTTGCGTTCGCGCCATTCACGGAGAGGTTCAAGAAGTGTGTCTAATGAGAAGCGAGCGTCACTTCTACGGCGCATATTATCGAACACAAAAAGTAGGATGAGCACCACAATAATCATCACGATCACAGCGATTAACCACCAGTTAAGCTGTCGTGCCGTAATATCCAATTGACTTGCGCGAGCTTCTAAGGTTCTGTCTTGGCGCGTTTGTTCTTGCAGGTCTAGATATATGTTTCGATTATAATCACTGTTAGCCTTGTCATTCACAGCAGAATATACTAAAGATAACTGCTCTCTAATAGATGCTACAAGATCAGGGGCTTGATCAATAGCCTTGTTCTCGTTAAGTGCAAGATTGAGGCAGGCCATTGCCGAACGGTAATCCTTGATTTGCCAAAAATTCTCTGCAAGTGTGCGATTTGCGCCCGCAATCTGGTAGACATCGCCGTATTGACGAAACATATTGAGAGCACGTTGCGACAAGTATCCTGCCAGCAAACTGTCAGGCATCTGATCTACATTGATATATTCTATTGCTCGATAGTTGTCCCTAATAAGCTGCTGTCTTCGACTTGGTGTCTGAAGATGTTCGCTCATTGCCTGCATAGCTTGTGCTTCCCAGTATATATAACCATGCTCTTTTGCAAGCATATAGCATTGGGTAAGATACTCGAATTCGGCTTGGGCTATCTCATCATCGTTTCCTTCGGTCAGTATTCCACCAGCACCGATATTATACCAATAACTTATAAGTTGAGTAGTGTCTTCCTGTATTTCACCATAGGGATTAATATCAAAAAGTGCATCAACAGACTGTTGCTGCAATCCCACATAATAGTAATATATTGATGTAATGATATTAAATTCCGATTCTGCATAAACTAGTCGTAAACGTTGATGCTCAGAAATATGATCTGGTTCATCAGCAATTCTGCGAAGTCGACTTATTGCTCGTTCACGGTAACCATAAAAATCCTTATTCCTCGATTTTCTTTGACAAAGTCGCATATGTTGGACATCGGCAATAAGAAGTTCTATTTGATTGTTGCTGTTATCAATTATTTCATCCAACTGGTGAGTAGCTTGGGCATATTCCATTTTGGCAATGCTGACAAAAGCCAAGTTGTTTAGTGCCTCCGCCCGATCTATCCCACAACTATCAGCGAGTAATCGTGCCTTTTCGGCATATACTTTGGTAGAGTCAAGATTGCGGTAATGATATGAATAGGATTTCTCGTTCAATAGCTCAAATTGACTATTGTCTTTATCGTCACATGACAGAACACTGATAATGACAAATGCCATTATCAACCAAGTCAACGATTTATATGCGAAACGAGAATGGAACATCAGTGCAAAAAATAAAAAAGTCATGAATTAAAGGACTGCAAATATAGCTTGCAGTCCATTAATCCATGACCGTCTATCGTTAATGGGCGTTAAGCGCGAGCTTCACGAATATAGCCAAGTGCCTCAACACACTTGTCTGTGATGGCTTGCCAGTTTTCTGAAGCAATCACATCCTTAGGAAAGAGCTTAGATCCCATGCCTACGCAGAATACTCCACTTTTTATCCATTCAGTTAGATTTTCTTTGTCAGGCGAAACGGCGCCGGTCACCATAATATTGGACCAACGTAGCGGACCGAGAACATTTTTCACGAAGGAGGGTCCTCCGACGTTGCCTGCAGGGAAAACCTTGGTAACATCGCATCCCATTGCTTGTGCATTACTGATTTCAGTAACGCTACCACAACCTGGAGAGTAAGGAACCAAACGCCGGTTACAAACAGTTGCAATCTCTGAAACAAAGTTAGGACCTACAATAAAATTGGCACCTAACTGCATGTAAAGGGTTGCTGTGGCAGGATCAATCACCGTGCCAGCACCTAGTACCATTTCCGGACATTCCTTGTCGGCCCACTTTATCAAAGCACCAAACAATTCATGAGCGAAGTCTCCACGATTTGTGAATTCAAATGCACGGACACCACCTTGATAGCAAGCCTTGATAACCTGCTTGCATATTTCGAGATCGTTGTTGAAGAAAACAGGAACCATTCCTGTAGACTTCATAGCCTGAAAGACCTCTGACTTACTGAATTTTGCCATATCGTATTATGAATAATCTTTTTATTATATTTATCGTTGAACGCGACCACTGGCGTTACCACTTGCCAAACTCTCAACTTCTTCAACACTTACGAGATTGAAATCGCCGGGAATGGTATGTTTCAAGGCTGATGCAGCCACAGCAAATTCCAATGCCTCACCCTGTGTGGGTTTGGTGAGCAGACCATGGATGAGTCCACCAGCAAAACTGTCACCGCCACCAACACGGTCAATGATCGGCTCTATATCGTAACGTTTGCTCTCATAGAACTCCTTTCCATCATAGATAAGTGCCTTCCATCCATTATGACTGGCAGAGAACGACTCACGCAATGTGGAAACTACATACTTGAAACCAAATTCCCTCATCATGCCTTGGAAAATACCATAATATCCACTGGCATCTGTCTTGCCTCCCTCTACGTCAGCATCTGGTTTAAATCCGAGGCAAAGTTGTGCATCTTCTTCGTTGCCAATGCATACGTCTACATATTGCATCAATGGACGCATCACGGAAATGGCCTTCTCCGATGACCACAATTTTTTACGGAAATTGAGATCTACTGAGACTGTAACACCATGACGTTTAGCGGCTTCACAGGCAAGCTTTGTGATTTGTGCTGCCTTGTCGGAAACAGCTGGTGTGATGCCACTCCAGTGGAACCACTGTGCACCTTCCATGATGGCATCAAAGTCGAAGTCTGTAGGTTCAGCTTCAGCGATAGAGCTATGTGAGCGATCATAAATCACTTTGGAAGGACGCATCGATGCACCTGTCTCGGCATAGTAAAGTCCGACACGCTCGCCTCCTCGAGCAATAAACTGAGTATTGACACCATAGCGACGTAAGGCATTCACAGCGATTTGTCCGATCTCATGCTTAGGAAGCTTAGAAACGAAATATGCTTCGTGACCATAGTTGGCCACACTCACTGCTACATTAGCCTCGCCGCCACCTGGAATAATACGAAAGTGATCCGACTGAATAAAGCGGTCACTCCCCTCGGGAGACAATCGAAGCATAATCTCACCTAATGTTACGATTTTTGCCATTGTTTTTCTTCTTTAAATATTTTATGTTTATTCCTATAGATTAATCCAATCGTTTGTAAAGGCAAAAATAATCATTAATTCTGAAAGCAAGAAATATAATTTGAAAAACATTATTTTTGAGCAAATAAACACTTTAACTATCAGCGTATTCAACTTTTATTGTTATTTTTGCAATAATATTTGGCAAATCAATTATGGTGGATAAAATCAGAATAAAGGATATTGCCCAGCAAGCTGGAGTATCGGTTGGGACTGTCGACAGAGTGTTACATGAGCGTCCAAATGTATCGGCCAAGTCGCGAGAAAAAGTCGAGAATGTTTTGAACGAAATGAATTACCAGCCTAATATGTATGCTTCGGCTCTGGCTTACAACCGATCCTATGTGTTCTATGTTCTTATGCCCAAGCATGAACAGGAAGCTTATTGGGAGGAAATTGAGGAAGGCATACGAATGTCTCAAGAGTCTCGCAGGGATTTTCATGTCAAAGTAGAGTTTCGATACTTTGAACGTTTTGATGATAATACCTTTCACGAAGGAGCTCAACAATGCTTAGATGCTAAGCCTGATGGCGTTGTCGTAGTCCCTTCTGATTTGGAGAGCACGCGCAACTTTACTGACCAAATGCATGAACAAGATATTCCTTTTGTGATGCTTGACTCCTATATGCCAGATCTGAAGCCATTGGCTTTCTTTGGACAGGACTCATTCTCAAGTGGATACTTTGCTGCACGTATGCTTATGCTTCTTGCGCATAAAGAGAAAGAAATTGCTCTTGTTAAGCTGACTGTAAACGGACATGTGGTGAGTAAGCAGCAAGATAACCGTGAGATGGGATTTCGACATTATATGCATGACCATTTCCCTGAAGTAGAACTACATGAATTAAAATTACCCCTCAATACTTCTCGTCAACAATATGACAAGATGCTTGAAATTTTTTTCACTCAACATCCCAGTGTTCATCACTGTGTCACCTTAGGATCAAAGGCACATATAGTAGGCCTTTTCCTGCTCAAGACCAACCGTCGAGATGTGCAAATCATGGGCTATGACATGGTCTACAAAAATGCTGAATGCTTGAGACAAGGAAGCATATCATTTATTATTGCCCAACATGGCTATCAACAAGGTTATGCCTGTATAGAGACGCTCTTTAAGGCTATTGTTTTGAAGAAGAAAGTGACCCCGCTTAATTATATGCCCATTGAGTTGTTGTCACGTGAAAATGTTGATTTCTATAGACGTACACAACTTTGACATTTGAGAAAAACATAAAGAATAGCAACAAACAAACTTACATATAAAAACTATGAACGAAACATCATTCATTAAAATCAACCATGCAGATAGCGTCGTAGTATGTCTGCGTGCCTTTCAAAAAGGCGAGACCATTGAAGTTGATGGTCAGACCATCACTGTACTACAGGACACACCTGCCGGTCACAAGCTCCTCTTGCAGGACACTCCTGCTGGAAAAGAGATCATAAAGTATGGCTATCCTATCGGTCATGCCAAGGAGGACTTGAAGGCAGGACAATGGGTCAATGATGAAAATCTTAAGACGAATCTCAGTGGTACGCTTAACTATGAATATCATCCTGTCAATAAGTCACTTGAAATAGACAACGAAAATCTTTACTTCAAGGCTTATCGACGCGCTAATGGTGAAGTTGGTGTACGCAATGAAATTTGGATTGTACCTACTGTTGGATGTGTTAACGGCATTGCTGATCGATTGGTGAACCGACTGAAAGCCGAGACAGGCATGAA
>Ga0172377_10002439_pt1 | contig 18993 bp, 17 predicted proteins | sample Pumphouse3metaG_FD_119749 | JGI IMG/M metagenome (GOLD analysis project Ga0172377, IMG submission 119749) | Leachate microbial communities from a municipal landfill in Southern Ontario, Canada - Pumphouse #3 metaG | ecosystem: Engineered > Solid waste > Landfill > Unclassified | place: Canada...
AACCATCGTAAACGGCGCAGGAGACAAAAAAGCCATTGAAACCCGAATTGCTCAGATTCGCGCTCAAATCGAAAAAACAACGTCCGATTATGACCGCGAAAAATTGCAAGAGCGTTTGGCTAAATTGGCCGGTGGTGTAGCTGTTCTTTATGTAGGTGCTCCTTCCGAAGTAGAAATGAAAGAAAAGAAGGATCGTGTAGAAGATGCTTTGTCGGCCACACGCGCAGCTGTAGAAGAAGGAACTGTTCCCGGTGGAGGTGTTGCTTACTTGCGCGCTATTGAAACATTAGAAGGATTGAAGGGTGATAACGAAGACGAAACAACCGGTATCGAAATCATTAAACGTGCTATCGAAGAGCCGCTTCGTCAAATCGTTATCAATAGCGGAAAAGAAGGTGCTGTTGTAGTACAGAAGGTTCGTGAAGGGAAAGGCGATTTTGGTTACAATGCTCGCACCGATCGTTACGAAAATCTGTATGAAACCGGCGTGATCGATCCCGCTAAAGTAACGCGAGTTGCTTTGGAAAATGCAGCATCTGTTGCCGGCATGTTCTTAACTACAGAATGTGTGATCACCGATAAAAAAGAAAAGGATTCGGTTCCGCAAATGCCAATGAATGAAGGCATGGGAATGATGTAGGATAACGGATAATTCAACATAGAAAACGTAAAACCTGATTTCAATTTCAAGGTTTTACGTTTTTTTTTATCGATTTTCAATGGTCAATTTTGAGTTTCCTTGACGCGAACGAAGTAGAATTGTTATTAAAAACTCGGAATAAACCGGAATTTAAAGGGCTTCATAAAGGCTTGCCGGTTTTAGGTGATGTTATAAATCGTTTTTATTTTTTTAATCTATTAACAACTTTCTCAAAATTAGCACCTAAGTTTTTCATGGATAACACTGGGTTTCGCGGATTATTAATCTGACACTTCAGGTCATATACCTCCAATCCTGTTACTGCATCGTACCACAATTTTCTACTTCTCAGTATAATAATAAAAGCGTTTCTTTCCATAGCTTTCTTTACCAATTCAAAGTTGAATCTTTGCGATGGTAAATAACCATCATAAATTCTTTTTCCAATTGGTTTAAATCTTTTCGATTGATATGGGAAAAACTGGACTACTGAAATACTCTTGGAAACTGCATCTTTACTAGTTAGTTGAATCAATGGCTTTAGCTTGTAGTTCCAATATGGTGAGTATTCTATGTAATCTTCGTCCAAACAAAAAAGTGGAACATGAGGAGACTGAATCATATTTAGCCAATCGTTGCTATACTTTGAGTAGAAGCCACAAGCAGCCTCCTTGGGATCCCATCCGGGGTTTAGAGTTAGTAATACGATTGGCGAATTATAAACTTCACCCATGAATGGTGCCGGCATGATATCTGTATGAATTGAATATTCACGATAATTATCAGAATCTAATGGGCCAAGACTTTCATTAAAATCTCTAATGATATTTTGCTCACTTTTTAAGACTAAATTGGAGTAATCTATCGAATCGGCAAACTCTCTCCATGGATTTTCCATATGTTCAATATTTAATTAATGATCAAAAATGAGTTTTTAAAATGGCCTACAACGGTTTATGTGTATGTGAAGTAGCGGATTAGGAACATTTACCTGTCCGTTTAGCACAAAGTTTTTTAGAAGCACAGAATATACTACTCCCCTTTCTTAGACAATTTCTATACTAATTTAAGTTAGTTCCTTGACTCGCCCAATTGGGCGAGTCAAGGAACTACGCTGCCAAAAAATACATTTGCTCCGGCTTTTTATATTCCAGAGATTGATGAGGTCTTTCAGCATTATAAAATTTCATGTAATCTTTTATTTTATGATATAATTCCAACCCATTTTCTGATGGTTCGAGATAAAGCTTCTCGTATTTAATATTTCGCCAGAACCTTTCTATAAATATATTATCGATTGCCCGGCCCTTCCCATCCATACTCAGCTTTAAATTCTGATATGAAGCTATAAACTTCGTGAAAATGGGACTAGTGAACTGACTACCTTGATCTGTATTGAGTATTTCGGGAGCACCATAACGATTTATTGCTGTTTCAAGGCATTCCCGACACCATTCAGACGTCATGGTGTTGGAGAGAGACAAGACACCATATAACGACTGTAAACATCTATAATGGCCACCGGATACATGTGACCCCCATCAATGGGAACATAGGTAATATCCATAGCCCAAACCTGCGGATTTGGCTATTTCCCCAATACTTTTTTTAAGAAGTCATTCTCCAATTGAAGTTGACCAACTTTTTTGAATAGAGCGTCTTTCTCTTTATCATCATCGTTTTTTGATGCCCCCTTCTCAAAAACTGTACTAGCGTTGGATGAAGATTGACTCTTCCAGGTGGATATCTGACTCGGGTGGATCTCGTACTTCCGACCGATTTCCCGGACTGTTTCTCTTTCTTGTAAAACCTCCAAGACAACCTTAGTTTTAAAGCCCGGACTGTAAGTTTTTCTTTTCTTCATAACAACAAATTTAATTATTTAATTCTAATTATTATTGTTGTCTAAGATTTGGGGGTAATTATACTGAAGGCTGATCTGTTTTTCTTACGATTTAAGGCATTATTTTTAATCTGGCTGTCTGGTAGGTCGCGAAGGTATAAAAAAGCCCTGAAATTGAGTTTTTCAGGGCTTTAAAAGGATTATTTATAAAGATCAACCTTTTGCTTTGTTTTCAAAAATAATTATAAATATACAACTGTACTTTTATCTATTGAAGAATTATATTTGTTCTTATCTTCTTTATTATCAGTTACAAATCTTTGATAATCACTTTTATATTCATCACCATATAAGTTAAACCGTTCATCTCTCAAACTATTAGCTAATAGCGCAATATCTAAGTGTTCAAAAATAGAATATTTTTCTGCTAATCGCTTGAACTTATATCCATCTAAAGTTAAACCATAATAGAATAGAAATACTAATTCATAAGGTGTTAACATAGCCTTTATTATATTTATATAATCTGTTTTTATTTTTTGTTCATCTTTACCATTTTCTTTCAAATCTGTTTCATCTACTTTTCTAATAAATAAAGTTACATAATTAAAGTAATGATCAAACTTATTTATTGTAACAAGTTCAAATCCAGTAAGACCAAAATTATTAATAATTGTTCTTAATCCCTTAAATCGAACTTTCTTGTTTTTTAGAGCTTCTGTACTATCAATACCAGGATATATATTTTTGAGTTTTTGATCTTCTTCTTCTGGTTTAATATCCATCTTTAAAATTGCATTAACGTTTTCCATAATATTATTGTAGAAAATTCCTTCAATAAAAACTATTTCAAAATTTAAATATAAATATTTAAACACATCCCTTCCTGAAACTTTATAAAGAGAAAGATTTCCTACAATTTTATCTAGCTGAGTAAGCATATTGAAAAAAGTCGATTCAAATTGTTGCTTTTTTGTCAACCTCTTATTTTCTTTAAATGTATGGTATGAAATAGCTAAAGCAGTAGCTGAAATAATTATTGTAATTATATTAAACCAAATCATAGTATTAAAAATGTAAAGTTATATGATTATTTTCCTGATTTAGTTCTGTTATTAAATTTACATAACATCATAAGGTTATTTTCATTTGTTTTACCTCCATCTTTCCAAGCTATAATGTGATCCCCTTCCATTTCTTCAATTTCAAAATGTTCTTTGCATACTTGACAAATACCCTATACCAGTCCGCTCAGCGTGTAAAACCCCTTTCGCATATCCGTGGGAAAGGGATAAAGATAGTAGCGCATCGTCTCCTTCAGATGAAACATGGTTATCGGGTTAACAGGATGAGCGATTGAAGTTGTTGGATTTCTATTTCCCTTGGCAGGCGGATGATCACCCCATTGGGGTAAACGATCTCGATTACATCACCGCCGCAAGCGTGATGATCCCTCGCTGAAGGGTTGTCCCGGCAAACAACATTTTCTCGTGATCTTTGTCCATGATGGAAAACAACCAAAGGAACAAATCCCGAGGGTTGGGCTGACTCTTTCCCTTGTTGTTTTTTCAGGCGCTTTTGCCGGTAATAGAATTTGTTCTCAGAGATACACTCATTCATGCAAAAATCTTTTACCCGAAGCCCGCTCTTCTTGTAACAGTCATATACACTTTCAAATTCTTTCAGATTCCACATATCTTTTTTTGTTGGCAAAGATAAAGTGGAAAAATGATTGTTTGGGAACGCGGTTTACCGAATGGTTACTTTCCAACCTAGTAATGCACCTATAACTGCATAAATTATAATTATTCCAGCACAAGCTAAAACAGCTACGATATAAACTGTCGGTTTTTTCATGTGAATTATTTTTTTGTTTTGAAACTAAAAGTATTAATTACTTTACTGAAATCGTCTTTCCAAATTTCGCTCTCAGTTATCCTATAACTTAGTGTAATTTCAACGGCTTCATCTGAATTAAAGAAATTGTATTTGTCAACTTTTACAATCGGATTATCACTCATTTGTCTTGTAAATGATGTTTTCATGTATGATAAACCATTAACATTACCAAATTCAAGTGGATACCATTTTATTAATTTGATATTCATCATAGCCATTGGGTTGACAACTTCGCTTTTAAAATAATCATCTAATTCTTTGTACTCAGATTCGGTCAATTCAAATTTTTCATTCCATTTATAAAAATCTCCATACTCACCTTTACTGTATGTAATCATAATTCTTGCATATTTTGAAAATGCTTCCTTGTCAAGTTCGTTACTTCCTTTGGGTTGAAAAACTAATTGAGATTTAGTCATTTCTATTTTTTTGTGAGTAACATAGCTATCATGGATAATATCTGCTGCTAATGCTGTAAAAGAGTTATCATCACGCAATTCTAAAGTTGGCGGAACAGCAAGCTGTCCAATATTTTCAATCTCATATAAAGTCCAAGTTTTTGGAATTTCTGATTGGGATGGTTCTCTTAGAAATCCAACTTTTAAAGAAGAAATAATCTTATCGGCAGTCTGAACTTTATTAAATTCATCATCGCCCTGATGCATTATTAAAAATGTTTTGCCATTATTATTAAATGCAATTAGTTTACCACTAAACTTAAAATCAAGTAATTCTCCAGCAAAAGTTGAATACAAAGTCTTATTGTTCTGGAAATTACCTACTTTATTATCCGTAAAAACTACATTTTTGTGTGTAATTTGCTCTTTAAGTGATTCTTTCATTGTTTCTAAATAATCCTCCAAATCCATCTCAGTTTCAATCCATTGGAATACAAAAGAATTTGAACCACCTTTTTCCCAACATGAAATTTGATAAGCAAAATCAGATTCTATCTCTTGTGATTTATAATTCCAAGTTGAAGGTAACTTTAACTCAACTTGTTTATAGCTCGCTACCTGAACTAATTCCTGTGAGTTGCAAGAAATAGAAATTACAAACAAAAGTATAAATTGTATATATCTTAACATGACTTTTTAATTTAGTTAATTTCAAAACTATCTTCCATTATTTTGAAATTAGTTTCAAGTTTTGTTTTTGAATCACTCTGTTTTAGCATTAAAATCGTATTGCCATTTGAGTTAAAAGAAGTCATCCTGCCATAAAATGTTTCACCCATCAAAGTAACAGTAAAATCAACTGATAGGCTGTTCAACCCTTTAAAGCTTGTATTATTTATATTACCCACAACTGCATTTTTATGTGTTGGTTCTTCCTTCATGCCCTCAATGGTATTCAAAATCATTTCATTCGGGGATAATTCCATTTTTAACCAAGTTATGACTAAAATCTCTGATGAATTATGTCCTTTCTTTTCACAATTTATCTGAAATGCTAATTCGTCCTGTAAAACTTCTTTTTCAAGTGACCAATTATCGGGATATGAAAACGATACTCCGTTGTAAGATAAAGTTAATAATTGGCTTGTCTCATTTGTTGTTTCTTCTTGTTTTGAGTACTTGTCAAGATTTAAGAGGTCATTATTTTTCGAATATTCTTGAATAAATTTTCTATTCTTTGTTTCAAGAGTGTATTGAACGATTGAACCAATAAGTGAAATGCCAATAAAGATTACAAGTACAATTGGAAATTTCACAATATTTTCATTTTCAATCTTTTTCTTCCCTTGGAAATAAATAACAATCCCTGATATTATAGCAGGAATAAATGACATAGCAATTTCTTGTCCAGCAAAATATGCAGATTTCGCAAGATATATTATTAATCCATAGACAATTAGACCAATTAATGGTATCAGGATGGCACTAATCCATATTTTTGATTTGTTAGTGGGTTTAATTGAATAAGTGCTAATCAAAGCAATCAGCAGAAAAATAAATAAATTCTTCATAATGTATAATTTTTAATGTTGGGTCGTTGTCTTATAATGCCACATAACGTTTTGCGGTATGAAACGTGCCGGCAAACGGGACTGTGGTCTTGTCCACCTATGCAAACGCCTGAGGCGAGACGGAACGTTTGAATACCCACGAATCCCGGCATGTTTTATGACCGCGTGTTGGGCGTTCGTGTTTTATTTTCCTGTCTTTATATTGTATTTAAATCCCTTAAAGTATGCGATAAAATAATCTGATTCCAAATAAGGATATTGCCATGTTGCAACTGCCTTTGCTGGTATATAATAATCATCAAAATTCTTATAATCTTCTAATTTTAGAATCCACGGTCGAGAAATCTTGCCTTCAAATCTATCATTAGTTGTAAACCTTATAAATTCACCAGTATCATTGAAATGAAAAATGCCCGACACTGTTAATCCACTATCAACAATTGTTGCTTTTATTGAATTCTTATCAATTTGTTCCCATGTTATGTTATCCGAAAGACAAGCAGAAGGTATGAATAATACCTCAGACAAAAATGTCACCAATGCAGACTGGTTCATTTCTTTGTCCGAAACATCGAATATTTTTATCAATTTAGCCATTGTTCCTAACATATTTCCGTGTCCTGCCTTATATTTATCCCGACCCTCAAATGGAATAATCCAGAACAAATGAGCTTTTAAATAAACAATTCTTACATGAGGATTTGTAAATAGCAAATGGTCACACATAATATTCATCCATTTGCTACTTGTATCCATTTTTATAAGTCCTTTGTCATATTCAACTTTTAAGCTTGATTCTTTTGGTTTTCCAATAATACCAACATTCTTAAAATATGTACGCAATTGAATTGGAAGTCTCTCAAAATCATTCTCTGTATACACATCATTATACTTTACCCTTGTTGTATCAGATAATTCGTCTCTGATTTCTGATTTAGCAATCTTTTTTGGTGATGTACAGCTAATTATCATAAATAGTCCTAATATTATTGAAATTATTCTCATGACTATGCTCGTTTATAGGTTTGCAACATGACGCCCAACTCGTTTATATATGTGATAAAACTACATAATACTCTTCATTTTGGGTGTATATATGTAGTTGGTATGGCATATATACAATAAAAATATATTTTTTACATATCATCAAATGGCGATTTTATTTTTTGCAAATTTTTTTGACTCACATGGGTATAAATCTCAGTAATTTTACTGCTTTTATGGCCAAGAAGTTCCCGGATAAATCTCGGATCGGTTGCCGACTCCAATAAATGTGTAGCATACGAATGCCTGAGCCGGTGCAACGTTACACGTTTGTTGATGTCGGCTTTAGCTGTTGCTTGTTTTAATGCATTCTGTAAACTTTCTGTACTATATGCTTCACCTTTGTTCTGTCCTTCCTTCCCTTCGCATTTCGAATGAGTAGCAAGTGTCGTTTCGAATCTACATCCGGTAGCTTTAGATTCAGCAATTCGCACTTCTAAGTTGAACTTAGCTCGTTTCCATTTTAGGTTTGCCATATATATTAGTTTTAGTGTTCAATGATTTATTTCAGTATTTACCTCCCAATGCTTCATATAACTCCAAAGTTCGCTTAATATCTAGGATCTGTTGATTTGATACATGTTTAATATTATGGTATTTGCTGCCTATAAATTTAACTTTAGCGTTTTCAGCGTTTGCTAATGCATAAATCATTTCCTTATCTGATGGAGTTAGTTTTTCATCAAACCATTCCCAAATTTTTCCTCCACTATGGTCAGTATCTACATTACTTGGAATATATTCAAACGCATTACCATCAATTGAAAATTGAACTTTCCTAATAAATAACCAGTCATCAGCATAGTACTGAACACGAAATCTTAAATTTTTAGGAATCCCCTTTTCTGTTTGAAAATAGCAGAAAATACCATTTCGGTTTGTATATTGTGGCGCAGATTTAGGTCTATACCATATCTCATTGTTATTTGAAAATTCATCTTCTACAAGTGTAAAATACTTTTCCATTTCTTTAACCTTAGCAGTATCTACTATTAACTCTGCCTTTAATTTTTCTATTCTTTCCTTTTCCTTTATCTCAGCATCCTCTTTACTTCTATTGGTTATGATGGCAATTCTTTCTTTTATTTCTTCCTCTTTTTCGTGTTTAGTAGAAAAGAAAGTAGTGTTTGCAATGTTCTCTCCTTTGTCATTCAGGAGCTTAAATTCAATCGGAGTTGTGAAAGTTTTACCAATTCTTTCCTTTAAAGACTCATTAACTTGCTCAGAAATAATGAATTTTTGATATGCCTCTAAATATGCAAGCGTATCATTTTTCGCCGAAATTATTACTGCATCTTTCTCCTTTATAGAAACTTCACCAAAAACATCTTCATCCAATATAACCTCTATGTAACTGTATTTTTTGTTGCAGGAGCTTAATAATAAAGCAAGTAGTAAAACTGGGATTAGATTAATTTTCTTCATTTTAATTGAATATTATATATATGATGTCATCATGTTTATTATATTTCATTCCAATTTTCAGTAAAAGGATTAAGCGTCAATAGTTTAAAATCAAATAAATCTTTTTTATACTCGTAAACTCATTTTTTCGTTGGTGCTTTATCATAATCACCCTGTGGTTCATAAAGCCATATTGATATTCCGGTTTTAGAATTAAATGTTTTAAAACATTTATCTTTACTAAAATTTACACCTAATTTAAATTGAGAACAGGTTTCATGAAAAAATTTCATTATCTCAAATTTATGCTCCTCTTTTTTTGAAACATCGCAAGGAATTGGTTCTGGAAATAAAGAGTTTTTGTTGTTTTCATTAGAGAGCCAAATATTAAATTTTTCACCACTTTTGTAAGATAAACACGTGACACCTGCTATTAAATCGGCAAACTGTACAATTGGATATTTGTGAGATTCTAATTCAAGGCATTTTTCAAATTCAGGAAATCTAAAATTGTATATCACTCCAAATAAAGTATCCGGATTAACATTCTTTTTTTTATCCAAGTTAGTCCTTTCTAAATACTTAACAATATCATTTTTCCAATTAATAGCAGAAAACTCATCAGGAAAAAACTCCCAACTTTCTACACTACTCCAATCTGACATAGCTCTTTTAATGATATGATAATACATTCGTTTCATGTTTTCGATATCATCCCGACCTAGAATATCGTGTCTTTTATCATGTTTATCCCATACGATTACATGTATTTTTATTTTCCCTTGACTACAATATTCCAATCCTAATCTGTAAAAATCTTTAATTGCTTTTTTTGTAGAACTAGTACCACTTAAATTAGAAAACTTTAATTCCTCTTTCTTGTTTTTATCAAGACACCTTTGAAGTTCTGAGTTTAAGGTTCTACAATTAGATTTTTTACCAGACACTATTGCTATAGTTCCGAAACGGTGTTCAGAACCGTATCCGGATTCGTCACTAAATAACTGGTAATTTTCATTTGACATAATAGTTGTTTGATATATACTCTTTCTCTGTTAAATCAAAGTCTGGATCAATTATTTTCACTTCTTCGTAAGTTAAATCATAGAGTTTGTAAATCAGTAAATCTATTTGTTTTTCTAAAACAGAAGTATTAGCTTGTGAGTTTTTTTGCTTTATTTGAAGTATTTGATTAACTAGTGCAATGATAGGTTCTTGTTGCGTGATTGTTAAAACTTTAACCGGCAAACCATAATAATGAAAAATTTTTGCTTTAGTAAACGCCCCTTTAGTTTTTTCAAAAGTCAACTTATTAATTAAATATTGAAATAGTTTTGAATTAATTAAACCAAGTAAATACCTTAAGTCGTAATCATTGTCTTTTGATATTCCATTGTACAAGGATGACATTATATAAAAATTATTATAATCCAATGTTGCTATTATTTTAGAACCTGCTTCTCTTATTAGTATTTTTGGCTGTTCAAAGATTGAAGGATTTCTTGGACAAGCTAAATGTTTACCATATTGCACGTATAAGTTAGGATTTGAATTTCCATACCTATAAATATCCTTTCCGCGCAAAATAGGCTTATATGTTTCATCTATTTTCTGATCACTTAAATAAATCTTATCATTTCCCGTTTTTATAGCTTGTCTTATGTCCAAAACATCAAAAAGCTTCTCACAACCGTCATTAAGTTTAGTAATCAATTTATCAGAACTATAATTTCTAATATTATATGCATAATTATCTTGCCTTATGAAAAAAGAACTTGGAATATAAAAATAATCAAGATTTAATTCAGAGCCAGTATTAACTTTAACATTATAATTTGCACAGTATTTCTTTTTAATGGCAAATATCATGGAATGAACAACAGCTGCGTCAAAAACTTTGTCGTCCAGATCATTTATTTCAAGTATACAGTATTCAGTTAATAATTTTTCACGGACTGAATCCTCAAAATAATTGTCTAAAAGTGTATTTGGTATAATAAAATAAGATATACCTTCATTTTTCAATAGTTTAATTGAATTCAAAACGAATAAAGTATAGGTGTTAATTTTAAATTTAATTTCACGGTATATTTTCCTATAAAGTGATTTTTCTTCATCAGTTAACTCCGCTCCATAAGGAGGATTGCCAATCACAATATCAAAATAACCACCTTTTTCACCTGATTTTGAATTACCACTTTCTCGCTGCAACCCAAACATCCATTCTGGGTCAAAGAATGGTGATGATGCGTTTTGGTCGTATGGATCCCAGTTAGCAAGCATATCGGCATTATCATTATCCCAACCATTTTCCTTAAGCTTTGCAGCTATAGCATAACGTTTTTCTTTATCAATTTTACGCCATTTCTTTTTGGTTTTCGTTGTTTTTGCATTGAATATTTTGTGACGGCAAACACGCAGCTCTTCTTGCAGTTTTCTTATTTCATCTGTATCAGATAGCCCGGAAGGGCGATTAATTCCTATTAGGGTATTTGCTGCAACAAATTTTGTTTCGAGGTTGGGTAATGGGATTATACCAAAGTTCTCATCTTCAAAATTATTATTTTGGTCAACAACAAGAGAGATGAAAAAACGCAGCTTAGAAATCTGTATAGCTATGGGTTGAATATCAACACCATATATGCAGTTTTCGATAAGGTACAGCTTACGTGCATAGTCTGGCCTGTTCTTTGTAACATCAAATGCGTTATTGATTTCAATTAGTCGGTTCTCCCTGTCTTTTCTATCTTCAATATCCAATGCTTTTTGTATCTCTTTATAGGCGTTCTCATTTTGCACTTTCTTCCAGTAATAGTTTTCAGGGTCAACCTTCTGTAGTACATGCACCAACTTCTGTAATACACCCATTGGAAATGCACCTGAACCACATGCCGGGTCAAGTATTTTACATTCATAAATGGAGTTTATCAATTCTTCTATTTGTGAAGTACTTAATTCATGTTCCTCATCAGAGTATTGGAATAATACTCGGATATTTTTTTCATCGATGTTAGTTTTCCCTTTAATGTATGCAATCAGACTTTCGTCAACCATATAGTTAACGATTTCCCGTGGTGTGTAAAATGAACCTGTTTGTTTTCTTGCAGTGGTTTTAGTTTCCGGATTGTAGCTTGCAAGAAGGTTTTCAAACACTTTTCCCAGCAATTCAGGATCAAGTGCTACCACAATTTCAGCAGGTGTGTTTTCTTCTACTGTAAAGTTATAGGTCTTCAATATATTAATTAGCCCTTTGACCGATGTGTGCTTGTATTGAGGTAACGTATCTCCATAATCTTCACTTAAATCTACACTCTCATCTTTTCCAAAAAATAGATAATCCGGCACAATTAAGCGATCAGGTTTGGGTAGATTGTCAGAAAAGCCATCAATATATTTTTTGTTTGCTTTATCATCTAAGCATTCAAAAAGCCCACCATTGAGAAAAGGAACTTTACTATTGATTAATTCAACAAAGCCATCAGGGTCTTTGAAATATTTCTCATAACGGAACAGCCAATCGTTTCCAAAGTCATCTCCATAGTTTTTTTTTCTCCTAAATCCTCTTTCTCGTTTGTCCTCATCACCACTTTGTGGTTTTATGGGGCAGTTAAGCGAAGCAAAGAAAAGATTTTGCAGGATTGCTTTATAATAGACGCTCTCCTTACTCATTTCTGCAAAAAGTCCGTCTTGTCTTACCGGATTGAGTTCTGTAAGTATATTGTTTTCTAATTTTTCTACATCAAACAACTCTTCAGGTATTAATCCCTTTTGCTTGATAAACCACACAAACAACAATCTGGTAAGCATTCGTATAACATTGGTTGCATTGTGCTCTTTTACCATTTCTTCCAAAGGCTTATCTTTCTTGAGAGAGTCCTCATAGGTGGGTTTGGATGGAAATTCAACATGTCTTAATGCCCAGAAGTACCAATCGGACAGTTCTTTGTAGAATTGTTTTGTAAGTACTTCCACAGAGAATCGCTCCTGCAAATCGTTGAAGTATGAGCCATTTTTCTTTACAAGTTTACCTTTTTCAAGTAAGAATTGAGTTGGTGTTTTGACATGAGCGCTCTCACCTAACTGAAAAGAGTAACGACGTGGATTCGAATAGCTGCGTGTTATACGTGCTGAATTTTCAACCTGCTCGGCTTCTATCTGCAATAATGAGAATCGATAATGTCGACTGTTTTCAGGTTTAAATATAACCAAAGCTCTGTTGTTGTAACTTTTGTACAGCATGAGCCTAAAGGCGTCCTGGGCAATGCCTACACGTGCATCGTGAGTAGATGTGTGAGTTATTTCATATACATCTAATTCGAGACTTGGGCAAGTGCCTAATTTAGTTACTTCTTCAGTATATTTGGTTGTAAAATTGAGATTGTCAAACTTCTCTTCTGTAATAATAAAATCATCCGGCAGGAACCATTCCAGGAAAGGCAAAAATTTATCCCTTTTGTAAGAATCATTAAAATTTATATCAGGTGTCATATCAAATTTAAGTTTAAATATTTTCTATCTCTTCGGCTAAAATTAAAGTTTCAACTCCCTGGTTTATATTGTCATAAGTAAGCAGAGCTTTATTTATGTAATCTTTGCTTATTATTTCAGGCAACAGGTGATATTCTTTTGGTTTTAAGCGATTAATAGATCGTATTGCATAACCTGAAATGGCATCGTACTCAATAACTGTTTTGAGATCTTCAAGATATTCCGTGTCGCAAGCTTTTGTTTGAATAATTATTCTGATTTTATCTAATGCCTCCCTTCTCATTTTATCTGTATCATTGTTATTGTCCTCTCTGAAAAGAGCTTTCTTAGCTGTGTTATACAACTCTTCAAAATCATCGGAAACTTTATATCCTTTTTCTGAATCACCGCACTCAAGCAGTTTGAAGGCATCTTGTGGCGGTATGTCTGTTGCATTATCTTTGTCAGATGCAAATTTAAAAACATAGTCATTCCCTTTTTTTGCAAAGATAAGCACCCCTTCGGGTAGTTCATTTTCGGTTTTTCTTCTTGTCTTGGTGCGTAAAGGAAGTTTCAAGGCTTCTTTCATTTCATCGCTGCCAATCAGCTGATTTAAATTTGCCCTGTAATCGGTGTCCCATGACTTTTGCTCGCTCTCGCCTTGCATTCGCTCGTACTCTTCTTTGAAATAACTTCTCAACTCTTCTTCTGAGGTTAACACTTTTGTGTCTTCACCCATTATGGCGTGAATCATATTCATTTTAAGAGTAGATATTTTTTTGGTATGTGTTTCAGCCTCACCAATATCTGTTGGGAAGTAATTAAAAATATACAGTTCATCAAACATTTTCTTGTTGATTCGGTTAATACGGCCGATACGCTGAATTACTCTTGTAGGATTATATGGTATATCATAATTAAATATTGTGCCTGCTCTGTGCAGGTTGTAACCTTCTGAAATAGCATCTGTTGCTATTAATACTTTGTATTCGTTTGATTGCCTGGATTCTTCTATACCGGCATCAAAGTTTACTTTTATTGTTTCTTTGTTGGTTTTAGTGGCACCTGCAGCTGTGTAATAAAAGACGGGCAGATCTTTGTTTTCTAATTTTTTACCTAAATAATTAACAGTATCTGCATACTGGCTAAATACTACTATTTTTCTTTCAGGGTCTTTATCAAGTTGTTCTGTTAATATGTCTATAAATGTATCAAGTTTTGGATCGTGTGTAACTTTACTCCATTTGTCTTTTAGATCTTGAAGTAGTTCGATATCTGAATTAAGGTCCTTAAAGAAATCTGAATTAAGATATTCTACTTTAATTTCAAACATTCCTCTTGCTTCAAGTCTTTCTATTGCATTTTCCAATTCTCTGTCTGTAGTTTCCGATATATCATCATTTGTTGAATCATACAGAGCTTCTATATCGGGTAGCTGACCTTTTTTAAATACCGGCACAGTTCCTCTTTTTTCCGCCCATGCTACAATGTTTTTGCAGTTGTCGAGCATATTGGTTAATGAAACCATAAATGCTTTCTGAGAGCTTTCAAAACGTCTTACAAGCAAGGTTCTCATAAATTTTGCCAGGTTGCGCTGGGTTCCTTTGAAAAGGTTGTAATCGAAGCCTGCAGTTTCAACTTTCTTTTTTACTTTATCTTCATGTTCTGGTAGTACATACATTACCGGCTTGTATCTTGCAGCCTTGAACTCATCCTTACCCAATATTTCGTCTTTAATATCGTCTGTGTCCAGATAGTCGTAGAAATCTATAGACTCATTGTTTCCAATTTTTTCATCATCATCTTGGCGAGAAATTCTTTGTAATGTGTATAAATAAAGATCTTTTAGGTCGCCCAAATCATAATCGAGCAGTTCAGGAGGTTTAACTATAGAGAATTTAATTCCTTGCTTTTCCAGATCCTTTTTGTAGTCAGGTATGCCGGCTAAATCAATACGTGAACGGCGTATGATTAATGGTGATATGATTACTCTGATTTGGCTTGCTATACTATCGATTGCAAGTTGCAGTTCACTTTTATTTATCTTATCATCTTTATTCTGTTTTTTAAGTGTTTTATAAGAGGTTATCAGCTCACGAAACTTTTGTCCCAGGTTGTCAACTGTTTGTAGTGTTGACTTGGTAGGGATTTGAAAAAGTTTTATCATTGAATATATATCAGAAGGCTGATTATTGAAAGGTGTAGCTGTCAATAGCATTACTTTATTGCCAACACAGAGTTTTTTTAGAGTATCGTAATCTTGAGTAAACTCATTCCTGTAATTGTGTGCTTCATCAACTATTATTAGCCATTGTTCATCTTTTCTTATCTTATCATAGTAAAATTCTAATGCTTTGCTTAATACACCGCGACTGAAAACATTTGCTTTTAAATCAAATTCAGTGCGGTAGTCTTCCCACTGAGGAACCAGGTGAGGGGGTGCAATAATAATTGTACGCAGGTTTAAGTTATATGCAATGGCAGAAGCTATAATACTTTTGCCCAAACCTACAACATCTGAAATAATAACTCCATTGTGCTTGTTGATGGTATCTATGCCCATTCTTACAGCATCTTCCTGGTATTTTAAATTATAGAACCTGCCTTTTGTTATATCATGTGGTGTCCTTATCCTTTTTGATGTGTCTATTTTAAAATATTCGTATAATACTCTCAGATACAGCAAATAGGGAGGGTATATCTTTTCGTACCAAACGTGCTTTATTACGTTGTTCTCAAATTCATTTATATGGTCTTTGTCAGCCAATACAATTGCGCTTTCCCAGAGCTTTTCAAAAATCTCCTTTGCTTCTTTATATTCGGCTTTATCTTGGAAACGGACATCTATTTCATTCTGTCCTCTTAGACCGCTATAAGTTAAATTGCTGGAACCTGTTATAACCGACCCGGGTGTTTCCCCAAACTCTGTAAATTCTTCTTTGTAAGAAAAAATATACATTTTAGCGTGAGAAGGTTCTTTAGTTTTTCTTATTTCAAGTGTACCGTTCTTTATTTTATTAAAATATATTTTGAACGCCTCCTGTTGCTTTTTGCTCTCAAAATAGTCTGTTTCATTAAAAAGCTTTACAATAGCTTCGTAGTTTTCAGAACGAATATCTTGTCTGGATGATCTTTTCTTATTTACAAACAGATTAAAATCGTGTGTCAGGCTCTGCAATTCGCTTTCCATTTCAAGGCCTACAAGTATACGCATATTCTTATCTGCCAAGTTTTCATATAACTCCTCTATCCCTGAGAAATAGAAATAACCAACAAGAAAATCCAATGAAGATGTTTTGTGTGGCAGGATGTTCTTGATGATAGTAGATAGGGTTCTGTCTCCCTTGTTTGTTATAAAATATTTACCCATAACACGCCTAATATCAATAAAAACTATAAACACACAAATATAATAAAATTAAGTGGGCTGGTGTCAAGTTTCACAAGGTTGTTTATAAAAACTTAGATTTTCAATAGGCTTTAAAAGTATAATTTTATTTTTAAATTCAGAAGGATTTTATTTGAAAATTTCAGGTTTTAACATAAACGGATTTTTGTGACGCCATAAAAAGGGTGAAAAATCGGAGTTTTCCGAGTCTATTAAAAAGCCCATTTAAATGCTCTACAATCGATTTTCTTATCAAAGCGGATAATGCTTCTAACCACATCAGAAAAACAATCGCCGCTTGTAGCGCTTGAATTCAAACCATTATTCGAAGAAGAGGCGAAGAAAAGGCAATCGACAAGTGGAAAGGGTTTATATGGAGGTAAACCCCTTCGGGCATTGATGTCCGAAAGAGAAAAAGGTCAATCACGAGATAAAGCAGCAGAAGAGGAAACAAGTTATATAATTATATCCTTGCTAAGTTCAAATTAGAAGTGCGAATTTCCCGCTAAGTTTTATACAGGTTTTTTTAAACAAAACCATGAAAAAAATTTATTTTGTTTTAGCAGCTGTCTTAGTAGCTATGACATTTATTTCTTGTGAAAAAGACGATCCCGTTGTTACAAGCATTTCTGTTCCAAATGAGGTTACGTTAGATGCCGGAAGTTCTAAAAAGATCACCGTAACTCATACACCATCGGATTTACCTGCCCCTTCTTATGTGTGGGAAACTTCCGATAATAGTATTTTTACTGTTGACAATAATGGAAATATAACAGGTTTGAAAGTAGGCGAAGGCACTTTAACCGTAAAAGCACCTACACTTAATTTGACAGCTTCATGTAAAGTTAAGGTTGCACCTATAAATGCAACATCGATCAGTTTGAGTCAGCAATCTGCAAATCTTTTGTTAGGAAGTTCATTAAAATTGGAAGCCACTATTCTTCCAGAAAATGCAACAGATAAATCTGTTCTTTGGAAATCCGGAAATGAAACAATAGCAACGGTTGCCAATGATGGAACAGTACAGGCAGTGGGAGTGGGAAAAACCACAATTACAGCGGCAGTTGAAAGGAATATATATGCTACATGCAATGTAAAAGTAATTCCCTTAACTAAAAACATACAACTTAATGAACCAGGAGCATTAAAAGATCTTATTAGCCTTGAAGAACTTCCCAAAATCGAATATTTATCCATCAGTGGTCCATTAAATGGTACGGACATTTTTATTATTCGTGACAAGATGACCTCGTTGGTTAATTTGGATATGGAAAATGCAAGAATTGTATCAGGGGGAGTACCTTATTATATGCAACAGACAACAACAGATAATACGATTGGAAATAATATGTTTGAAGGGAAAAAAACTTTGGAAAGTATTATTTTACCAAAAACAATCAAATCAATTGGAGATTATGCTTTTTACGAATGTAGGAATTTACAATCCGTTAATATTCCGGAGAATGTGACGGAAATTGGAGGAAATGCTTTTTGCGGATGTTGGAAATTACAATCTATTAATATTCCAGAGAATGTGACAGGAATCGGAATAGGTGCTTTTGCCGGATGTAGTAGTTTACAATCTATATATATTAAAAATCCAATACCAATAATAATAACATCAGATACTTTTGAAGGAGTTTCAAAAACAGATTGTACTCTATTTGTTCCTACCGGATCATTTGAATCTTATTGGTTTACATCCGGTTGGTCTGAGTTTCAGAATATAAAAGAAATGGATTTTTAGAGCATTGATATTCAAATTATTGAAGTTATTTCCACATAAAAAGGCAAACAGTTAAAAATAAACTATTTGCCTTTTAATATTGCTGTCCCACCTGGATTCGAACCAAGACAAACAGATCCAGAATCTGTTGTGCTACCATTACACCATAGGACAATTTTTCGAGACGCAAAGGTAGAAAATTTTGTGTTTTGAAACAAATATTTTTTCGCTAATGCGTTTTTCTTGCAGATTCATCCGGCAAGTGCAAAACGCATCGCAAAATCTCCGTACCAAGGCCGTACCTTCCTCGCTCCATGCTTGCATCAGCCTTGCGTCGAGTCCGCATGACAATTGGGCGGTTTATGTAGTGTACATGCGGGTTTCACGTATCATCAACCCTCCGAATTCGGGGTTGTTGTCCCTGCCTTGGAGCGAACGAAGTGCAAATATTCTTCGGTTTTTACGTGGGAAAAGATGCAAAAAATGCCTGAAGCGGATATGCTGCACGTGTAAGCTCATCGTCAGAGAGCGAAACAACTGTTACAAGTAACACGACGAGCGGATGTGCTATAGGTGTAAGGGCGTTACTTTAAGGGCTTTACATCATATGTCC
>Ga0172377_10002440_pt1 | contig 18991 bp, 14 predicted proteins | sample Pumphouse3metaG_FD_119749 | JGI IMG/M metagenome (GOLD analysis project Ga0172377, IMG submission 119749) | Leachate microbial communities from a municipal landfill in Southern Ontario, Canada - Pumphouse #3 metaG | ecosystem: Engineered > Solid waste > Landfill > Unclassified | place: Canada...
GATGGCCGCCGTTGAATTGGTTGAAAACGTCGCTTTGCTTCACCACCAGGCTGGTTTGCCCCAGGTCCTGCCAATACATGTCGGCCAGGGACTGAGCCTGGGCTTCGAACTCGTCGGCGGTGATGATCACGTTGTCGTAGGGGGATTGGATCCCGGCCAGGTCGGGCGGTTCAATCAGGCTGGCATTCACCGGGGTGAGGAACTCCGAATCGGAGCTCAGCCAATATCTGGTGTCGCTGTCGCCCTCGCTCACGAAATAGCTCACTGAACCGGATCCCTGCAGCGGAACCATTTTCACGTCCGCGAAGCCGTTCACCCGGTAGACTCGGGTGTTCGCGCTGCCGGCCAGGTCGTAGCGCACGGGAACGCCGTAGTTCAGGGACTTCTGGTTGATGGCGTTTTGCCCCGTGCCTTTGTTGATGGTGCGGGTGTGGTTCACTGTGATCCAGTTCAGGAAAAGGTTGTCGGTGGTGTTCCTCAGAACCCTGATGCGGATGGTGTTGGGGCCGCTGACAAAGCTGTCCACGCTTTTATAAAACAAATACTGGCTGGTGCCATACCAGCTGAAAGTGGTGGAGCCCAGGGTATCCGCCGGAACCGGCACCCCATTCACGAAGACGTTGATGTTGTGCCAGATACTGGTGTTCACATCCTCCTGGCGGATGGTGAAGCTCAGATCGGCTGATTGGGAGGCGTCCAGATCGGGCAAGTCGAGCTCGAACTCATACTCGGCGTTGGAATTGCCGAACATGCGGGTCATATACCAGTCGAAACCCAGGATCTCCCGGCGCTGGCTTTCGGTTTCCAGGCGTTTGAGTTCCCTGAAGGTGGAGGTTTGGGCGGTCCATTCTGTCTCCGGGGGCAGGGTCTCCATCCGTAGCGGCTCGCCCGTGAATTCTCCGGCGAAGGTCAGCCAGTAAACTGCGTTTCCGGAGTAGGGATTGTAATAGGTCTGGGCGTTTTGCAAACTGGAGTTCTTGTCTGTGCCATCCCGGATAGTGCCGAAAAAAACGATTCGGTCCCCGGGATCGAAACTGCCGTCCTCTTCCCCGCTAACCCGGATGGGGATCTCCACAAACTCGTTGCCGGGGGTTACGATCGTGAAGGGCAGAAGCTGGCCTCCGTTGCTGAAGAGGCGGAAGGAACGCGGATCGATGTCCTGGATGGGAAAACCGCTCAGCTGTTCCGGCCCCAGGCTGTACATGGCCTCGCTGTCGGTTTCCAGGCGCAGCCAGTAATCGGCTTGGGAAAAATCGGCGTAATGAACCTGGTCCCGGGTGGGATTCCGCCACTGGCGGGCCTGCCAGGGATTGGCCAGTCCCGCGATGAAAAGCTCGGCCAGTTCGTCGCTTTCACCCAGCCCGCGGAAGCCCGTGTCTCCGCTGATGTCTATCCGGATGAGGGCCTGATCGGTTACCGTGAGGTTAAAGCGGCCGTCGTATGCGAAGGGGCGGATCTCCAGAGGCGCGAAACCGACGCCGCGGAAGCCGGAGCTTTCCCGGATTGTCAGCAGGGGCTTGGATCCGGCCAGATAGAGGCTTTCGTCGATCAGGTAAGCGTATTCGGAGATCTCTTCGTTCATGAAGACTTCCGGAACGGGCAGCAGCCGCTTCGCCAGCTTTTCCTGGCGTTGGCTCGAACTCAGCAGCACGGCTGTGGCCGCGGCTCCTGGCGGCAGGCCGATCCGGACCTCTTCCAGAGGCAGCAGGGGCGCGCCGGTCCGGGTCTCATAATCCAGCCCGGAAACGTCCAGCCGGGCATGATCCTCCGCTTCGCTGATCTCGTATCCGTCCAGCCGGTACTCCAGCAGGATCTGGGTGGCGGTGCTTTCCAGCACCCGCACCGAGCCGAAAGCGAGCGGGCAGAGCAGCGCCAAAGCCAGCAGCATGATCAGCTTTTTCATTGCGGCTTTTTCTCCTTGAAGATCTTCTCCAAAGCTACGATCAGGCCGAAAAACAAAGCCATGAAGACAAATATCCCCCCCATCCCCTGCAGCAGGATCAGCAGGGAGCGGGTGAAGTTCTGCGCCACGGTGTTTAGCAGTGTATATGTCATTTGGGGCCTCTGTAACTTTTAATAGTGGTAGCTTCTGCCATGGTTGATCATCAGGGCGCGGTAGATCTGTTCGATCAGGAACAGCCGCGCCAGCTGATGCGTGAAAGTCAGCTTGGAGAGGCTCAGGCACGCGCTGGCCCGGTCTTTGAGGCTGGAGTGCGTGCCATAAACGCCGCCGATCAGAAATGCGACCGACCTCTCTGCAGATAAGGTATTCAAAAACGCGGCAAATTCAAGCGAAGTTTTGGTTTCCCCCCGCTCATCGAGCAGGATCAGGCGGTCCTCTGGGGCCAGGCGTTTGAGGCAGAGAGCGGCTTCCTTGGCTTTCACCGCCTCGGGGTTGTCTTCGGTTTTCAGGCTTACATCGGGAATGTCCACAATTTCCAGCCGGATCAGGGGTTCCAGGCGCTTCAGATACTCGCTGATCCCTTCTTTGATCCAGCCGGACCGGGTTTTCCCTACCTGTAGGATGCGCAGGATCACTTGTTCATGCAGGCCAGAGCCATCGCCATGCAGAGCATTTTCAGCTCGCCGCGGTCCGCCCGCGACGGGATCAGGATCGGAGCTTTGGTGCCCACGACCACATGCGCGACGCGGTAGCCGCAATAGTAGGTGAGCATCTTGCCAAAGATGTTGCCGGCCTCGATGTTGGGCACGATGAAAACGTCCGCGAGCCCGGCCACCGGGGATTCGATGCCCTTGATCCGGGCTGCTTCGATATCCACGGCGTTGTCGAAGGCCAGGGGGCCTTCCACGATGCAGCCGGTGATCTGTTTGCGGGCGTTCATCCGCGAGATCAGGGCGGCGTCAATGGTGGCCTGCATCTTGGGGTTCACCGTTTCCACGGCGGTTATCATCGCCACCTTTGGTTCGGGCGAACCCAGACTGTGAGCCACCTGGACGGCATTCCTGACGATGGCGATCTTTTCCTTGAGATCGGGGGCCAGGTTCACTCCGCCGTCGCTGAGCAGCTTCAATCCGCTGGGGTATTCATAGGCCAGAACGTCCGAGATCACGTCGCTGAGGCGCAGGCCGTTTTCCTTGTCCAGCACCGCGCGCAGAAGTTGCCCGGAATCGGTTTTGCCTTTCAAAATGATGTCGCCTTTGCCTTCCCGGGCCAGCTGCACGCTCACCCTGGCGGCTTTGGCCAGATCGCTGCCCACATCCACGAGCTCAAATGAATTCACGTGTTCCGGCGCCATCTTTTCCAGCAGCGCCAGGATCTGGGGCTTGTCGCCCACCAGCAGGCAATCCGCCAGGTCTTCCTGTTTGGCCAGAATGGCCGCGTCCAGCACGGATTCCGTCTGAGCTGCCGAAATTATCACGGTGCCGCGCTGCCTGGCTTTCACCGCCTGCACCATTTCGTCAAAATTCTTATACATTGTGTCTCCGGTCCCTGAGGCTGCGCTCAGGTGCTGTATTTCTCGATGAATTCATCCACCAGTTCATCCTCTTCCGGCTTCAGGTCGGAAAGGATCTTCTTCAGCGCCTCTTTCTGGATCTGGCGCACCCTCTCGCGGGAAAGGCCCATTGTTTCAGCTATCTGGGCAAAATTCTGGGTTTCCTGCTGCTCGTTCAGGCCGTAATAGGTGCGGATGATATCTGCCTCGCGCTTGTCCAGCTTGTCGATGGCTTTGCTGATCTTGCTGTGGAGGCGTTCGCGGTGATACATCTTCTGGGGGTCGTTCGCTTCGTCGTCCGCGATCATGTCCCGGGTGGAAAATTCCTGAAAGCTGCCGCTGGTAACCAATTCGTCGAAGGACGTGGTTTCCACCATCTGATCCTGAAGCTGCTCGATGGATTTTTCCGTGATGTTCATCTTCTCGCTCAGTTCTTCCGTGGAAGCAGTCTCTCCTGTCTCAGCGTAGATGCGGTCCTGGGTGGCCTTCACCCGGTGGGCCGAGCTCGATTTGCCCAAGGGGACCCGGATGAGCGAGCTTTTCTCCGAAACGGCCAGCATGATCCGTTGTTTTATCCACCAGATGGCGTAGGAGATCAGTTTGATGTCCTTGTCCGGATCGAATTTTTCGATCGCCTTGAGCAAGCCGATGTTGCCTTCGCTGATCAGTTCCGAAAGGGAAAGGCCCCTGTTTTGATAGCGGGAGGCTATCTTGACCACAAACTTGAGGTTCGCCTGCACCAGCCGGTTGATCGCGTCGTGGTCTCCGGCCCGGGCTTTCAGCCCCAGCTCATGCTCTTCCTCGCGGCTCAGGGCCTGAAATTTGGAGATGTCCTTCAGGTAATTCTGCAGCGCTTGGTCCGCGAATACGTTTTCCCGGTTCATCTGTCTCCGTTTGCCTGAAACATCAGAAAGGCAAGACCTTGCGGGGATTTATCGCCGTCCCCTTAACGCGGTATTCAAAGTGCAAATGCGGGCCGGTCGAATTGCCGGTGGAGCCCATGTTCGCGATGTGTTGGCCCCGCTTGACCCGGTCGCCCACTTTCACCAGATTCTTCTCGCTGTGCGCGTAAACGGTCATCACAAAATTCGGATGCTCGATCAGGATAACGTTTCCGTAGCCCCGCTGTACTCCGGAAAAGACCACCACGCCGTCCAGCGCCGCATAGATCGGCGTTCCGGACCGGTTGGCGATGTCGATGCCCTTGTGGGGCCTGCCCCGGCGCATGCCGAATTCCGAGGTCACTTTTCCCTGGGTGGGCATGAAACAACCTGCGCCGGCAACCCCCACGCCAGCGGCATCCCCGGCATCCTCACCTTCGGGGGGCGTTCCGGCCAGCCACAGTTTCTGGCCCACGCTGATGTCGTCGGAAGTGAGTTTGTTAAGGCTTTTGATCTCAGCCACGGTCATGCCGTTGGCCTTGGCGATGCTGTAGAGGGTGTCTTTCTTTTTTACCACATAGACCCTTTCCAGCAGCAGCGTGTCTGCCGGGGCGGGTTCGGCGGCCTGGATCCTGGTTTCAGCCTCTGCCTCCGCTTTGACCTCAGCCTTGGCAAAGGCGCTGGGGTCTTTGATGATCAGCTTGGTTCCCACCTTGACCACAGGGGTTTCGCTGTCGAGATTGTTCCAGCGGATCAGGTCGTTCAGCGCCAGCCCGTTATCCTTGGCAATGCGATAGGCGTTTTCGCCGGGTTGGACAGCATGGTAATGGTCTTCGGGAAGCTTGATCTTGGTGTAATCGACCGGTGCAGCGGGGGCCGTGGTTACGGTTGGAGCCTCGGCCTGAGCGGATGGGGTGGCAGGGATGGAGGGTACTTTGAAATCCGGTTTTTCGGGTTCTTGTTCTTTGATCTTCAGGATCTGGCCCACGCCGATGTTGTCGCTGCTGAGGCCGTTCAATTCCTTGATCTGATCGATCGTTACATTGTATTGGCGGCTGATCCTGTAAAGGTTTTCTCCCTTTTGCACGGTATGGGTTTGCAGTTCGCCCGAGAGCCAGGCCGGGATCAGCAGTGCCAGCAGCAGCAAACCCCAGGCGGGCCTCCTCCTTGCGGAAAGGTGGCCGCTGGCGCTCCTGCTTTGTCTATCGTATCGTAAAATCATCGTATTCAACCGTTTCGTTTAGTTCTTCGACCGTCATCCCGCGCACGTCAATAATTCCATTCCCGGCGCGTAAAAGGTCGCAGAATAGCTCCAGCCTGTCGCGTTCTCCGCTGGCCCGGATCAGCACACTACCGTCGTACCGGTTGCTCGCCCACCCCGTTACCTGGCTGCGCCGGGCACAGATCTGAGCGAATCTGCGGAAGCCAACGCCCTGAACGCGACCGGTGGCTCGTATTTCCCACGAAAGCATATTCTACTCCATTTCTGGAAAAAAACTTTGTATTTCAACTGGGGATATTTGTCAAGCATTCGTTTTCCACCCCTCTGCGGCCCTTTTTCAACAACGTTTGTTACCCATTATGCAGGGAGGTTTGGGTTCCGGACCCGGGGAAAATCGCTGGTATCTGGCCCTGAGCCGTCTCCCATCCGCCTCTCACCAGCCTCTCCCTAACTTCCCCCCTAAAGGGCGGGAACTTGGCGGGAGGCAGATCAGAGGTTTAGGGGAGAGGGCTAAGGAAGGACCAGAAAACGGGGAAAACCCCTAAATCGCTTAACTTTTACCGCCCTACAAGCCTGGATCGGAAAGATCGGGTGCCGCGTCTGCTGCGGGTACTACCAGGCCTTGGAGCGCCGCTCAGATCTCTTCCGCTTCCTGGCCGTAGATCTGCTTGAAGCGCGCGTTGTCGATATCCGCCGGCAGCCCTTCGAAAACCTTGAGGCCGTCCTTGAGGGCGATCACGCGGTTTCCGTAACGCCGGGCGAGCGAAAGGAAATGCAGGGAACACAGCACCGTGATGCCTTCGGAGTTTATTTCCCCGAGGTATTGCATGATGGAATCGGCGGTGGCGGGATCGAGGCTGGCAACCGGCTCATCGGCCAGGATCACGGCCGGATCCTGCATCAGGGCCCTGGCGATAGCAACCCTTTGCTGCTGGCCTCCGGAGAGGTTTTTCACCTGGCGTTTGGCCAGATCTTTCAGGCCCACCCGGTTCAGGTTGTGGTAAGCCGCGTCAAGCTCCGCTGTGCTGTGCTTGTCGACCAGGCCATGATAGCCCAGCCGTCCGGTGAGCACATTGCTGAGCACGCTGAGGTTTTTTACCAGGTTGAACTGCTGAAACACCATGGCAATGTTGCGGCGGTATCTGCGCAGCTGGGTGGCGGAAAGCCCGCGCACCGAGGTCCCTTCGTACAAAACATCGCCGCCATCCGGTTCGATCAGGCGGTTGATGCAGCGCAGAAGGGTGGATTTCCCGCTGCCGGAGAGGCCCAGCAGGATCACGAAATCGCCCGTCTGGACCTCGAAGGACACCTTGTCCAGCGCCCAAACCTTGCGGTCGTAAGTTTTGCTCAGGTCCCTGATCTCAAGCTGGGTCATTCAGACTCATTCCCCAAACAGCTGCGCGGGGTCCATGCCCAGGGTTTGCAGGGTTTGGCGCACTATATCGTAATCCGTGTCCGTGGCCGGAGTGAGCCCGTCGATGTCATAGAGCTCACGCAGCACCTTTCTGCCATCTTCAGATTGGGAAAACTTCTCCAGGGCCTCCACCAGCTTGCTTTCGACTTCTGCGGGCAGGCCGCGGCGGAAGGTCACGGTGTCGTTGGGTATGGAATCCGTCAGGGCGATGACCTTGATCTTGGAAAAGACATCCGGATAGGTCTCGAGCAGCTTTTCACGCGCATCTTTGGGCTTGCCGCTGGGGTCTGGCGGAGACCAATAGGTGCAGCCTACATCCGCTGTGCCGTTGTAAACGGCGCTTATGGCCTGCGGATGGCCGCCCGCGAAGGTGTATTTGGCGGGTTCGATGCCTTCGCGCTTGAGGATGGCGTGCGGATAGATATAGCCTGAAGTTGAGGCCGCGTCGGTGTAGGCGACCACCTTGCCCGCGATCTGGGCCAGGCTGTCGATGCCGCTGTCGGCGCGGGTCACGAACTGGCCGCAATACTTGTTCAGGCCGTTGCGGACGGTCATGAACTTCACCTCGGCATCATATTTTTCCTCCGCCAGCACATAGGCGAAGGTAGCCAGCCAGGCCACGTCCGCCTGGTAGGAGCCGATGGCTTCGATCACGGCGGCATAGCTGGTGGGAACGGCAACCTTGAAATGGTAGCCGGTCTCCTCCTGCAGCCAGTCGGCGATCGCTTCACCGCTGGTGACCACCGTCGAGGCCTCCATGGAAGGCACAAAATACATCTTGATCGGGTTTTTCTTCGATCCGAGCTCCAAATTCGCCTTTTCCAGCCGGTTGGCGTCGCTAAGGCAGGATGAAAGCAACAGGGCAAGGGCAAAAATCAGCAGAGTGGTTCTTTTCATGGTTTTTCTCCCCTTTATCTGGTCAGATTATATTTGTCAAAGATCAGCGTCAGATCCATTCCCAATCCTCAAAATACTGGTCCACCACCAGCAGAGGCCTGCCAGCGCGGTCGCGCAGGTCAATTTGGGAAAGGTCGTCCAGGGTGAGGCCGTCGTGGTTGAAGACGTTGGATGGGACGATCAGGCCTTCGTTCTCTTCGGCTCCATGCTGGCCCAGGATGTCGGCCGCGGCCAGCAATCCGCTCACGCAGACGTGGCCGCCCAACCAGCGGTTGTCGATGGCCTGAACCCGTACCGATGATCTCTCCAGGCGGGAATCGAGTTCCCCCGCCAGTTCTTCAATGCTGGGTGCTGCCAGGCGGGAAGTCAACATTAAAAAAGGCATTTTGGCCTTTTCCAGTTCCCTGGCCAGAGCCTTGCTCCGCCGGGCAAAATTCATGTTGCTGAGGCGCAGCATGCCGATCCCGTTTTCCAGCTGGGGGAAATCGCCGTAATAATCGGCTTCCGGGATGGGCTGACCGGCCATAACGAACAGCTCATCGGCAGCCTGGACCCCGGGGTTCAGCTGCCTGAATTCTTCAATGATGGAGATGGTTTGGGCGGCAAGTTCCGGCGTGAAGGGCTTCAGCTGGGTAAGCCTGTCTCGGAAACCGGTGAGTCCCACAGGCACGATCCCGATGGACAGAACCTTCACCGAGCCGTCGAGCAAATCACTGAGGGTTTCGCGCAATCGCTCCCCACAGTTGAATTCGGGCACGCAAACGATCTGGAGATGGAAGCTGATATCCTGCTCAGACAGGGAACGCAAGGTTGTGAGAACGTCAAAATCCCGCTCGTAGCGCATCATCCTGGCGCGCAGCCTGGCATCGGTGCTGTGAACGGACACGTAGAGCGGGCTGATGTGCTGGTCCGCGATGCGCTTGAGCTGCGGGGAACGCAGGTTGTTCAGGGTTACGTAGTTGCCGAAGACATAGGAAAAGAGATAATCGTCGTCTTTCTGGTAGAGGGTGGGACGCAGGCCGGGCGGCAGCTGATCGATGAAGCAAAACACGCAGTTGTTGGCGCAGGTCGCCACTTTGTGCGGGGCTGGTTCGATGCCCAGGGCTTTATTGACCTGCCTGAGCACGGTCACATTCCGGGCCGATCCGGCGGCATCCAGCAGCTCGATCTCCAGCTGATAGTCGTTGGCGTAATACTCCAAATCGAAGAAATCGTTGATCGGCATGGCGTTGATGCTGAGAATGGTGTCTCCGCCCCGGATGCCGGCTTTGGCGGCCGGGCTGCGGGGCTGGACTTTGATCACTTTCAGCGGCATGGTTCCTCAGCTGATCTTGCGCACCCTGTCGTAGCTGTATTTGAAGCGCTTGATGCCCTCAAAGATCGTGCGGGCGAGGCGTTCCTGGTATTCTTGGTTGGCCAGCAGGGCCTCTTCGCTGAGGTTCGAGATGAAACCCATCTCGATCAGGATCGCCGGCATGAAAGCTCCGCGGAGAACGTAGAAGCTGGCTTGCTTCACGCCCCGGTCCGGGCCCTGGATGCCGGAGACCAGGTTGCGCTGGACCAGGGTGGCCAGCTCGTTGCTGTATTCGAGAAACTCCGTCTGGCTCATGTCGCTGAGGATGAAATCGAGCGCGTCGTAGGCTTTTTTGGCTTCGGCTCCCTCGTAAAGCTCCACTACGTCGTTTTCCAAAGCTTCAACGGCGCGCGAATCCGAAGTTGAGGATGTTGAAAGATAGTAGGTTTCCAGGCCTCTGGCGCTGCGGCCCCGGGAGGCGTTGGTATGCAAGCTGACGAAGAGGTCGGCCTTGTTATCCATGGCGAAGCGGGTGCGGCCGGAAAGGGAAATGAAGCGGTCGTCGGAGCGGGTCATCAGCACCTCCACCCCCAGTTCCTTTTCCAGCATGGATTTCAGCAGCAGGGAGACGTTCAGGTTGATGTCCTTTTCCCGGGTTCCGTTTTTACCCACGGCGCCGGGGTCTTTGCCGCCGTGGCCGGGATCCAGCACAATGCGCTTCACGCCTTTGTCCACCGGGCGGGGGATCTGCAAAACGCCGTTTTTTAGCGCTATCTCCTTGGGAAAATGCAGGGGCAGGCTTTGAAAGATGAAGGTTTCGGGCAGATAGTATTCCTCGCCTTCCTGCAGGAAAGGGAAGTGCATGTTGAACACGCCTTCGCCAAAATTGTAATAGGGCGAGTTTGTGACAAAAATGAACTGCTGGCCATTGTACCAAAGGTAGATGCGATGGTCGTTGTATTCGCTGTATTCCACCCTGGTCATCGTGTGCAGCAGGGTGTTCATTTCCTCGAGGGCAACGTAACTGCGGCCTTCCAGGGTGACGGTGGGCAGTTGTTTGGGGATCTTGGCGGGCATGAAGAGGAGGTTGATGCCGGCTGCGGTCAGGGAGCCGAAAAACAGCAGCAGCGAGGCACTGATCATTATTTGTTTAAGCTTGTTGGGCATTGTGTTTCCTTCCGTGAAAATGGGTTATTGGCGCGTTGCCAGCGGTTATGCCGGGGGCGAAAACCGGCGTCCAGTCCGCCGAGGGAGCCAGCTCTTGGGTGTAGATCAGCTCAAAACCCAGGCTAAGCGCCAGTTCCAGCGCTTCGGCATATTCCTGCGGGCTCAGGCCGCGGGCTAGCTCTGGATGGCTGTGGGCTTCGGCGGCTGGATAGTATTGGGACATCAGGCTGATCGGGATCCCCGGGCCGAAGTTTTCATGCAGGGCGTAAAGCACTTCCCTGGTGCCGGAGATCCGGTTGGGAAGCACCAAATGCCGAACCAGCACTCCGTGAGCAGCCAAGCCGGCCGGGGATACCTGCAGAAAGCCCACCTGGGCCAGCATTTCCAGGAGCGCGGCCAAGGCAATGGCAGGATAATTCCTGGCTTGGGAGTACTTCCGGCTGTAGGCGCCGTGGGCGTATTTAAAGTCCGGCAGGAAAATGTCCACCAGTCCGGCCAGGGTTTTCAAGGTTTCCGGATGCTCGTAGGCGTTACTGTTCCAAACGATGGGGATGGACAATCCGGCGGCGCGGGCTAGCCTGATGCTCGCTGCCAACTGCGGCGTGAACTGGGTGGGCGAGACCAGATTGATATTGTGGGCACCGGCTTCCTCCAGCCGCAGCATCATTTGGGAACATTCCGCCTCGCTGGTCGTGTTTCCCCAGCCCCGATGGGAGATCTGGTGATTCTGGCAAAAAACGCAGCGCAGGTTGCAGTGGGAAAGAAAGATGGTCCCGCTGCCTCCGCGTCCGCTGAGGACGGGCTCTTCGCCGTGATGAAGCTGGCAGCTGTTCACGCGCAGATCGGCCCCGGCCCCGCAGAATCCGGTTCCCAGGTAACGGTTCGCACCGCAGTTTTGCGGGCAGATCGTGCAGGCAAGCAATTCGGGATGGGCGAACTTCATTGTTCCGAAAGTGTAAAAGCTTGGGGCAAAAGCGTTTCCAGATCGCTAAAGATGCTGCCCAGGCGGTTCGCGTAAAGGATGGGCAGGCGGGGGTTGAATTCCGCCAAAACCTGGCGGCAGGCGCCGCAAGGCGGGAAGATCTCATCAGAATCCACATAGATGGCCAGAGCCAGAAACTCGCGCTTGCCCTGGTTAACGGCGTTGAATACGGCGTTGCGTTCGGCGCAGATCGTGAGGGACAGGGATGCGTTTTCCACGTTGCAGCCTGTTACCACGCTGCCATCCCCGCAAAGCAGGGCAGCCCCAACCCGGTAGCCGGAATAGGGAGCGTAAGCCTGCTCGGCAGCAGCTTGTGCCTGCTCCAGCAGGATGTCAAAATCCACGTTCATACATTCCCCAGTAACGCCAGGATCAGGCCGCCGGCGATCACCGAGCCGATCTGGCCGCCCACGTTCACGCTCACTGCCGGCATCAGCAGGAAGTTGAAAGGATCCTCTTTTTGACCCATCTGATGGATCACCCGCGCGGACATCGGAAAGGCGGAAATACCGCAGGCGCCGATCATCGGGTTGATCTTGTTTTTGCGGAACAGGTTTAGAAGCTTGGCGAAAAGCACCCCGCCCGCGGTGTCGAAAATGAAGGCCACCAGGCCAAGGGCGAAGATCAGCAGCGTGGCCGGACGCAAAAAGGCCGCGCCTTTCATCGTGGAGGCGATGCTGATGCCCAAAAAGATGGTAACCAGATTGGCCAGTTCGTTCTGCGCGGATTTGGAAAGGCCTTCCAGCACGCCGCATTCGCGGATCAGGTTTCCAAACATCAAAAAGCCGATCAGGGCGGCGGAGGCGGGAACGAAGATCCCGGCGATGAGGGTGATGGCGATTGGGAAGATGATCTTCACGATCTTGGGAACGTCGCCGGCGTGGTAGTCCATACGGATCCTGCGCTCTTCTTTGGAAGTGAGGAGTTTGATCACCGGCGGCTGGATTATTGGCACCAGGGCCATGTAGGAATAGGCGGCAACGGAAATCGCCGGCAAAAGGTCTTTGGCAAAGCGATTGGCCACATAGATCGAGGTGGGGCCGTCCGCCGCGCCGATGATGCCGATCGCTCCGGCTTGCCTGAGGTCAAAGCCCAGCAGTGTGGCCACGGCAAAGGTAACGAATATGCCCAGCTGCGCGGCAGCCCCAAACAGCAGCATGGAAGGGTTCTTCAGCAGCGGTGAAAAATCGATCATGGCACCGATACCTATAAAGATAAGCAGCGGAAAGAGTTCGGTGGAGATCCCGGCCTCAAAGAGGATCTGCAAGGGGCCGTGCTCCCCCACCGCCGCGGAAAAGGGAATATTCGTCAGAATTGTCCCAAAACCGATCGGCAACAGCAGGGTCGGCTCATATTTCTTCGCGATCGCCAGCCAGATCAACACCAGGCCGATCAAGATCATGACCGCCTGTTGCCATTCAAAGGCCAGTATGCCACCAAATAATGCTTGCATCCAAAACTCCAGGTATTTTCACTTGAAATTCCATAAATCCGGCGCGGTCTTGTTTGTCAATGATAATATCCGCCGCTTTCCTCTTTCTGTCAGCCAGGCTTCTTTGAAGATCAATACTGGCAGCGGGTGGTTTTCTGCTCCGAGGCCTGGTTTCTCAAATCGCAAACCGGGCTGCCGGCATAGCGAAAGGAAGCCCGCCTGCGTTTCAGGCTTTGTTCAGAGTACTGCCGATACTTTGAAAAAGTGTCTGTTTTCTATGAAGTAAGCGGCTGGGATCCACCAGACGTTGGTATCGGGATCGGGTCCGAAAGTACCTTGGCCGCTTAGGTTCATATAAGTTCCGTAAGGTTCGGGAGAACCATACACAACATAGGATACAGCTCCCGGAACCGACGTTATCGTGATCCTGAGGTTGCCCCCGTCCAAAGCGATGGTGGCGGTTCCTTCCACGTGTGCGTGGATGGTTATTGTGTTGCTGGTCACTGGATAATCAACGCTTATCTCAGCAGCCGCGACGGTTAGGGAGAAACTTCCATAATTGGCATCAAAATCCTCACCCGTAAAGGCCATGGTGATGATGGCGGTGGTCGTGTTCACGTAGCTGATGTTTTGGATGCCGAGCCCCGCCGGAGCGCTGTTCAGCGTGAAATTCGAGATCAGCAGCACACCGTCCGCAAAGGTCGCATCGGTCAGAACGAAAGACAGCGTCGCCCCATTAATGTTCACCTCATCCAGTTCCTGCGCCGGAGTGATGGTGGCAGTGGCTGTTACGGGAGATTCCAAAACCACTTCCAGATACGGCGACCACATGCCGTAATCGTCTTCAAAATAGGAACGAAGACGGTAATAATAGGTCCCTCCGGCGTTGAGGCCGGTGATGGTTTTGGAGGTCAGCAGGTCCACGTCATGATTTGAATATCCGCTTACGATACTGGTAAAAAGGCTGTCGCTTGCCACCTGCAGGTAGTAACTGGTGGCGGTGATCGGCTCGCTCCAGTTGGCGGTGAAACTGGTGGCGGCGATATCGGAATTGAACAGCGGGCAGGGGGCCCAGATGCGGGCTGCGTAGCCGGGCAGGTCGATGAAAGGATTGCGGTTGCCCTGGCGTTCCTCGATCCGGTTGTTGCGCCGCTCTTCCCAGGCGTCAGGCGGATCGGCAACGTGCCATTGCAAAAGGGTGGCCAGTTTGCCGTAATAGGGCAGGTTTTCGCTTTGATCGGAATACTCGTGGTCAACCAGCTCCAGATCGTAGCTGGTGTCTGTTCCTTCATAGCGAACCGCCATATACATGATGATGCGGGCTACGTCTCCTTTGTCCTCCGGACGGGGCTCCCAGGTGTTGTAGGTCTGGTAACAGCCTGTGGCGCCAGTATATCCGGGCGGGGGAGAGGAATCCGTTACGGCCGTTCCGCCGTTGTCGAAATCTTTGTTGCTCTTGGCGGAATTGACCGTTGCATCGCTGGGTCGGAGGTGATGCAGGTCGGTCCCGGCGGGGGCTAAGTCGCCGAAATCGCCGTGGCTTTTGCTCCAGGTGTGTTCTTTGTTCCAATCTGCGGGGTAACCGCCGTAGGAATCGGCGTCGATGCTCCAGCCGGTGTAGATCTCGAGCACGTTGTCGGAGTTGCTGGGGTCCTGATCCGTGTATTTGAGCTGGGTGGTGGTGGCAGTGTAGGAATACTGGGTGCTGTGGCTGGTGCGCAAGAGGTTGTGCAGCAGGCCCTTGATGGTGGTCCCGTAGCCGTAGATACTGGAGTAATACCCAGTGCCGGAAGAGGTTGTGGTGGTCACGGATCTGGGATTGTTGGCGGCAGTGGTGGTGAGGTATTTGGTGTCGATGCCGCTGCCGTTGAATTCATAGATCCTGAACCAGTAGGCAGTGTTGGGTGTGAGGTTGGTTACCGTCACTCCGTTGTAGGGCTCGCCCTCGATGTATTCAGTGGCGCCGTTATAGACGTCCTGTTCGCCTGAGCCTGTATAGAATGTGTTGGCGGCGTATTCGCTTCCGTCTGCGGGATCGCTGAAGCTGTTGCTGGTATTGATCTTGACCAGGCGCTGGGTTCCGTTGCCGGGGGTCCATTCCACCGTGATGGAAGTGTAGGCAGGATACCCGGTGATATCTGAGGCTTGGACGGTTGGAGTGGTGACGCTTTCGCTGGTCACAGTCCCGGAGACGTAGAGGCTGACATCGATGGCCCCGGCGCTGGAGTGGACAATGTTTCCGCTCCAGGTGCCGGCGGTTCCGGTCAGGCGAGCGTAGATGTTTCCGCTGAAGGAAGAGGAAACGCTCGCGCTGCCGGCCTGATAGCTGTTCCCTCCATCGGTGGAAAGCTCGAAACCAGCCGGAATGGAGATGCTGATGTTGCCAGTGAGGTTGGCCGAGGCAAGATAGTAGTGTTGGGCGGCGGAGGGGGTTCCTTCTGTGGTGGAAAACGGGCTGAAAGTATGGCTGGCATAGATGACCGGTGCCGTGCTGGAGTTGGTGCTCACGTCGATCTCATTGGAGTTGGCGCTGGTCCCGTGCAGGTTGACAGCTCGGACCTGGTAGTGGTAGTCTGTCGATTCATCAAGGCCTGTCACCAGATAACTGGTGACGTTGCCCACATTGAGGTCCTGGTAGCCGGGCACAAAGCTGATGGCCCTGCTGCCGTAGGTGTGGGAGCCGAGATCGGAGGCCGTGTCAACCGGGTAAAAATCCCACTCTTCAGTTAGGGTGGGAAATCCAGAATCCGGGTTTTGGCTTATTCCAGCAGAGACAGAGGCCTTGCGGACCATGGTTTGGTCTTTGGTTATGTTTGGCAATACACCCCAGAAATCGCCCGGATCCTCGCCAATTCTTCCGAAGATATCCACAAGGCTGGCTGTGGATGCGTTGTACAAAGCAACCGCATCATCTCCATTGAAGTTTATCACAGCAGGTGAGGTTAGATCAGCCACTGCCAGAATACCGGCATCGGCATTTGGATGTGTGATCACGCAAACATTACCGTTCGATAAAGTTCCCGACAAATCCAGCGTGTTGGATGCATTTGAAGCTCCATTCGAATACAGTTGCAATTTGTAATTGCCCAAGTCAACCGTGTCCCCGGTTCCATTGTAGATCTCGATCGCCTTGTTGTAGCTGCTGCCTTCAATATATTCCGATATGAACAAGTCTTCAACCACAGAGCCGGTATATACATCCAGCCTGTAGCTGCTGGCATACGAGACCGCGTTCCAGTTGGCGGTGAAACTGGAGTGATCCACATTGCTGGCGGCGGTGGCAAGCGGCGCTGCCGGAGCGGCGCCAGTAAACACTGTGCCGCTGCAGGATACGTACACAGTGGAGGCGCCGGCGGAGCTGACGCTGATGTTTTCGGAGTTGTATTCTCCAGCCGTAAGTTCAGGCTTAATCCTCACACAAACGGTGGTGGGGGGGATGTTGCCCCGGGTGGGCGATAGCGTCAACTGAGATCCAAAGCCGGTGCCGGAGGTGGCTGAGATCTCAAAATGAGTGGGCGCGGTTACTATAATGTCGTCAACAACGTCAACCCCGCTGACCGTAAAAGTCTGCTCAGCAGAGGGCCCCAGGCCTTCCATGTAGGAAAAACCGCTCAGAGCTGAGGGATAGGCATAGACGGCGATGTTGGGCGTCACCTGCACGGTGATGTTATCGATAAAAGCGGTCTGGTTGGCAGAGGTGGAGCCCTGCCAGTAAGCGCCCAAGTACGCGAGTGTGTCTGAAGTATAGGTGTTGTCAACTGTGGCACCCTGCGAAACCAAAGTTCCGGATGTGGGATCGGAAAAAGCGGAGCTGCCATCATTGCGCAGGAACATCTCCCAGGTGTTGGTGGAGGGATCGTAGGTAATTTTGACGCTGAGGTATTCATTGCCAAAATCCGTGAGTCCGGAGGTATTGCTGGTGATGAGGCTGGTGAAGGAAGCTATTCCCGAGCTGTATTTTACCAGCCTGATGGGATCTGTCGATCCAGTTTGTCCCAGGGCCAGAGCGTAGCCGGAGCCGCTGTTGTTGGCGTTGGTGGATGAACCCGCCAGGATCAAAGCCAGACCGTAGCTGCCGCTGCCAAATCCGGCGGGGTCGGTTCTGATCTGTCTCAGGTTCACATACCAGGTCACCAGTCCGTCGATATTATCGAGCGAGGTATTATAGGGATTGGAAAACCCGGAAGTGGGAGTATAAGCAAAAACCCAACCAGCGGAGTTCGCGGTCGCGCTGGCGTCGTTGGTCAGTTCCAGTTGGGCTGGGTCTGTGTTGCGCCGCGCGCCCCAGTCAGCTCCGGAACGGCTTATGCTCCAGGCGCTTGCGCCGATCTGGCCAGCGCTGGTCCAGTCAGTGTTTTGATCCGTCGAAAAATCATCGGCGAAAACCATCGTCTGCGCGAATAAGGTTGATCCCATAAGCAGGGTCAACGCGAGCAGGGCGTATTTCATCAGGTCTCCATGGCATGGGCGGAAGCCGGGTTGTCCCCACAACCGCTTGTTCAATTCCCTGTCTGGCATAGCATTAAGAAAAGTTCTTCAGTCTCCCGGGCTGCCATGAGGGAAAATAATAATAAAGCAATTTTGGTTCCATGTTTCTTCCTGATTTGAGCTTAGGGCCGAAGTGTGGAAAATAATACACAGCTAAATAAAAACGGAAAAATTTGTGCTTGACAGCACAGCCTTGATCGTGTATTTTGTTACTATGAGGGGAAACATACAATATAGAGGTGAACATGAGCAAAATTACCAGAAATCTTCTTTTTACCCTGTTGCTGCTGGCTTTATTGCCGGCTGTCCATGCTTTTGAAAGCACCCTTTTGATCGAAGGTGGTGTAGGCATTCCTCTCGATGACATCGAGGGGACCAACGAAATGAAAGGCGCCTGGGCTTTGGCTTGGGATGGCTGGATGATCAAAGACTGGCTGGGCATCGGAGTGAGCCCCTGGTTTGCCAACGTTGAGATGCAGGGCGACGATCCCCTTGAATCCTATTTTTCCTCATTGGAAGGGATCAATCTGTATCTCAAACTGCGCCCCACCAAGGTTGGCGCGCTCAATTTCCCCGAGCAAGCGCTGGTTAAAAGGATCTCGCCTTTTGTCGCCCTCGGCGGAGGCTGGTCTACCCACGGCAGTTTGGATGAAAACGGCGTGGCCGACAATCCCAGCATTCAGCCCGGTTTCAGGGGACACTTGACCCTGCCGCACGCCGCGGCGGGAATTTCCTTCCTCTCCAAATGGAACACCACTTTGGATTTGGGCGTGAAATACGACCTTTTTACCAAAGACAATATCGACCTCACCGAAGTTTCCGGCAGCATGAACGACGCCCTGCTCACTCCCTACGTGGGTCTGGGCATTCATTTCGGAACCCCGATTGCCAAACCCCTGCTGATCCAGTTGGGCACCTTGACCGGATTTTCCACTCTGTTGGGAACGCCCTCCGTTCCCCAAAGCTACCAACTGCAGGGCAAGGACTTGAGCGGAAACATCCAGATCGTAGCCCCCGAGGGATTTGAGCTTTCCAGCGACGGTGGCCAGGCTTGGGCCAAATCGCTCACCGTCCCTGCCGGTTTCGCCGGCGACATCTGGGTTCGCCTCACCGGCGCGAAAGCCGGCAGCTTCGATGGCAGCATCGGCCACCAGAGCGAAGGCGCGGCCGGGCTGAGCCTGCCCGTGAACGGTGTGGTCAGGGAACCCATCCTGCCAGCCCTGGTTTTGGCCGCGGGTGGCGTGGGTCCCTTCTCCACGGAACTTGGCGTGCCTTCGGATCCCCAAAGCTACAAGATCCAAGGCAGCAACCTCACCGGCGACATCACCATCACTGCCCCGGAGGGATATGAGTTTTCCCTCGACGGCGGCACCAGCTGGAACACCTCGATGATCGTTCCCGCCGGTTTCAACAAGGATATCTGGGTTCGCCTCACCGGAGCTGAGGCCGGCAATTTCAGCGGCAGCATCTCCCACTCCAGCCCCGGCGTGCCGGAGCTGGCACTGCCTGTGGTTGGCATGGTTCGGGAACCCATGACCCCCTCCATTTCTTTGGCAGGCGGCGCTTTGGGAGCCTTTTCCACTGAACTGGGAGTCCCCTCCGATCCCCAGAGCTACAAGATCAAAGGCGAGAACCTCACCGGCGACATCACCATCACCGCCCCGGAGGGATATGAGTTTTCCCTCGACGGCGGCACTAGCTGGAACACTTCCATGATCGTTCCCGCCGGTTTCAACAAGGATATCTGGGTTCGCCTCAC
>Ga0172377_10002442_pt1 | contig 18987 bp, 27 predicted proteins | sample Pumphouse3metaG_FD_119749 | JGI IMG/M metagenome (GOLD analysis project Ga0172377, IMG submission 119749) | Leachate microbial communities from a municipal landfill in Southern Ontario, Canada - Pumphouse #3 metaG | ecosystem: Engineered > Solid waste > Landfill > Unclassified | place: Canada...
CCTCTTGCAATTCTTCCTTTTTAGAAAGAAGATCGTTCCGACTCTCTTGTAGCTGTGTTTCGACACCGATAAAGCGACTCACATCTACGAGGTACATCAAACGATACAAAGGATTATCGGTCTTTTTAGCGTAAACATCAAAACGATTCTTTCTCCAGCTGATTGTTGTTAGCGAGATGATTCCCGATAAGACTTTTTCTATTTGCGATACTGTCTCTTCATGAAATAAAGTTGATAATGTAACGCCCGATAGGTTGTCTTCCGATTCATAAGAGACGAATGTCTCACCATAAATTTCACAAATCGTATTATGGGTATCGATGACAAAAACAATTGTATTGGGCGGTGAGTAGAGACATTCGGGAAACAACCGTCGGGTCTGCATCTTAAAAGGTTTTCTCGTCTATCTCATTTTGAAGAACTTTCACCAGTTCCTGATGGGTATAGCGGCTAAAAAGATAGGGCTTGGCATTGAAAAGCATTTCAAACATGATTTTCCATAAAGTAGAAAAATTTTCGTCCGTTCGCTTTTTGCACAGCTGTGTCTGAATATCGTGTTCAAGCTGAGCCAGTTCACGCGCATGGACGACGTATCGGCGCAGCTGGGTATAATCGACCCCCACTTCGATGAAATCTTCGACAAGCCGTATGATCGAAGATTCTTTTTCCGTGAAATCGTCCATCCCCGTCGGAACGAGAAAACCGTCTTCGAGGAGCTTATCCAACAATGTTTTATCCACATCGAAATGATCGGCGAACTCCTCTTTCGTAAAACGGCGCGCTTCTTCGGGAACGGCACTGAGGGTCTGCATCAGTGGTGCAAGCATCGCAAATGAACTCGAAAACGACTGATTTTTATGTTTGAGAATAGTACGTATCTGTTCGATAGAGCTTCCCATCTCATGCTGCATGTATTTGATGTATTTAAGAAGCTCGACATGCTCGTCGTTATATCGGTGAACATTCGATTTGAGCTTATGCGCTTCGGGCAGAAGCCCCTCTTTGATGTAATACAAAATCGTCGATTTCGGGATATGCGTCAATGCGACCAGTTCCGATATCTTATACTCCATAGCCCCTCTTTTTAATACCTGTCTAAGTATGATACCCTATAATACAAAACGTAAAGTTAAACTTAACGTTTTTAAATCAAGGTCACCGTATGATCCAACCGTTACTCAAATATCCCGATTCTCGAATCCGTTTGATCTCAGCAAACGTCCGTTTATTCAACGACGAATTGCGCGAATGGATTACCGACATCATCGATACGATGAAAGCAAACGATCTCGACGCGCTCAGTGCGATTATGATCGGTATCCAGTATAACATTATCGTGATTAAAAACGCGGATACCTATACCCCTTATGTCAATGCACGGCTGATTAAGTGTACGGGGAATTCTACCCAGACCGAGCGAAGCATCTATTACGATGCGATCAGCGTCGATGTCGACCGTTATGAAAACGTCACCGTCATCTACGAAGATGAAAACGGAGAATCGCACCACTGCGACCTTACCGGAGAAGCGGCCCGCACGTTCCAGCACCAGCTCGATTACTCGTTCGGAAGTACCTTCGTTGACCGTGTCGACAAAGAGATGAAACAACGGATCAACGATCATCTGGAATTCGGTCTGATCGCTAACGGAAGCACCTGCCCGATGGTCTTCGTCCGCGACTATTTCAAACGGGGAGCCAAGTACGTTATGGGACTGATCTTGGTGAGTTTTATCCTGCCGTTTTTCGTCTCGCCCGAAATTCGTACCATGACGTATACAGCGGATATTTATCTTCTGATTGCGGTTCCGGTGTTGATGGTCGCCTATTTTTTCTATGCCCTGTACGAGTCCAGACTCTATAAGCAGTGTACCAGCTGCCAGATCGGCAATATTATCGGTACGACGGCGATCATGAGCGTACAGCTCATAATCATCGCTCTCGGCGTCTTTTTCTGGGTTAAACCCTAAAATTCAATCAATAACAAAAGGAATATCACATGGCACACATTAAACTTCCCGAATTTGAGGATATGACCCCCGCAATTCAGGAAAAGGCACGCCCGATTCTCGAAAAGACAGGAAAACTCGGCGAAATCTTCAAACTTCTCGCACTCGATGAAAAACTTTATTTTGCAACGGATGGAATGATCCAACGCTTTTTGCTGGATGAAACGGAACTCTCTTATGAGATCAAAGAATCGATCGCACTGCTGATCTCCAAAGAAAACGGCTGTAAAATGTGCGTCGACGTCCACAAAGGGATTGCCAAGATGCTCGGTTTGTCCGAAAAACGGATTGAAGAAGTTTTAAACGGTATCGAAGCGATCGAAACGTCCGAAAAAGAGAAAGCCCTGCTTACGTTTTGTATCAAAGCTTCAAAAAAAGAGAATTACAAGATTCTAAAAGAAGAGATCGATGCCCTTAAAGTACTGGGATACACCGATATCCAAATCGTGGAAGCGGTAGCGATCACAGGGTATTTCAATTATATCAATACATTGTCGAACGTTTTTGCTTTGGGAGAATAAATTCAGGAGAGTTGAGCGATTAGCAGCGAAGCGCGGACGGAAGCTTTAAACGTCTTCATCCGTTCTTGCGTGATGATGACCATCGCCATCTCTCGCTCTTTTTTAATCTGTGCATATAATGCCGCGCTCGGCGCCTGACGACACTTCGCAATCAGTTCATGAACCCCTTCGTCGAATATTTCGCTTTCATACGGTTCCAGAGCATCATAAAGACTCATAAAAACAGCCCGCTTTTCATCGTCCATTTTACACGAATCATCGGTAATTTTGAGAGCAACCGTCACCGCACAATCGCGCCCGAACGTATCAAGACCGGCGGCAACTTTTGCGATGGCACTCACCGATCACCCTACTTCTTGAAGTTCTTCAGGCTCTTCTTGAACCAATTCGCCTACACCCCGTTTTTCAAGAGGGATATCGGCACGGAATCTTTTCTCTTTGTACGCCGGAGATTTCACTACGCCGTCTTTGGAGACACCGAGTTTGTAAATCTCTTCATTTTTGAAGTATTCGTCAAACTCTTTGGTAAAAGGCATATCCCATGTAATACACCCGATACTCGGGCAAATCGCCGCACATTGCGGATCATCATATATATCGACACACTCGACGCATTTGTCCGGTTGAACGTAGTACTGTTTTTTTCCGGTCGGGTTGTTCATATCGTCTACAATCGCATTGACAGGGCATTGTTGCAAACACGCATCACATGTAATACAGGTATCATTGATAATTACTGACATTTTAAATCTCCTAATCAAATTCTGCCCTAAAAGGGCAAGCTCTAGTGCCTTAGCGGCAAGCGTAGCTATCTGATGTATTCAGATAGCGTTGTCCTTGGATGTATGAACAATACGTTGCAGCCACGGCGGCGGATTGCCCAGTAACAGCTCTTGGAGTTTGACGATCGTCTCATCGATTCGATCGTTTTCCCCCGAGCGCATCGGATATATTTTGGCGGCCAACACCATTTTAGAAGCGGTCGGCCCGATTTGGGAGCAGTACATGATGTCTGCCTCTTTTACCGTACTGATTTTATACGCCAGCTTTTCGTGTTCGTCTTCGATCTCGTCTTGTGAACTGTCCAACGTTTTGACGTACTCTGCACGCTCATGGGTAATGCGATAAAGCTCGAAGCTTTTCGCCCACCCGAAATGCTGATTGACCGTTACACCGTCCGATGAAGCAAACGCGATAAGCACGACGTATCCTTTATTAGACCGCTACCGCTTCGCGCGCTTCGCGAGCAGCGATAGAGATATCTTCACGGAAAGTTTGCGGTGCAACTTCCGGAGTCAATACGCCCCGTTTTTTGCTTGAGCCGATAACATACTCCGAACTGTTCATATAATAGTCGTTGTACTCTGCAGTGTACGGCATATCCCATACGATACATCCTTCAGTAGGACACTCGGCGGCACAGGCAGGTGTTTCGGCATGACCGACACACTCGATACATTTTTCCGGTTTTACATACGTATATTCCCAATCCTCACGCGGTGAATCGCCTTCGCTAGCAATAGCTCCGACAGGACATACTTCGACACACGCGTCACAGTTAATACATAAATCGTTAATAAGAACAGCCATTTTTTACTCCTTCGTGGCTTGATATATTTTGTCTTTGCAATTTTCGTACGAGACCGTATCCAATAGCGGAGTCAGTTTGATATCTACCGCTTTTAACAACAAAGTGACGTTGCACCCTTCGCAAAGTTCCATACGGTTGAACGCATCGGTTGTGATCAGGGAGTTAAGCTTTCCGCACGGAGTCTCGACACTCACTTCGCTTAGAACCATCCCCTTACGAAAATGTTGCAATTCACCGGAGATATGGTTCTCGATGGAAACACTCTCGTCTTTATCCCCTTTGTAAAGCGCTATCGCCGCTTCCTGAACACGACATTCCACTTCATCCCCGATACGCAGCCATTTGGGAACTTCGGTTTTCAGCAATTTCAAATCCGTTCCGTTAACACGAACCGTAATGCAGCTGAAAAACTCATCGCTTCGGATATCTTCTACTTTTGCAATCAATTTATTCATGTCGGTTCCTTCCATGATATAAACGCCGATGGAATAAAATCCCATTCGGCTACGCTAACACTGAGTTTTCTTCGGCAGAAAGCCCATGGGTTATGCACTGTTTCCTCCTACCAGAGATAAATCACAATCTTTTTATCGATAACATTTTCAAACTGTTCTAAAATCATCCCTGCGGTCGAGGTAGGTCCGAGATGACATCCCGAACAGGCTCCCAGATAACGGAGCCAGATTTCTGGAGTGTCTCCGCTGACATAATTGACCAACTCCACTCCGCCGCCGTCACTGGCTAGGATCGGCGCAAGATTTTCGCTGATAACCATCTCTACTTTGGCCCGTTGTGACGATTCATCCATCATCCGAAATGCGACATTTATGTCGGATGCTTCCGCTTGATTGCTCACATAGGTTAAAAGCGATTGTGCTTGAGACTCTCCCGCGTGCGCCGCTTTGATCATCCATTTCATCGAATTCAGGATATCCTCATTGCGAAGTAAAATCGCCAGTTTAAGTTGTGCCGTGGCCATATCGGCTTCTGCCGCAACCGTATAATACTGAATCGATTTTTGCGCATCGGGAGAAGTTCCGATTCCGTTTTCGTACATTCCCCCGAGATAAAATGCGGCGACTTCGTGTCCCTGGGATGCGGCACGGTCAAAGAGTGTAAAAGCTTCATGGATGTTTTTAGCGACTCCGAACCCTTTGACATACATGGTTCCCAGATTCACCATCGCATCGGTATTCGTATTCGACAACGATTCCCAAATCGCTTTCGCTTTCAAAAAATCTTTTGCATCGTATGCCGCAATCGCTTGCTCCATCAATGATTCTGCTTCCATCTTTTCCCCTTTTATCCGCTGTAGATAGCGATCGAGGTTTCGTTTCATATCGTCCATCGCCTCTTCATACGTATCACCGTATCCTTTGACATCGGGGTATTCACAGCTATAAATCTCATAACCGTCCCCCTCTTCATTACTAAAATAATGATAATGGGTATGTAACTCTTCCATCGTACACTTCTTTTTAATACAGTTCGGTGCAATTGCCGTTCTAATTGAGTGAATGAAATATGCATAGACAGAATTTAATGACCAAAAACATAGTTTATAAGGAGGAGATAATGATCGCGATTCCTGTCGAATCAAATGCGGATGAAACAATGAGTACCAAACTCTTCGGCAATGCCAAATTCTTTGCTCTGGTTGATCCATCTACGCGTGCACACACAATCGTCCCGAACGAAGGTTGCGGAAACGGCATCAAAACTGCCAATTTTCTGCTGGAAAACGGAGCTTCATCAGCCCTATACGGATTTTTAGGCGACGGACCGTTTCATGTTATGGTGCGCGGCGGAATGGATGTCTATTGGCTCGGTAAAGAGACCATGCCTTTAAGCGATGCTATCGAAACGGCTCTTTCCGAGAGTCTCGTTCACGTCACTCCCTCTAATGCCAAAGAGTATCTGGATCCGGGAACCAATGCCGGAGCTTGCGAATGCGGGTGCAGCCATGACTGAGATTATTACCTCCGAAATGGAAGAGATCCGCAGACTTATCGTCGAAACGGTCGCCAAACGCAATGCATTAAAACTGGCCATGCAAGAATGGTACGAAAACAATTCGGGAAAACGATTCGGTCAAATGACCGATTTGATTACGGTCGATTCGACCCTTTCTGAATTGGACAGCCATTACAAACGGCTATGGGATTATCACAACAGCAAATCAAGAGCTTCATGAATAACGCGTATGCCAAGTCGGCACGCTTGCTCGAAGACATTACCGAAATCGAGCAGTATCGCCGTATTCTAGACAAAGATACTGTTAAGAGCGGAGAACCGCACTGGGCCAGCATGGGAAAAAATACTATCACGCTGTTTCAGGTGCTGATCGATCAGGATTTGACACATTTAGTCATGGTTTTACGTCACTATCCCAAATACATCGAAGCGGTATGTGAACATTTCCGCTATGCTTACAGCTACAGTGAAAACAGTGCCAATATTGATGCCGCCTCCAAATTGCTGGAGATGGGTGAACCCTATTTCACTAAACAGTTTGTCCGCAATGTCATCCGAAAACTCCCGCGCATCACGGGTGATGACCGTGAAGAGTTGCAGCAGTTTATCGATACGCTTAATGAGACCCGGCACCGTTGGCACCCGATCGTGACAATGCATTATCGCAATCAATGCAAACGAAAAATCAACGAAATGGCACTCCATCCTCTGCAGAGGATCGTGCTCGAAAAAAAATTGGCTATGATTCCTGAAATGATCACGTATGATTACGAAGCATCCGATAGAGATTCCAATCTCGATATACCCTATATGAATTAACCGAAGGAGCCGATTTATGAATGAAAACCTACGAAGCGAAGTACTCAAACATGCCCGTGTGGCGTTTGAACGCGCCTGTTCTTTACGGGAGGATGAGCGTATCGAAGTATATTTGCATGAAGGCAAAGTCAAAACGTCCGACGTATTGAGCGAAGAAGACAATATCGTCTACGGCCCGAACCGTATTTTGTGTTATCAGGTATGGGGACACGACTACCTCGAAGAGGAGATCCGTGCATGGATCGATCATGCCCGTTTAGAGATCGATCCCAAACCGTTGGAAGAGAGTATCATCGAGGTATTGAACACAATCGCCGCTTCCAAAAGTGTCAGCACCGACGAGATCAGTTCATACGAAGTTTTTGCCAATCTCCGCATGGAACAAATCGAGCAGATCGAACATGCGATTATCGAATACTGGTGGGACAACAAAGAGGTTGAAAACGCCAAATCACTGGCTCTCGAACAGATCAATGAAGCATTAAAGAGTATGGAAGGATGATCCTTACTCTGCGCTCTTCGGCGGATACCGTACACATCGATATAACCGTAGAACACTTCAAACGGCTGCGTGATCCGCACATCAGCGAAGCAGAAATTTCCAAAATTGCCGCTGCATGCAGCTGCGATGCCGCATTGTTAAAAGAGTATACAGACGATCTCAAACGCGCTATGAGAGAGACGATAGAACTTGACGGATCGTGTGATTATTCCGACCATCTTTAACTATTCTTCAATAATTTTCTTAATAATAAGTGATATAATTCAAAATTAATTCAATTATTAGGAATTTTTTTATGTTATCAAAACTTGCATTTAACATAACAAAAATAGGACTCTTTGCATTTATGCTTGGAGGATGTACGACGATTACACCGCATGAATCTCTCAAAAATGCCCTCAATAAAACGTTTGACTCGACAGGGTACAACTATACATCCTCAACACGTATCAGCAAAATTGTTTTTCCTAAAGATGAGACCGACAGTACATCTGAAGAAGAACAAACGGCTACAGAAAAACGTTCAGCACTTTACCTGCAAAAAGGACTTGCGGTGCTTCGCGGATTCTCATTTGGGCTCAACGGTGCCGTCGATTATAGCGATAGCATCAAATCGGAAGCAACCTATGATTTTCACTACAATCGTGACAATGTCGAAGCTTCTATAAAACTCCCGTTTTTGTTCGATTACTCCACAAAAACACTTTATATGGGAAAAACATTTTTAAATACCATCTTTCCTGTGAAAGAAGCGGATGAGGGGAAACTGATACGCTTTGATCTCAACGACACGCTGATCAGCACCCTCATAGGGGAAGAGTCAATGAAACAATTCGACGAGTCCAAAGCACGCAGTCTCAATAAAGCGATGAAAGAGGGGACGCTCAAAGCGTTTAGCGATATTAACGGAACCTATTTTCATTCCGTCCCTCTGACGCCTGATGAGAAACGGATGGGCAGCGTCCAAAAAGTACATGTTTCGCTTGATCGGAATCAATCGATACAATTAATGTTAACGATTACCGACGCAATGATCCAAAAAATGTATTCCGAGTCCATCCTTTCGAAAGAAATATACGGTTCTTATATGGTCTTAAGCGACCCGAAACAATTGGCACCGCTTTTGAAAAATGTCAATCTTCGATTGGATTTCGATTTCGGCATCAATTCCGACGGTCGGATCGCACAGATTCAGTCTTTTATCAATGCGTCGGATAATGGAGAAAAATTTGCTCTCGGAATCGAAAATATTACGTCATTAAACAACTTCGACGCTCCGCACTTTTCACTTGACCCCAAAAATTCAGGCAGTATTGATTATATGGAAGTTTTCCGAAGCTGGAAAGAGTTTTTTCCGGATAACGTTCCAGAGGATACATTCCCGGATGAAGAACAATCGAGTGGCTATGACCAAAATCAAACAATCTGAAACGATACCTACACACATTCCAAACCGATAGGATTCCCAAAACTCCACCTGTATCTTGAAATAAATGATATCTTTCATTAGGAAATTCAAGGTACAATTTCCTCCGTCGCACGTTTTGCGCCTTATCTAAACATTTTTTGAGACCATGAAGCGAACCCAATCTTTTTCACTATACGCCCTGATCATCGCTTTTCTCGTCCATCTCATCGTTGTATTGCTCTTTATTATATTAAACCAATTGACGCCTCCCCCGCCACCGCCTCAACCGGAACCCAAAGAGGAACAACGCTTTAAACTTTCCCTGAAAGAGCGCCCTAAAATCCAAAAAGAAGCCTTGGTCAAAAACGATATCCCAAAACCTCAGATCAAACGTTCCATCCCGCGCGGCGAACAGTTAAAACAACCCAAAGCCCCTCTTCCCGTTCAAAAACCGATACCCGTACCTCCACAAAATACTCCGCCGCAACCTGTCGAACCGATGCCGGCTCCACGTAAAGCATTTGAGCAGCATGTTGCAAAACCCGTTGCCACGATCGAACGCCAGAGTATCCCTAAAAAGGAACAGGGGCTTTACGATATCCTCTCAAAAGCAGACGGCTCGGCACAACAAGTCATGACACGGGGTTCAACCCGTATTACCGACAGTATTCAGCGTCTATACGGCGACAAATTCAGCGAACTTTCGGCCGGAGAGCAAAAATACATTATCGACAATCAAGAGCTTATGCGCCGTATCACGCAGGGAGTACTCGATCGGTACGGACGTTCCAAAATACCCGACAATATCCGCACCGACGACACTAACATGATCGAATTTTATCTCTATCCCGACGGCAGCATTTCCGATCTGCATTTTCTTAAAAACAGCCGTCTCTCCATTCTGGACGACACGACCAAAGAGGTGATCGAATTGGCCTACTCCAAATACCCGCGACCGGAGCAAAAAACGCTTATTCGTTACCGTGTCTGGTATAACTTGACAGGCTATTAAAAAGACCCGCTATAATCGGAGAATGAAAACTTCCCGTTCGCTGTTCGCATTCCTCCTCGCCGCGATACTTCACATCGGTGTAGTGTCGCTGTTTTGGTTCGTCTTCCATCACACAGAAAAAGAGCACCCGATTATTCATGAAAAACGGTTCGGAGTTACCCTTACCGATGAAGAGAGTTTCTCGCAACTCTCCGAAGAACCTCCCAAACCGCAGGATCAACCTCTTGCTGATTCCTCCATACCGATCCGAAAACACATAATCGAATCGAAATCACAAACAGTAAGAGAAACTGATTCTAAACTCCCGGAAGAACCTGTATCAACTATTCTTCCACACTATACGCAAGCCGATCGCGACACCCTTCCCCAATCCGTACTTCACCATTACGGCGACGAATTTTTTGCCCTCTCTTCAGGTGAACAGCATTACATTATCGATAATCTCCAACGTATCCGAAAGATTAACGAAATTGTCGGGACACGACTCTTACGCGAACGTCCGGATGACGAGATCGATCCGGATGACAATAATGTCGTTGAGTTCTACCTCAACACTGACGGGACGATCTCCGATCTGCATTTGCTGAAAAACCGGCTTGGAACACCGCTGGACGAATTAACACTGCAAACCATAGACCTTGCCCATTCACGCTATCCCAAACCCGAGCAGAAAACGCTGATCCGTATCCGCGTTTATATCATTATCAAATAGATATTTATCATTATTTTTATACGTTATTATTTATTATAAAATAAGTATGCATTATAAATATTTAGATTTTAAACCTATTTAGATAGAATATAATTAGTAATAGATTTTATAGGTTTAATCAGGATTTTTTATGCGTAGCAAAAATTTTAGATTTGTTTTTACCCTCTATTTTATAATTTTCGGTATCACTATCGCCCTATTCGGTTCCCTCGTCGGGTATAAAATTCAAATGATCGATATTCAAGAACGGATCGATAAAAATGCCGAAGAGGTTGCATTCAATAAAAAAAACAACCTCTTCAAGCCGATCATCGACAAAATGGACGCAATGGTATTTGCTCTCTCAAAAAGCCAAATTTTATTCGACTATCTCCAAAGTCCCGATTCGCATAATACCCTCGCTATGGATCAGCTTTTTCTAACGATCACGATGTCCGACAAACAGGTGATGCAGGCACGTTTTATCGATGCGGAAGGCAAAGAGAAAATTCGCGTCGACAGACTCAACGAATCGAGTCTCCCATTCATCGTCGATTCGGCAAAACTTCAGGACAAAAGCACACGCGATTATTTTCAAATCGTCCGAACCCTTCCGAACGAAACGATATGGCATTCCAAACTGGATCTCAATATTGAAAACGGCAAAGTCGAGGTCCCCTTTCGCCCCACAATTCGGATTGCAACGCCGATTTATCACAACGGCACCTTTAAAGGTATCGTCATCGTCAATATGTTGACTAATAATCTCCTGAGCTCCATACGAACCTCTGCAGTATTCGAACACTATATCATCGATAAGGAAGGAAATATTATCATCGCCCCGGATGACACGCTCTCATGGTCGAAATATACCGGAAAACAAAACGAATTAACCGACATTTTTCCGAACGAAACGTCTAAAATCCTCTCAGGCACCTATACGGGAAAAGATTTTTATACCTTTCCCCTCAATGATGTACTGAACAACGACGATGATGCGATTTTAATCCTGAAGCCGAAAGCCCAATACGAACATTCTCTCGTACTTTCCAATATCCAGTCCGCGATCTTGGTCGTTATTTTAAGTATTTTAGTCAGTATTCCCCTCGCATTGTACGCATCTATCACCCCGTCCAAACTCCAAAAAGCCCTTCTTGTCTCGAACAGCGAGCTCAAACGCTTTGCCGGAATCATCGATAAATACGTCGTCACCGTTACGACCAAAACCAACAGCATCATTACCGCCGTTAGCTCCGCTTTTGAAAAAGTGACCGGCTATGACAGAGACGAATTGATCGGTCGAAAGATTAATCTCATTAAACATCCCAATACATCGCAACAATTTCACAATGCGCTGTGGAGGACGATAGAGAACGGCGAGAAATGGCAAGGCGAAGTCAAAAATATCCGTAAAGACGGACATGAATATTGGCTTGAGCAGACGATTATCCCTTTGCAAAACGATAACGGCGAAATTACCTCGTATGTCTCCGTAGCAACGGATATAACGGATAAAAAAGAGCTTGAGAAAATATCGGTGATCGACCAGTTGACCGGTATATTCAATCGACGAAAACTGAACGATTCACTGCAAAGCGAAGTCAATAAAGCACATCGTTACCATCGTCCTCTCTCTGTGCTTATCATGGATATCGATCATTTCAAACGGATCAATGATACCTATGGTCACCAATGCGGAGATTTTGCTCTCACCACCGTCGCCGCCCTCCTCTCCAAACACATTCGCGACAGCGATATAGTCGGACGATACGGCGGTGAAGAATTTATGGTCATTTGCCCGGAAACACAGATCACTGCGGCAGTAAGTGTCGGAGAAAAACTGCGCGAAGCGATTGCGCAATACGATTTCGGCATCATCGGTCACATCACGATTAGTATTGGCGTAGCTGAACTAAAAGAAGAAGATACGCTGGAAACAATCGTCAAAAACAGCGATAACTGCCTTTATACGGCGAAACACAACGGAAGAAATCAGGTCGTAGCCGAATCATAATCCGTACTGTTTTACAATGACTAATGCCCCCTTATAAATCGGCTCATCGATAAAACCGTATCGTTCGTCCGCAAATCCGCTAATCCCTTTGGCCGCGCGCTCTTCAAAAAGTTTAATGATCTCCCGACACCGTCCGATTTCGGATTCGCTGTATCCGAAGACTTCATGAATCAGCTCTACCTGAGCCGGAGCAATGCACCCTTTGGCGTCAAAGCCCATCATTTTTTCCAATTCGAGCCAGTTGCGCAACCCTTCACTGTTTTTGTAGTCCTGATACACAAACGATACCGGTTTAACGCCGCAGGAGCGGGAGGTAAAAAGAAAATGCGACAGCATATAATGGACGGAAGGATTGTCGGGCAACAAAAGAGATTGGGAGAGACCTAAATCGGCGAACAGATCCAACACTCCCAAATAATAGGCTTTGATCCGTTCGTCGATCGCAAACTCTTTGAGTGCCAGCCATGCCTCTTTCGTTTCAATCGAAAGATGAACCTCAATTCCATCATCAACCAATGTCAAAATTCGTTTGACATCCTGAACCGAGCGGATTTTCGGGACACGTATCCCATCGGGCATAAACGGATTCAAAAACAAAATCTCTTCTGCTCCCCCCTCATCCAAAGGATTGACCCGAACGATCAGCTTTTTATCGCATTTAGGGAAAAATGCTAACGCAATCGCACACAAAGCGAGTGCATACGGCTTTTGTTCTTTGCTTACCCCATCCTCGAGGTTTAGCATCAAACACTCGCTTTTCAATTCGGGGATCTTGGTCAAATGTTTAATATTATGAGGAGAAAGCATCATCGCGGAACGAAACGACTGTGAGCGGTTTTGGTGACGGACTACAGGGGTAGCAAGAGCCCGAAGAGGGTCCAACTGACCCGACTCGACGAGATCAGTGAGGTTTTGAGGATTTTGCAGCGGCATTTTTAAACTCCTCGCGGTGGAGATAATAATACAGAGTCTGTATTTCGGTATCGGTCAAATAATAGCGGGGCATGCCGACGATACGGCTGTTTACTTTTTCATAAAACTCCCGGAAAGGGAGTTTTTTAATAGCGTTTCCCGCAAATACTTTTGATTCACCCTTATCGATATAGCGGGCGATCAGTTTTCCTTCTCCCTCTTCGCCGTGGCACAAATGGCATCCGACGCCGCGCGGATTATGGTAAAGTCCTGCGGCATACTCTTCTTTGGTGATAAATGATTCCGATGCGCTCAACCCCAATGCTAAAAGTAGAATAAAAACCCCTCGCACTCTCACCCTTTAACCAAATATTAGTCTTTTATCGGTATCATACCCAAAAAGAATTTTACGGTGATTAAATGCAGATACTAGACGGTAAAGCGCTCGCAAAAAAAATTGAGGAAAAGGTCTCGGCAGGGGCAAAAGAACTCAAAATGAAAACAGGAAGAGTCCCCGGCCTGGCCGTGATCCTGGTCGGACACGATCCTGCGAGCCAAGCGTATGTCGGCATGAAGAAAAAAGCGTGCGATCGTGCCGGTTTTTACTCCGTTACCCATGAGATGCCCGAAGACATCTCCCAAGAAGCGATCATCAAAACCATCGAGATGATGAACCTCAATCCCAATATCGACGGGATATTGATCCAACTTCCCCTTCCCAAACATATCGATACCACCAAAATCCTCGAAATCGTCGCTCCGACCAAAGACGTCGACGGATTCCATCCTTACAACGTCGGACGTTTGGCAACAGGATTAGACGGATTCGTCCCTTGTACTCCGCTGGGTGTTATGGAACTTTTAGCCGAATACGACATCGATGTCAAAGGAAAAAACTGTTGTGTCGTCGGTGCTTCCAACATCGTCGGAAAACCGATGGCTGCACTGTTGCTCAACGCGAATGCCACAGTCGAAATTTGCCATATTTTTACCGATGATTTGAAAAAACACACTCTTGCCGCCGACGTTATCCTAGTCGGTGCGGGAGTCATCAATCTCATCAAAGCAGATATGGTCAAAGAAGATGCGATCATCGTCGATATCGGGATTAACCGTGCCGATGACGGCCGTCTCGTCGGTGACGTCGATTACGATGCCGTCTCTGCGAAAACATCGTATATTACACCCGTCCCGGGCGGCGTAGGGCCGATGACGATCGCAATGCTTCTTTCCAATACCCTTAAAGCCGCTCAAATCCATGCAGAAGAAGAGAAGTAATCCTTGAAGAAAAAAATAGTTAACGGCTTACACAGCGCCTACCGATTTTCCAATACGTGGACCGGCACGATTATCATCGTCCTTTTTGTCATTTTCTTTGTCGCACAGGCTTTCCGAATCCCAAGCGGATCGATGAAAGACTCCCTGCTCGTCGGAGACCATCTGTTTGCGAAAAAATTCGCCTACGGTATTTCGACTCCGCACATCCCGTTTTTAGAAATCCCCTTGATTCCGGGGACGGACGGCCATATTATCGACGGCGACGAACCCAAACGGGGCGATATCGTCATTTTCCGCTATCCGAACAATACCCAGCTTCATTATGTCAAACGATGTGTCGCCTTGCCGGGAGACGAACTCTTTTTGATGAACAAAATTCTTTATATCCACCCTAGAGAAGGGGACGACTACGCCCGAGAAATGTTCAAAGGATATGAACTCGTCGAAGTCGAAGGGAAACTCTGGGTTAAAAATCCGTATTCCAAAGAGCACCATGGGATCCATAACGACGAAAAAATTACCGACAACGGCATTTTTCCGATGGAACTGTTCAATTTCGGACCGATTCAAGTACCGGAGAAACAGTATTTCATGATGGGAGATAACCGCGACCACTCTAACGACAGCCGTTTTTGGGGAGCCGTTCCGTACGGCTTGATCGAAGGGACGCCGTGGTTTGTCTATTTCAGCATGGATGCCGACTACAAAGTCCGTTGGGATCGTATCGGGAAAACACCGTACGATTTGGAACAACCCGAGCCGCTAAGCCGTGCCGTTGCGGAGAGAATACGCGAAGACGCCAACGACCATGAACTCTATTGATATGCTCGAGATCGCTGCAGCGATCGTCGCTTTGCTGATTGCCATTATCGGACATGAAATCATGCACGGATGGGTCGCTTACAAATACGGCGACAACACGGCAAAACATGCAGGCAGATTGAGTATCAATCCCCTCATCCATATCGATCCGTTCGGATCGATTCTCGTTCCGTTAATGACCTATTTTCTCCCGATGCTTTTAGGAGCGTCCAGCGGATTCTTATTCGGATGGGCCAAACCCGTTCCGGTAAATATCCAAACCGTTATCCGCAACGGCGGCTACAATGCCGCAATGCAGGTAAGTTTGGCGGGGATCGCCTATAACCTCTTCCTTGCAACCTTATTTTCGGTGATTCTCCTTTCCTTGGCACAACCGACCGAAACAGATGGAATCGGTTATGTTTTCGCCTATTTACTCGTTATCAAACTCCTTCTTATTAATGTCGTATTGGCGGTATTCAACCTTCTGCCTATTCCGGCATTCGATGGAGCCCATTTTATTACCTATCTCGCCCTAAAATATAAAGTACGCGCCGTAGCCGAATTTTTTGCCAAAGCCGAACCTTATGGAATGATTGTTATCATCATCATATTGGTTACCCCGCTGAAAATTCCGTTGGTAATGTGGCCTATCGAAGGGCTGCTGCACCTCTTACTCAATTAAGGAGAACTATGAAATTTTATATTGCCACCGATCACGCCGGAATCGATTTGAAAAACTTTACGGTAGAGCTTCTCCGAACAAAAGGACATGAAGTGATCGATTTGGGTCCCTTCAGCAAAGAGCGTGTCGATTATCCCGATTATGCCGTCAAAGTGTGTGAAAATGTCCTTGCTGATCCTGCCGCGCAGGGGATTTTGATCTGCGGGTCGGGAATCGGCATGTCGATGGCGGCCAACCGGTTTCACGGAATCCGCGCGGCGCTATGCCATGACGCCTATACGGCAACTGTTGCACGGGGTCATAATGATGCCAACGTCTTATGCTTCGGAGAACGGATTGTAGGGCAAGGTGTCGCCGAGTCGATTCTCGATGCCTGGATTGCCGGAAAATTCGAAGGGGGCCGCCACTGCGGCCGTGTAGATAAAATAGAGGCTATCAAAGGATAAACGATGTTTTTCGAATGGTCATTACTTACCGTTGTAACATTGGGGGCACTTTTCTTTTTGGTGAAAATGTTCTATTTTCGCAGTATCACCGTCAAAGAACAACGCAGCAGCGAAATGATGAAAATCACCCTCAAAGAAGCCGAAGTTTTGATCCGAAAATATCAGATTCAACTCCAACGAGCGCTTGGGAATGTCGATATTCTCAGCGAAGAGCTCAATAACCTTCGCAACGAGGTCAAATCGCTCAAACAGCGTAATTCGAAGCATCGTTCCGAAACAGATCGCCTGCAAATCAAAATTAAAGAGCTTGAAGGGCGCATCGACGCACTGATTTAATTTACCTAAGATATTTTGTAAAGGATTCTTATGACATTATCGATACAAGACAAAGCTGTTTTGATCAATGCGATACGTGATATTCCCGATTTTCCCAAACCGGGCATCATTTTTAAAGACATTACAACCCTCCTGGCCGATAAAGATGCATTCAAAGTCTTAATGAATCATCTGGCTGAGCGTTACAACAGCTATAATCTCACCCATATTGCGGGAATCGATGCGAGAGGATTTATCTTCGGAGCGGCTTTGGCTCAAATGCTCGGTGTCGGATTCGTCCCTATCCGCAAAAAGGGAAAACTTCCCTACACAACCGTATCGGAAAAATACTCGCTCGAATACGGTGTCGATGAAGTGGAAATTCATATCGACGCCTTTTCGGGAGTCGAATCGCCTCGTGTGTTGCTGATGGACGATTTGATCGCCACCGGAGGAACCGCCTATGCTGCCGCTAATCTGATCAACAAAGTGGGTGCAGAGTGTGTCGAAGCCTGCTTTGTCATGGGGCTTGACTTTTTAAGCGGTCAATCCAAACTACGCGATCTTGTCGAAGTATATACCGTTATTGGAGTCGATTGATGTATATCCCTAAGCCTTCTAAATTCGATCCCGTCGACGGTCATTTCGGAATTTTCGGAGGACGCTACGTCCCTGAAACACTTATGCCTGCACTTTTAGAGTTGGAAGAGGCCTATAAAGAGATCCGATGCGACGAAACCTTTTGGAAAGAGGTAGACGGCTATCTTCGTGATTATGTCGGACGTCCGAGCCCTTTGTATTATGCGGAAAACCTCTCTAGCGAACTCGGGGCGAAAATCTACCTGAAACGCGAAGACCTAAACCATACCGGAGCTCATAAAGTCAACAATGTTATCGCACAGGGGCTAATGGCAAAACGCCTTGGGAAAAAGAAAGTCATCGCCGAAACAGGAGCAGGTCAGCACGGCGTCGCCACCGCAACGATCGCGGCATTGCTGGGATTGGAGTGTGAGATTTTCATGGGTGCCAAAGATGTCGCCCGTCAGGAACTCAACGTCTTTCGGATGAAACTCCTCGGAGCCAAAGTGCATGCGGTTGAGAGCGGAAGCAAAACCCTCAAAGACGCGATGAACGATGCGATCCGCCACTGGGTCACCCACGCACGCGATACCTTCTATATCATCGGTACCGTTGCCGGACCGCACCCTTATCCGATGATGGTACGCGATTTTCAGGCAATTATCGGGTGTGAAGCCCGTGCTCAGATTCTCGAAAAAGAGAACCGTCTTCCTGATTACGTCATCGCCTGTATCGGCGGCGGCTCCAATGCAATCGGTACGTTTCAGCATTTTTTAGAGGACAAAGAGGTCCGCTGCATCGGGATCGAGGCAGGCGGCTTGGGAGTCGATACCGATAAACACGGCTGTTCGCTTCTCCATGGACGTCCCGGAGTGTTGCACGGTCAGATGAGCTACCTCCTCCAAGACGAAGACGGTCAAATTCTCGAAGCCCACTCGATCTCCGCAGGATTGGATTACCCGGGAATCGGACCGGAACATGCCTTTCACAAAGACAACGATACGGTCAGGTATGATAATATCACCGATGCCGAAGCATTGGACGCCTTTGTATGGTTAAGCCGCCGTGAGGGAATTATTCCTGCCTTTGAAAGTTCGCATGCCGTCGCCTATTTGAAAAAGATGCCTGACATCAAAGACAAACTGGTTATCGTGACCCTCTCCGGCCGAGGAGACAAAGATATGATCCAGGCCAAAGAGATGTTAAACTTTGATGAATAATTTTCCCCTCAGCTGAGGGATGAGAGCATAATGAGGGGAAAAAGTTTGCCTTTTTCCTATTAAAATACTACTCCAAGGGGATTCGTGGAACAACTTTTTATCGAATGGCTGAAAGAATACGGCTATATAGTCCTCTTTGTCTGGAGTATTTTAGAAGGTGAAATGGGGCTGATTATGGCGGGAATTTTCTCCCATACGGGAGATATGTCGC
>Ga0172377_10002444_pt1 | contig 18977 bp, 17 predicted proteins | sample Pumphouse3metaG_FD_119749 | JGI IMG/M metagenome (GOLD analysis project Ga0172377, IMG submission 119749) | Leachate microbial communities from a municipal landfill in Southern Ontario, Canada - Pumphouse #3 metaG | ecosystem: Engineered > Solid waste > Landfill > Unclassified | place: Canada...
GTTATAAAATAGAATTTAAATCATCAATTTCAAGATTGTCAGTTGTTTCATTGTCATTCTTCAACATCTCGATAAATCCAACAATACCACCAATATCATCAATTAAATTCACCCCATTGGCCTCAATGCAATAAGGTTTCAAGTTGTTTATTGTATTCTTGATGACATCAGCCATTTTATCATCAACAACTTCATTGCTGCTGTTATGAATCACAAGTTTTGTTGTCTCTCTTATACCTTTGTCATTGATCTCATACTTACTATCATCATAATAACAATCAGCAAAAGTGACTTTCACAGCCCAACCATCACCAAAGTCATATTCATATCTCAAGAGGTCTGCAACTGGCATTCTAGGAGGTTCAGAATTATCGACAAATTCTTGATAAGCATGTGATGCTTCATCCATCTGTTGATTCCATGTTGTGACAACATCAAAGATTCCTTGAGATATCAACTCATCAATCTTTTCACGTGATTTCAGCACATCCATAAGGTTTTTTTTAACTGCTTCGTATTTTTCTAAATCATCATTTAAGTCAGTTTTTGGACCATGCAAGATAGGTTGTACCAAATTGCTTTCCAACTCCTCAAAAGTTGGTTTCCTTCTATCCTTAGGAACCAAAACATCTGAAACCTTCAAACTTTCAATCAAATTTTTATGACTCTCTTCAAAAGACTCAATGCCTCTGATACCATCCAGTTCTTCCTCAACTTCACCTTCTCTTTCCTTTATGAAATTGACAAGCTTCTGTTGATTCTCTAGATAATAATCACCCATTGCTCCATATACATAGGGTCCAATGTATCTACTTGCAAATACCTTCTTGAGATCATCACTCTCACCATAATCATCATCCCAGTAAAGGTCTTCATCATCTTCATCAGGAAATCTGAAATAAACACCACACAGCTCACTCCATTTTTTGAATTTAGATTGTGTAATTCTTTCAAAAGCATCTTCATCCATTGTGAAATTATGCATATGAGAGTTTTTCCATCCAAAAGCTGCTTGAATTGCATAGTTCAATTGATGCAATGTGAAATGTGATGGAATTGTGATATCACGTGATATGGTTCCGTCATTTGATTTACCTTTTTCCATAAGTATCTTTCGGTCAGAATCAGATATTCCATCAGTATCAACATCAAGATGAAGACAGAAGGCCTCAGGTCCTTCCAATATGAAAAAATCATCTTTTTTCTTTGCAAGATGAATATCAACACCTAGATCGTTTGATTCATCATCAATGAAGCCTTTGTTCCATAAAATTCCTTGAACCATACCTTTGGGCATATCTGTATTTTTTACTGTTTCATCAATTGATCTTGTCTTTATATAATCTTCAATGATGATATTAGCACACTGTCTTAAAGTCATTAATTATCTCCTAACTCATCCAATTATATTGCAATTCTTAAAAATAAGAAATTATATAATTAAATCACGGCCTCAAAAGAAAGAAAAACCTCATCCGTTTTTAAGATGAGGCTTAATTTATTCAAATAGAAAAATTATTTCAAACCAAGGGCAGCAATTGCAGCTCCAATAGTAGGAGAGTTCTCAATACATACAGTTTCATAGTATCTGTGATATTTCTTCACGAGTAATTCTTCCAAATAGTAATTTGTATATTTCTCTAAATATTCTGTTTTATAGAATGTAGTACATCTGCATTGATGCAAACAGGATGAAGAGGGTTCTTACCAAACTCTGTTTTGATTACTGCAGCAGTCAAGTTGATTGCAGTTACTTTAGCAGCTCTTTCGATTATAGATTTCAAGATATACCATAGGTTCTCAGCATCTCTTTCATTTCCTTTTACACATCTAACAAGTTTGTATTCTTCATTGAATGGCATCTCTAGATAGTTACTCATCTGAGTTGTGTTTACATCACCAACTTCAGCAAATCTTTTTCCAAACTCCTTAGAAAGAACGCCTTCTTCAACAGCTTTCTTCATTGCAACATTGCTCAATGGACCGAGATAGGCACCACTAATCATCTTCTCAAAAATGTATTGTGTTGGGTCTTTTGTTGTCGAATTGAACAATTCATCCATCTTACCTTGAGAAGCTTTAAGGGAACCAGATTCTACATTTATGACCTGATATCCATCATTTACATCTGCTAATTTTTTGATGTTGCTATTTTTCTCTAGGTAGGCTGTATTTGTACCTGTACCTAAAATGAAACCAACATATCCATCATATTGTTTATCTTTTGAAGCTGCAGCTTTTCCTGCAAGCAATGTTGCAACAGTATCATTGAGAACAGCAATCTTTTTGTTCTCAACATTGAAACCTCTGCTTTTCAATTCTGCTAGAAGAGATGCTCCAACTTTCTTACCAATAACTTCTGGAGCTTTTATTTCCTTAGAGAATACCAAAGGAGTTCCATCGTTATCTGCTGAAATAGCAGCTGCATAGCTGAAACAGAATCCAATATAATCGCTCTGATCAATGATATCTTCTACTTGATTTGCAAATACACCAAAGAATTCTTTAGCAGAAACTTCCTTCTTCACACCAGGCATTGGAACTTTTTTAAAATCTGTGATTTCAGGTTGAGAATTCTCATCAAATTTCACCAAACATGTTCTAAGATTTGTACCACCAGCATCAATAACAATAAGTTTCTTTCCAGGAACCATTGAAGATTTATCACTGATATAAGTAGGAATCATGGATAAAGAACTTCCTTTTTCAGTCAATCCGTCTTCCATTTCTTCTAAAAACAAGTCCAACATTTCATCTGTATTAACATTTTCAGGAGAGATTCCCCAATTTGCTAAAAATTCTTTTACTTCTTTATTCAAAAAAGACCTCCGACGATTTATTAATAAATCGGTTTATTTTATATTTATAACCATTATGCAAAAATCTTTTTAAATTGTCTACAAAGAAACAAAGAAACTAATCGAAAGTATATTAAAAAACCTGAGGTTCTGTTTTTTAAAAAACAGTCTCAGGTCTTATTTATTTAAATTCATGTTGTGCATAGATTAAATATATTCAAAAAATTCTATGCGCTCTTTTTCTGGTCCCTCTACGAAAGCATAAAGGATATTTCCATCAAGTTGAATATTGTTAACAGGTTGAAGAATTCTAACACCATGAGATTTGCATCTTTCAAGAATACCATGAATGTCAGTGACATCCATTGCAAAATGGTTGATGACACCATCAATGTGTTTGTAATCAACATCTTCTTTGGATTTAAAAAGCTCAAAAATTGTGTTGCCTGTTTTCATAAAAGCCATTTCCACTCCATCCACATTTCTGCTGTAGATTTTTTCACATTCCAAAATGTCTTCGTAAAATTTTACTGCTCTTTCCATATTCTCTGTTTTTATATTGATGTGATGAACACCGTTAACTTTCATATTTAATACTCCTATAATGACACCAATTACAAATGATGATTCAATCAATCTTGATGTAATTTATCTTATTGTATAGGTAAAGAATATTCAATTAATTTTTTCAATTATAGATTAAACAGATATATAGAAATCTGCAATCGAACAAATCTCTTATCTCTTAAGTGTATATGTTTGTTCAGTTGGAGAGGACTGAGTATTTGAATCATTTATCTCCAATGTCAATGTTATGGTATCATCAGATGTGGTATTTTCATTTGAATTGAAAGAAAAATGGAAGACATACCTCTCATAAGAGCCAACATACCTAATATCTACAACAAAAACATCCTCTTCATCAGAGCTTGTTGAATTTGGTTCATAATGATAATAAACAGATATATCTGGTGAAGAATAATCATCCAAATTAGCCTCATCTACAACAATATAACCTTGGTCATAATAGTCACTTAATGTATCTGAATCTGGTGTTGCTGTTGAATCATCTGAATATATGTAGACCTTTGGAACATCAGTTCTGTTCACATTCATTTCTAGATAATTTTCTTCAATTGTAATCAACATTTCACTGTTATCATCACTTGTCCAACTGTCATCATAATCATAAGAATCTGTAGTTGGATCAACATAGGTGTTGATCACACTTGTACTTTCAACTTCAGGAGTGTATGTATCAATTGAGCACCCGAGTAACAATATAATAGATGCTGATAATATAATAAACATTGTCGTAATTTTTGTTTTCATTTGCATTCCTTATTAGAAATAATAAATAAATACAATTGATTCGTCTAAGCATATTAAGACTCTTCATCAAAAAAAACACAAAATGAAACAAATTTATTCAATATTATATGATTTATCATTAATATTTAAAGAAATTACGTCAATCTGTAAGGTCCCATCACTTTCTGCAGATATTATAAATGTACCCTTCACAACAGCAGGCTCGCTGAAGGCTTCTCCCTCGACAGTATAATTTGTGACCATGGCCACTTTTGGAAAGATACCACCTAGAGCACCACTTATTAGAGACATTATGCTTTGATCCTGTTGAAAGACTACAGCTGCGACTCCGGTGACAATTGCCTGTCCCTTCACCCAATTATCTTGAATGAGCTGTTCTCTGACGGTAGACCTCATAGGGGAGAACAAACTTGAGCTATCTGAATTTTCAGGAAAATATTTTAAATATGATGCCATATCTCCTTCATTCACAACAACTGCATCAGGAAGATACTTACCCTCTGGAACGCGTATTGCAATAGATGGAATATCTGAAGAATTACTAAAAGTAAGGAACTGTGAGGCTGCAACATACGATGTATCTACAATTGCATCTACAGCAGTAGTTACTTCATCAATTGATAAATCATTTGCAAACACAGGAGCTATCAGAGTTATCACCAATAATACAGATATTATTCTTTTCATTGCATCATCCTTATTCTTTTTGAATTCTAAATTTGACCTTTTTATGATATAATAGTTTTATGAATATTCAAAGAGAAGAACCTACATTTTTATGGTATGACCTAGAGACTTTTGGATTGAACTCACATTTTGATAGAATTGCACAATTTGCAGCTATCAGAACAACACTAGATTTTGAACCCATTGGAGAAGAATTAGTTTATTATTGCAAACCTAGTAGTGATTACTTACCAAATGTTGAAGCTTGCCTTGTAACAGGAATCACACCCCAAGAGTGTGAAGAAAAAGGAATGATTGAGAAGAAATTCATCAAAAAAATTAATGATGAATTCAGTGTGCCAAACACAATTGTGGTTGGTTTCAACTCAATAAAATTTGATGATGAATTTATAAGAAATGCTCTATATAGAAATTTAGAAGATCCGTACAAAAGAGAATATAGCTATGGCTGCAGCAGATGGGATGTTCTTCCTCTTATAAGAGCAACTCATGATTTACGCCCTGAAGGTATCACGTGGCCAAAAAGAAAAGACGATGGTACTTTCTCATTTAGACTTACAGAACTGACAGAGGCCAATAAGATAGAACAAATAGGGGCTCACGATGCCCTAGTTGATGTCAGAGCTACAATTGCTGTTGCAAAACTTGTAAGGGAAAAGCAACCTAAATTATTCAATTGGAGTCTAAATTTAAGGAAAAAATACACAGTTCAAACCAAGCTTGCTAAATTTGAAAATGATATGATTGCAGTATGTGATACAAAATTCACAAGCAAATATGGTTGCACTACCTTAGCTCATTCCATTACAGATATTCCGAGCAGCAGCAATGTTTTCATGTTTGATCTAACTAAAGATGTTCAACCTCTGATTGATGCAGATGTTGATTCTATTTTAGAGGTAGATGGACTGTTTCATATAGCCGTAAACAAAAGTCCTTTCATAAGCCCAAGCAATGTCATAAACAAAGCTACAGCTGAGCGTCTGAATTTAGATCTCGATAAATGCAAAGAGAATTCAGAAATAATCAAAAACAATCCTCAGATTATAAACAACATCATTCAAGCTGTTGCAAATAATAAGTATGAAATGGCTACGGATGATGCAGATTTTGGCATCTACAATGGCTTTTTCTCCAATAAGGAGAAATATGTATTTGAACAGATAAAAAAAGCATCCATTCAAGAAAAGTTTAAAATACTGAATAAAACTAAATTTGAAGATGATAGGTCCTATGATCTCGTATACAGATACATCAACAGAAACTTCGAAGCAGAATTAAATGCTGAAGAAAGAAAAGAGTGGAAGAACTTCTGCAAAAACAGGATAAAGAATCCACCTGAATCTGTTGAAAATAATCTTGAATTTTATGTAAAAAAGATTGGTGAGTATTTGAAAGACGATGAGACACCAGCTGCACAAAGAGAGACTCTTCACAAATTACAGGATTATGGAATACAATTGCTAAAAAGATTAGATTCAGAGGAATTGTAATGGAAAATCCCCCACCACTAGGTAAAAATATACAGAAATTTAGGCAATCAAGACATCTCACTCTCAATATTTTGAGTGAACGATCTGGTGTATCTAAAGCCATGCTATCACAGATTGAAACAGATAAGGTCAATCCAACAGTTGCAACCATATGGAAAATTGCCCGTGGATTAAATGTTGACATTCATGATATCTTGACTGTGGACCCTCAACCCAAAAGAGATTTCATAGTGAATCCAACTTACAATGCAGGACATATAATTGAAACAACTGAGAACGGCGTTACTATCAGAATTTTATCACCATTAAATATGGTAGAAGACCTTGAAATGTATTTATTGACTTTTGAGTCTCATTCCGAACTTCCATCTGAACCTCACTTTGCAGGAACACAGGAATTTTTAACAATAATTAAAGGATCGGTACATGTAAAAGCAGGAGAGAACGAATGTACATTGAAGAAAGGAGACTTTCTTATGTATCATTGCGATATAGAGCATACAATTACCTGTGCTAGCAGCTCACCTGCTGTAGTACATATGGTTGTTAGATATACACCCGACAAACATTAATAATTTAGGTGTGTACTATTCAAAACACTATAAAATTATTATATTTAATTTAAATTACAACTTGGAGACATTATTATGTTAACAAAATTACCAGCATATATAGAACAATTAGCTGAAATAGATAAAAAACTTTCTTCGCCTGACATAATGAAGGACATGAATGCTTATAAAAAGCTCATGATGGAAAGATCACATGTAGGCCCAATTGTTGAAGAAATGCAGAACTTACAAGAATTGACAGAGCAACTTACAGATGCACAAATGATGCTTGAAGATGAAACAGATCCAGATATGATTGAGATGGCTAAGGAAGAACTTTCTTCCTTAAAAAAAGACGTAGAGACATCAACCAAAAAATGTAAGATGCTTTTGATTCCACCAGATCCAATGGAAGGTAAGAACATCATCATGGAAATTAGAGCTGGAACAGGTGGTGATGAAGCTGCACTATTCTCAGCTGATTTATTCAGAATGTATTCTCATTATGCAGAAACAAAGAATTGGAAAATCGAAATCATGAGCAGCAATGAAACTGAACTTGGTGGATACAAAGAAATTGTATTCTCTATCAGTGGTAAAGATGTTTATGGTTCACTAAGATTTGAGTCTGGAGTACACAGAGTACAGAGAGTACCTTCAACAGAAAGTGGTGGTAGAGTTCATACTTCTGCTGTTACAGTTGCTGTATTGCCAGAAGCAGAAGAAACAGATATTGAAATCAAACAGGAAGACTTGAAAGTCGATGTTATGAGAGCCGGTGGTCCAGGTGGACAGTGTGTTAATACAACAGATAGTGCTGTTAGACTTACTCACTTACCTACAGGTATCGTTGTAATCCAACAGGATGAAAAATCACAGCTCAAAAACAAAAACAAGGCTATGAGAGTTCTTCGTTCTAGATTGTATGATTTGGAAGAATCAAGAAAACAGAAAGAAAGATCTGAAGCTCGTAAGAGTCAGGTTGGTTCAGGTGATAGATCAGAACGTATCAGAACATACAACTATCCACAGAACAGACTTACAGATCACCGCATCAATTTAACATTGTATAAATTGGAAATTATCATGAGTGGTAGCTTAGAAGAAGTTATTGAACCTCTTAAAGTTGCAGCTGGTGAAGAAGCATTAAAGGAAATGTAAATGAGCAAAACTGTACGAGAGTTACTTGTACAAGCTACGGCCTCTCTCAGGGATATTTCAGATACCCCGAGACTTGAGGCTAGAATTTTACTTGAGAGAGCTACGGGGTTCTCTCAGGTTCAAACAATTACTAAATCAGAGGAGCAGATCTCCTCTGATTCTTTATATATGTTTCAACAGATGTTATCTCGCAGACTTAATCATGAGCCAATGGCTTATATTTTAGGTGAGAGAGAATTCTACGGAAGAGATTTTAAAGTAACAAAAGATACTTTAATTCCAAGACCAGATACTGAAACATTGGTTGAGATAGCTATAAATTATATCAATTCACTTGATTACAGGCCTTCTGTTCTTGACCTATGCACGGGAACAGGATGTGTTGGAATTTCGGTTGCAGCAGAATGTGATTGCGATATCGCTCTTGCTGATATAAGCACAAAAGCCTTAGAATGTGCAAAATACAACGCTGAGAACCTTTTAAATCAAAAAACTGACATAATTGAGACTAATCTTTTTTCTAATTGTAAAATCTATGATATAATAATTAGCAATCCACCATACTTAACACATGAGTGGTGTGAAGAAGCAAGTGAGGAGGTTCAGAAGGAACCAAGACTGGCTTTAGAAGGATTTTCAGAAGATGGACTTTCTTTAATAAGGGATATAGTTAAAGATGCACCATCACATTTAAGTGGTAATAAATCTGCTATATTTATAGAATGTGACTATCGACAGACTCTTGAATTAAAGAAGATACTCGAAAATACTGGTTTTACTGAAGTAAAAATCTATAAAGATTTAAATGATAAACAGAGAGTTGTAGGAGGAACTTATGTACGAACAATTAATTGATAAACTACTAATTAAAGCAAAAAAGTATCCTCCAGAGATGCGAGATAAGATACGTAAGGCTGCTATTTTCTCATGCAGCAAACATGAGGGTCAAAAACGTAAGAGTGGAGAACCCTACATCATACATCCTATTGCAGTAGCTGAAATATTGATTCAGTTGGACATGGATGGAGATACAATATGCGCAGGTCTTTTGCATGATACTCTTGAAGATACTACGGCAAACTACAAAGAACTTTCAGAAGAATTTGGAGTTGCTGTTGCCGACCTTGTTGAAGGTGTAACCAAGATTGAAATCTTAAAGACTGACAACAAATCTATTCAGGAAGCAGAAACTATAAGAAAGATGTTCTTTGCGATGAGTAAAGATGCACGTGTTATTATAATCAAACTTGCAGATAAACTTCATAACATGAGGACCGTTCAGCACCTAACTCCAGAAAGAAAGAAGGTATTCAGTGAGGAAACTCTTGACATCTATGCTCCTCTGGCAGATAGACTTGGTATCAGCTGGGTAAAAGATGAATTGGAAGATCTATCATTAAAGGCTATTCAACCTGATACTTTTGATTACATCAACAGCTACTTATTGAGCAAAAAAGGCGAGCAGACAGCTTATTTAAAACGAATTGAGAAAACAATATATCAGGAATGTGCTAAAGAGAACATGGGCAATATATTGATTTCATCAAGAGCTAAGCATGCCTATTCTGTTTATTTAAAGATGAAGAAACGTAATAAAGATATAGATGAAATCTATGATTTATTAGGTGTCAGAATTCTCTGTGACTCAATCATTGAATGTTATACAATACTTGGACTTGTTCATCACATATGGCCTCCAATTGATGGAAGATTCAAAGATTACATAGCTATGCCTAAGGCAAATAACTATCAGAGTCTTCATACTACAGTCATGGCCCTTGATGGAAAACTTCTTGAAATTCAGATAAGAACCAAACAGATGCACGAAACAGCTGAGTTTGGTATCGCAGCTCACTGGAAATATAAAGTCAGCAGCGGTTCTCAAGACAACATCGGAAAGGATATGTCTGATGCACAGTTCAACAAGATACTGCATACCATGGAATCATGGAGCAATGAAATTGATGAGAATGAATCTTTCATGGAAGACATCAAAGGAGAGCTACTAAAAAATACCATCTGTGTATTCACTCCTCAAGGTCACATAGTTGAGTTACCATCTTTTGCTACGGCCTTGGACTTTGCATATAAAATTCACACCGAAGTAGGAAATCACTGTGCAGGAGCTAAAGCCGATGGTTCTATAATATCTCTTGATCACAGATTGAAACACACCCAGGTTGTTGAGATCCTTACAAGTCCAAAAGCTCATCCACACCTATCTTGGCTTCGTTTTGCACAGACAACAAGTGCAAGAAAGAAGATCAGAGCTTGGTTGAATAAGAATGATCTAAACATAATTGTTGATAAGGATATCATTGCAACTCCTAAGGCAAAGCCTGCCCAAGAGCAGCAAGAGCAAATACCCCCACCAACAATTGTATCTAATGATGGAAACATCATACGTAATGTTATTGATGAAGGTAAAACAACTTTCAAAGTCGGTGATGAAACAAATATGATGATAACATTGGCTCATTGTTGCAATCCTCAAAGAGGTGATAAGATTATAGGATATATAAGTCGTGGACGTGGAATAATTGTTCATAGAAAGGACTGTCCTAATTTAAAAAACATGAAGGAGATCAATGAAAGGTCTGTAGAAGTTGAATGGGAAACTAAATCACCAAAACCAACTCGCAATTTCAGAGTTACAAGCAAAAGAACTTACGATTTATTCAGTGAGATAGAAGGTGCAATCAAAAAGCACCATGCCCATCTAATTGGTGGTAGATTGTATGATGATGATTCTGATAATTCCAGATTGGTTGGAACTTTTACCGTTGAAGCTGATAAAGAGGAATACTTCAAAAAAGCTATGAATGCATTGAAAACTATTCCTTCAATAAATACTGTAAGTATAATAAAATAGGCACTTACAATTTCACAAAATCTTCACATATTTCTTCTAATATTTATGCAGTGGGTATCTAAATACCTACTTCAATATTTTTTATTAGGAGAATATCATGAAAAAAATTATTTTAACTGCAACATTATCAATTCTTACAGCAGTTTCAATTGCTGCTGCTCCATTGGTTGTGGTGAAACCCACTCCTTTGGTTGTTAAAAATACCCCAAAAGTATCTTTGATTACAGATACATATATATCCTTCAATCCTTTAGCTGAATTGACAAATTCATTGGTAGATACATCTTCAACATATGATATAAATTATGGTTTTGATTTCAATGTTCAAAATTATTACATAGGCTCAAATTCAGGTAGTTCTGTTTCATTCTCTTATTTAGTGGGTGAAGATTACAATGAATTGAATATCAAAGCTGGATATGCTTATAAAATTAGCTCAGATTCAAACCTGAACCATATATAGCTATATCTCCTGAGTTCAGTTTTGCTTTCAGTGATGGAAATGATTCAACCGACCTTGAAACTACATATATTGGTTTGGATGGAGTTCTGGGCCTCAGATATTTTGTATCTGGTAACTCAAACTTTGCACTCAATGCCGGTGTTGATACAAGTGCTCTGTACAAACTTACTGATCTATACAGCTCAAGCGATGAAGATTACAAATATTCAGCAACAGCATTTGTTGGATTTACATTTTCATTAGGGAAATAGGAGAGGTGGTACTAAAAATACACATCGATAAACAAAAGATCAGTCAATAATGTGAGAACCAATAAATCCAAATCAAAATGTATCAGTTAATAATGCACATAAATACCAAGTTTTAATGATATATGGTATCATTAGTTGTATAAAAAGACTAATAAAATCATCTTTTTTTATTGCTATATTTAAATAAGCATATTATTATAAGTATTAGAAACAAAAAAAACTGGTACTTAGATTTGGATTATTTTGACACTCTTTAAAAATATGTAAATATAGGGTGTGTTTATAAATACATAGATTTTCTTTGCAGAAAAATACATAAGAATTACACACTATTTTCTTATAAAATGTAATCTTTTTATCTATTTTTTGTTATAACTAAGTGAGGAGACCTATTATATATGAAACGCTTTATCTTGTTATTGACAATCATCACTTCCTTATTTGCAATATCTTGCACTTCTGAGAGATTAGAAAACACGCAGAGTTTGAATAATGAAGTACAGCTTTCAGCACAAATAGCCTCAATCGACAGATATGGAAATGTAACTTTGAATATAACTACAAAAGAATTATATTCAAATGGGTTCAATTACGGAGATCACCTTTTGCTCGTTGCAGATAATGGCTACATGACAACAGCTATAATATCTACCGAATATACATTAGAGGAAGGTTCTACCATTTTGAAGACAGGTGTGAATTCACAACCTGTTACTGCTTGCATAAATTATGGCAATATGGCAGAAGAAGGATCCCTGACGTTGGGTGATAGCATTGAATTGAAGTTAATTGATGCAAGTACTATAAAAAGCTAATAAGAATTAATCTAAAAAACAGGAGCAACCAAAATGGTTGCTCTTATTTTATGTTCATTTCTAAATGTAAAAATCTCTAATCTTCAAGTACTCTTATTATTTCAGGAAGCAATTGCTTCTTTCGAGAGAGAACATTTGGAAGAGAGTATGTCTTTTCCTGAATTTTCTCATATGCCAATTTGTACTCAACAGTTTTAAGTCCTGTTGTAAGAAGAATGCTATCTTCTTTGATTACATCAGTAATCATAAACATAGCCCAATCGAGTTGACTGTTGATTCTAACACCATTGAGAGCTTCAATATATTTCCCTCTGTAGTTCTCAAGGTCCTTTAGAGTTGTAACTTCGTACTGACCAATTCCTATTCTCAAACCAGCTTCTTTATAAATCTTGAAGTCACTCTTGATAGCAGTACTTGGTTCCTGTTTTGCGATTGAAATACCACTCTCAAACATCTTCTGACCATATTCTTGAATATTATCTACTTGAGCATATTCACATAGCTTCTCTGCAATCCTTCTATCTTCATCTGTTGTTGTGGGACTTCTGAGTATTACAGTATCACTGATCAGACCTGTGAGAAGAATTCTTGCAACAATATTATCAGGGACCAGACCATATCTTTCAAAAAGTTCAAATACGATTGAACAAGTTGAACCAACAGGTGCTGATGTAATGAATATAGGATTGCTTGTTTTAGCAGCTGCAAATCTATGATGATCTACAATACCAATTACCTCAGCTTCATTTATTCCAGATACTGCCTGTTCTTCTTCATTGTGATCAACCATAACAACCTTTGTTCTTGGTTTTTCCAAGAAACAACGTCTTGTTACAAATCCTTTTAGTTTCTCATGACTTATTACAGGAAGTCCTCTAAAATGACTGTTTGTAAGTGTATTTTTAGCTTCATCAAAAAGTGCATCATAATTAACTGAAGGAGGTTCTTCTGATTCTAGAATCTCTTCAACAGGAATACATAATCTTAGAAGACGCAATGTCTCACTTGTATGTGTCTCTGATAAAAATACTGTTCCTTCAAACTTCGAAAAATCTACCAAGCGTTTAATTTTGTCACTCATTCCTGTCAATATAATTATAGGGAACTGTCTATATACTGCTTCTAAAATAGGTTCAATTCTATCTCCAACAACAAGAAGTGGCAAATCTTTATTCTCAATTTCATCAAACTGTTCTTTGAACTTTGTAAAGCTCATGGCCGCAACCATAACTTTTAAGTTCAATTTGTTCTGTGTTCCTCTTTTTATAAATCTACCTTTAAGAACTTTTCCCATAGTCTCAAGGTTCAGTTTGTAAGAAGGTCTCTCACTGCTGACTTCTTTTAAGAAGTATTTATTGATTTGATCAATACTCAACAGTCCAAAATATTCACCTTCTTTAGTTACAGGAACAACCGAAATATCATTCTCTTGAAAAATAGAAATCAATTTATGCACGGGTTCATTGCAATCTATGGTGATGGTGGGATTTATAACAACTGATGAGACTCTTGCCCTCACATCTTTTATAAATCTTGGAGGCTCTATTCCTAAATTCTCAAATACAACCTTTGTTGATTCGTTTAAGTTCCCGCATCTTACAGGTTCATATTCTTGATTTTTAATTACTTTATTCATCAGATCAGCATATGCATAAGCACTGCAAATACTGTCCATATCTGGGTTACGGTGTCCACAAACCAATACTTTATCCATATTCGTTCTCCATTAATTGATTTAAATAATAAACTATTTGTAACCAAAACACAACTTAAGATTTAAATTCCAAGTAATTAATTTGGGGTCATTATTTACATTAAATAAATAATTAAAACTATACAATTCTATTTTTTGTTGTTATTATTAATGTAAAAGTAAGGAGTTAATGCCAAAATGAATATTGTAATCGCAAACGACCATGGAGCTGTTGAATTGACAGCTAGAATTATCAAGCATTTAGAAGATGCAGGACACACTGTAAAATACTTAGGTATTGATCATGAAGAATCCGTTGATTATCCAGATCAAGCAGAGAAAGCTTGCAGTGAATTCAAGAAAGGTGGATATGATTTCGGTATTGTTAACTGCGGTACAGGTATTGGAATCTCTCTTTCTGCTAATAAAATTAAGGGTATCCGCTGTGCTTTGGTTCAAGATATTTATTCTGCAGAGAAAGCAAAACAACATAACAATGCTAACTTCATCGCATTCGGTGGACGTGTGGAATATAAAGATGACCCTCTAGACATTCTTGATGCTTACATCAATGCAAAGTTTGAAGGTGATAGACATCAAAGAAGAATTGATAAAATGATGGCTCTTGAAACCAAATAACAAGAACATATATACAGCAAAGCATGGAATCGAAAGGTTCCATGTTTTTTTTATGCCTCTATAAATTATGGTGCTGTATTGATGGCTTCTTTTTCTGGTATCTGTGAGATTATGATTGCAATGAACAACAAGGCACATCCCAATATCTCTTTTGGACTCAATTTATCATTCAGCAAAAGCCAAGCAAAGAACAATGCAAACACACTCTCCATACTAAAAATGAGAGATGCAAGGGTTGGAGATAAATGCTTTTGACTAATAATTTGGAAAGTATAACCTATAGCACTTATTAGAAGAGCAGAATATACAATTGGAAACCAAGCTGCTTTAATCGCAATCCAATTTGGGTCTTCCATAATAAACATGGCAAAAGTAGATAATATCCCTGCAATTAGAATATGAAATGTAGCGAGGCTAAGAGAATCACATTTTGGAGAATAATATGAAATTGTAATTATCTGAAAAGAGAATCCAAAGGCCCCTATAAGCTCCAATACATCTCCTTTATTGACATTACTTATTCCATCAGTCAAGCATAAAAGATACATTCCAAACATTGCTATCACCACACAAACAAGCACTCGCTTTGATAACTTCTGTCCAAAATACAATCCTATGAAAGGAATTATAATGATATATAAAGATGTGATGAAGCTTGCTTTACCGGGAGATGTATATTTAAATCCCCACATCTGAAAAAAGTTTGCAATGAATAGAAATACTCCACATATTATTGAACCACGAATGAGAGCAGATTTTCTTACAACTCTCTCAACATCATTGTCTGCGTATATTTTCTTTCTTCTTATTTTTACAAAAGGATACATAAAAACAAAGGCCAACAGAAACCTTGTTGCATTCAGAGTATTTGGTCCAATAGCTTTTACACCTACAGTTTGAACTACATACCCAAGTCCCCATATAACAGTGGGTATAAAAGCAAAAAGAAGATAACGTTTTTTCATAACAGAACAGTATATAATTGATTGATTATTTACAAGTAATACCTGTCAAAATAAAAAAAATCTTACCTTCTTTCTGTTGAGATTGAAGATAAGATTCATGTTTTATAAAGATCTATTGAAGATTATTTTAAATCAGTCAATTTAACTGCTTTAACATTCATTGTTCTACCATCTGAAGATGTTGGAATAGAAATCTTACCAGCTTTAATAGCTGCTATAACTTCAGGATTCATGTAAGAATCAGTCATTCCAATTAATTCCCAGTTGTGATCACAAACAGGAGATAATTCACCGTGTAAATCATTAACTACATAGTCTTGAATCATGCTACGAATAGTTGCATCCAAATCGTTTGCACTTGTGAAATATACATCATCTGCTGTTGCCCAACCATTTGAACTCAAAGTACCAAATCTATAGTTGTTAACAGCTACTTTGTAATTTGCTGTAGGATCAATTGGTTGACCATCTACTGTTGCGTTTACAATTCTGTGACCAACAGGTTTAGAAACATCTACTTGGTAGTTAACACCACTGAACATATCATAGTTGTAACTTCTCTTTTCAGGATTGAAAGAAATAGTTACATCACCATCTTCGTATGTATTGAAGAATGATACAGCCCATTCCATGTAATTAAGTAGGTTCTCACCTGTCATATTAACACCCATCAAAGTGTTGCTATATTTGTAGATGAAAGCCATATCTTTCTTTCTTAGAGGACCTTTGAACAATGCTTGGTCACTGTTGAAAGTAGCACAGGATGCAATTTGAGCATCTGCATATTTCATTTGAACAGTGTTGATCAAATCAATAATAGCAGTATCTTCCATTTGTGTTGTAGGCATTGTTGTTACATGGTCTTCACCTGTGATGTAATCTACACCGTCAACAAAGTTTTCTGTAACCTCACCAATCTGTTCTCTAGCATCACTCAATGATTTTTCGTGAACAAATTTGAACTTTTCTGCCAATTCAGTATCAGGATCCAAACCTTTTGTTGCAATATTTTTAGCATCAACGTTTGTTACAACCCATTCGCCATTTTCTTTCTCTACAGTAATTTCACTGAATGCTACCTGAGCACCATATTTACCAGGTTCTAAAACCCATGTATCATTTACTTTTTCACAGTATGTTGCATGTTCATGTCCTGCAATTATCAAATCTAATTCAGGTACTTCCTGTGCAATGTTGAATACACCACCTGTTCCTTCATCTTCATATTCACCATTACGGCCAACGTGCATTGCAGCTACCAATACATCATACTGTCCATCAATTGATGCAATTGTCTTCTTCAATGCTTCAATGTTATTTTCAAAGTCCAATCCTTGGAAATGATCTGGAGTTGATGCTTCCCATTGTGCAACATGTGGTGCAATACCACCAACTACTGCAACTCTTACGCCATCAATAACGAAGATCTGATAAGGATTAACGAAGTAACCAGAGCCATCAGTTTTAACAATATTTGAAGAAACAACTCTACCATTGAAAGCTTCAATGTTTCTTTCTAAGAAACTAAGACCAAAGTTGAATTCATGGTTACCAAGTGACCATAGATCATATCCCATGTAATTCATTGCTTCAACCATTGGATGAACATCCATATCGTTGAACAGTTCAGCACTGTTATCTTGCATAACATCACCAATATCCATCAACAATGTATCAGGGTTGTTAGCTTTGATCTGCTTTACAACATCATAAGTCAATGTGTAACCAGCTTCACTATCAGGACTATCTGTTGCATACTCATAAGGATAAATACGTCCGTGAATATCACTTGTTGCAGCAATATCCAAAACAACTTTATCACTATCTGTAGCTTCACCCTTAACAACTTCTCCCATTCTGTTATAATTAAAACCTGAAGTTTTAGCTGTAGCAGTTAAGTTGTTTAGCTGTAAAGTCTCTGATGATTCTCTAACGCCCTGAGCCATTACTGTTGTAATAGCTAAAGATGAAACCATTGCAACCAATGCAATTCGTTTAGTAAATTTCATATTACTCTCCCTTCCTCTTTGGCAGTGCTACAAAAGCTACTGCTGTAAATATAACACTTGTAACCATACCTATTGAGCCACTGAGAGCCTGCAAGATATCGATTACAATTATAGGAATATTTATGAACTGCATATAGCTCATATCATATCCCCAGATTAACATAGCTAATGGTAAAGACGCTCCACAGAATGAGAGTATTAAGGTATTTGTCATGGTACCAATTATATCTTTACCTACATTTATAAGTGCTACAAATAGTTCTTTATTGGTTATATCAGGTTTTGTTCTGACTATCTGAGTTCCACTGCTTGCAATTGACATTGCAATATCCATGGTAGCTCCCAATGAAGATATCAATATTGAAACAAATAACAGTGATTTGATTTTAAAGTTTGAATCCTGTGCTAAATAGAGAAGACTCTCTCCCTTTGTCATATCAACACCACTCAAATCTTGAAGTCTTCCAAAACTATAGCAGATGACTCCAGCAAGAGAGATTCCCAAAAGAGTACCTATGCTTGCAACTATTGCTTTTCTTGTCCAACCTGCAATCAATAAAAAACTGACCAGACATATTATGATTGAACTTATTATTGCAATGAGAATAGGATGAGGAGACCACATCATTGGAACCACAACATAGACTATAATAGCTGCCGTGAAAGCCAAAGCAAGGAGACTGTTTATGCCTTCATTCTTACCAATGAGAATGACAAGAATGATCAAAACCATAGCCAAGGCATAAAGAGCTTTATCACGTCTGTAGTTATATAACCATACTGAGATTTTACCATCTGTAGATGTTCTGACTGTGAAAACTGCTTCAAGACCTTCATAAGCATAGGCAGATTTGAGAGAACTCAATGTATTGTAGACAGTAAACTCATTTCCTTTTTGGGAACCTTCTTGAATTAAAACTGTATATTTCTGACTACCGTTATATCTTCCTTCAACATAAGGATCCCTCACCAAATCGTTCTGTTCAACACTCAGAACCTTTCCCATCACAAACTCTTGGGCAAAGACTGGGACCTTCTTGTATTTATTAGTAAAACTAGGAGAAATTTGAGCTATCAGCCAAATCAACAGAACCATAGTAATAAAAGTCCCTATGCTCTTTTTTATATCTATTTTTTCCAACTGAAACCCCACCACTAGTAAATGTAGGAACAAATCGTACAATGAAAAACAACTGAATGCAACAGTTAACTATTACATAATATCTACTTGCATTAGTACATCAAAAA
>Ga0172377_10002445_pt1 | contig 18976 bp, 17 predicted proteins | sample Pumphouse3metaG_FD_119749 | JGI IMG/M metagenome (GOLD analysis project Ga0172377, IMG submission 119749) | Leachate microbial communities from a municipal landfill in Southern Ontario, Canada - Pumphouse #3 metaG | ecosystem: Engineered > Solid waste > Landfill > Unclassified | place: Canada...
GCCGATCCGCCGTTTAACAATATTCTGATATCGTCAAAATCATATTTAGGCTCGTTAGTTTGATAGTAAGAATCAGTCATATTCCATCTAAATCACCCATTTGATATATTAAATCGCCTTTAGGTAAAAATAAGCTAGCTAACTCGGAAGCTTGCGAAGTATATCCACCGCCGTTAGAACGCATATCAAAAACCAATCTATCTATCTCGCCATCAGATAAACAATTATCTATAATATCTTCACTCATTTCAGCGGGTTCACCAGAAACACTTCCGCCTAAAAATGTAGAAACTTTAATTGTAACGACTCTTTCACCATCGATAATTTCATCATTTTCTAAATTTGCAGGTACTTCTTTATAATCGCCGGTAGTACATGAAATTTCCAAAATTGAATTGTCTCTTACTATTTCAAAATATACATCATCTCCTGTTTCAGTCGGTTTGCTAAATTCGCCCGCTTCGTAAGGAGTCATAGATTCCACTAAAGTATACTCATCCTCATTAGAATGTTTAATTCCAATGATAACATCGTCTAACTGTACCCCTGCTTCTTTAAAAGTGCCATCGTACAATTGAGAAATAAGCAATCCGCCATAAGTCTTATCTCCGGTCACTTCGGCTGAATAGTTGGCAAATCTCACGCCATAAATTCCCGAGCCTGATGTATTGAGTCCTTGTTCATCGTAGGTACTTGTATAAAATGTATAAGGATCTCCATCGTTATCGAGCATTCCATCAATCATGTATTCATTTAATTGACCTTGTAAATCTTCTATAGTTCCAGCGTAAAGCCAGTCTTCTACTAAATAGTTATATATTTCTTTTGTCAACGGAGATATATCGCTGTTATTATCTTCAAAGATTTTGTATCCACTAACACCTAAAACACCACCTAAAATTAAAGTTGTTGCACTGACTGCTATCAACAGTATTTTAGAAGTTTTATTTTGGTCTATTCTTCCACGTTCATAGGCGTTTTTATCGTCTTTTTCTTGAGCGTGATGCTCTCCAAGATACGTTTCTTTTTTCTTCTTTTCAGCCATAAGAATACCTCCTATACAGATTTCAATTTACAATGATATTTTCGAAGTCTTAAATGACAAATTATACACTGGTTTATTCGCACTTTCAAAAGTAAAATTGAGGCGCAATCCATCGCAACTAAATTTAATCAATTTCGAATTCACAACACAACCTAACGCAATGGTTTTAATATCTTCGCTGGCTAAAAATTTGTATGTTCTTTTTTTACTAACAAACAATACTTTTTCATTAAAGGATAATTCAAATTCATTATTGTTCACCGCAGCGCCTGTTACTACCATTCCTACATTCTTCTCGATTTTTTCTAATACTTTTTCATTCATAAACATTTCCTCTTTCTATTTATCATCTTTCATTTGTTTAAGCTTGTTTTTGGTAATCACTATATTTTGACTCTTATCTTTTTTAGTAAACTTCAATTGACGAGAGATGCGGTAAGGAATTTTTGTGAACCCTTCACCGGTTGCTTCGTGAGCTTTAGTTGTAAATACAAAAGCATCTGGATCATATTTAAATACTAACTTTAATATTTCATCGTAGTCTTCTTTTGAAAATACAACGTGTATCATCATCTTTTCTTTTCCAGTATATCCACCGAACGATTGGAGCAAAGTTGTTCCTCTGTCCAATTTGTAATTAATCTCATTGTTAATAAGTTCCCACTTTTCTGAAACGATATCAGCTACGTAGGAATTTTGCTCTTCTTTATATGTTATACCAATTAAGAAGGCACAAGCAAATGCACCTATAAGACCAACTAATGTCAGTCTGATATCACTGACGATAAACATAAATGCTCCTACTATAGTTGCATCAATAACAAAACTCGTGACCGATGTTTTGACTTTAAAATATTTTGCAACCGATAAGGCAATACAGTCCACTCCGCCGGTCGAACCGCCACCAACAAACGTTAATCCGCATCCTATTCCAACCAATGAACCTCCTGCTAATCCAGCAATCAACAAGATAGCTGTAGGAATAGCCCCGCCCATAGTTGTTTCAACAATCTGCAAATGAGCCCAAGCATTATTATTATAAATGTAAGTAAATAAATACAAGAACCCGGGATAGGCAAAACTAGAAATAATTGTTTTAAACCCAAATCTTAATCCTAAAAATGCAGTTCCGATCAAAAACAACAACCATTGAGCAATGGTTATAGTTAAATTTACGTCAGTCCAATTGAACGCATGGCTCGCTAGAATGGCAAATCCGGCTACTCCGCCTGAGACAATGTCGTATGGAATAATAAAGAATGCATCGCCCAACGCTAAAATAGCTGAGCCAATAATAATAAGCATATATCTAAAAATGGTGTGTGAAATATTTTGCATTTCGAAATCATATTTAATATCTTTCCAAACCAATTTAAAATTAAACATTTCCTTCATGATGGAACTCCTTCCTAAGGTAGGCCATTATGAACCCATCTATATCTCCATTCATAACAGAAGCCACATCGTTAACTTCATAACCTGTCCGATGATCTTTTACTAAAGTATAAGGACAAAATACATAAGAACGAATTTGAGACCCCCATTCAATGTCTTTCTTTTCTCCGTTGATCTTTCTCAATTTTTCCAGTCTTTCACTTTCCAGTTTTTGAAAAATACGTGACTTGAGTAAGTTCATAGCAATTTCTCTATTTTGAATTTGTGACCGTTCAACTTCACACGTTGCAAATAAGCCTGTTGGAATATGAGTGATTCTAACTGCGGATTCGACCTTATTAACATTTTGACCACCAGCCCCTTGCGAACGATACGTATCAACTCGCAAATCTTTAGGATTGATATCCAAAACAATTTTATCATCAAATTCAGGCATAACATTTACTGAAGCAAATGAAGTGTGCCGAGCACCTGATGAATCAAAAGGAGACATGCGCACAAGCCTGTGCACTCCGCGTTCAGATTTAAGCAATCCGAATGCATTCTTTCCTTTTATTACAATAGTCACAGCGGATATACCCGCTTCATCGCCCACAATATAATTGACGATTTCAATTTTGAAATTGTGGCATTCCGCATATCTAGTATACATTCTGTATAACATTTCAGCCCAATCGTGAGCATCTGTACCGCCAGCTCCTGGATGAAAATCCAAGATAGCATTATAGTCATCATATTTACCGGATAAATACATTTGATTTTCAAATGCAGTAATCTCTTGATCTAATTTTATTAATTCGCTTTGAATTTCATTTTGGAAGTCTTCATCAGGCTCAATTTTAAGCAACGCTAAAGACTCAATAATATCTTGTGATTTATTATTGAGTTTTAGATAATTGCTCTTTTCCGATTGTAATTTTGAAAGTTCAGTAGAAATATCTTTTGCATTTTCTCTATCAGACCAAAAGTCTGGGGATAAAGTTTTCTGTTCTAATTCTTTAACACGAGCATCAAGATTAGCTAGGTCAAAGACCCCCCCTTATTTCGTCAAGACGGGTCGATGAACTACTTGCTAAACTATTAAGTTCGTAAAGTTCTTTCATTTTATTTTTCCTTATGTTCGGTTTTAGATACAGCCACCACTTTTTTGATAGGAGTTATCTTACCAATAGGTTGACCTTTATCTTCGGTTTTCTTTGAAACTGTTTTCTTTGGAGCCGTTTTCTTTGGAGCAGCTTTCTTTGGAGCAGCTTTCTTTGCGGGCGCTTCAGTAGCCACTGCTGGTTTAACGGATGTCTTTATTTCTTTTTCTTTCGCTTCTTTCGCTTCTTTCGATTCAGTTTTCGCGACAGCTACAACTTTTTTGATAGGAGTTATCTTACCAATAGGTTGACCTTTATCTTCGGTTATCACGGGAGCGTTTTCCACTTTGGGAGCTTCAGTAACCATTGCCGGTTTAACGGATGTCTTTATTTCTTTTTCTTTGGCTTCTTTCAAATCATTTTTCGCATCAGCGGCTTTAATCTTTGTGACTGAAGTGAAATTTGCAGGTACTTCTTTGGCAGCTTTAGGAGCGGCTTGCGTGGATTGAGGACGAAGTTGCACTCTAAATAGCGATGAAGTTACATTAGCGGCAATTTCATTTTGCATTTCTTGGAATAAAGCGAAACCTTCATTTGTATAGGACTGAAGAGGGTTGGTATTTGCATAAGAACGCAAGTAAATACCTTCACGCAATTTAGCCATTGTATCAATGTGTTGAGTCCAACTCTTATCTGTCATTTGCAATACGACCGTCTTTTCAATATAGTCAGCAGTTTTATCTGACCACTCGTTCCGACGTTTTGAATATAAATGAGTCAAGAGAACAGTTAAGTAGTCTTCGACTTCATCAACTGGTAATCCATCAACATCTTTTGCGTTAATTTTCTCAGCAGTAAGATATTTAGGAACTAAGTATTCTACTAATTCAGGTCCATTGATAAGAACTTCCTGATCTTGTTCTATAGTACAACCACTTACTGCCTTTTTAGCAAAGGTCTCAAAGTAATTGCGAATTTTATCTTTAATTGATGTGGAATAGAGAAGTTCATCTCTCTTGAAATACATGATTTCTCTTTGTTTGGATAAAACATCATCATAGTCAAGCAATGTCTTACGAGTATCGAAATTTTGACCTTCAACTTTGCGCTGAGCAGATGTGATTAAACTGCACATGGTCTTAGATTCAATTGCTTCATCGCCCATTTGGTCAAACATCTTGAACATAGTGGCAGAAGCAAATCTCTTCATTAAGTCATCTTCAATACAAACGTAGAATCTTGAATATCCAGGATCACCTTGACGACCAGCACGTCCACGCAACTGATTATCAATACGTCTAGATTCATGACGTTCTGTACCCAAAACAGCTAATCCGCCAAGACCTTTAACTTCATCGGAGATCTTAATATCGGTACCACGACCTGCCATGTTGGTAGCAATTGTGATAGCACCTTTTTCACCAGCGTGTTCAATAATGTGAGCTTCACGTTCGTGATTTTTAGCATTCAAAACTTCGTGCGGTAATTTCGCATTTGTTAAAACTTGATCAACAATTTCGGATTTTTCAACAGAAGGAGTACCAATAAGAAGCGGTTGTCCTTTTGCGTGACGTTCCTTAATGTCCTGAAGTAAAGCTTTGTATTTTGCGGTTTCTGATCCAAAAACAATATCTGAAACATCATCTCTAATAAGAGGCTCATTAGTAGGAATAACAATAACACGCATGTTGTAGATTTTTCTAAATTCTTCTTCTTCAGTTTTAGCTGTACCGGTCATTCCGGAAAGTTTGTCATATAAACGGAAAAAGTTTTGATATGTAATAGTAGCCATAGTAATAGTTTCGGGCTTAATCTTGACGTGCTCTTTCGCTTGAATAGCTTGTTGAAGACCATCTGAGTATTCACGACCATCAAGAACACGACCTGTGAACGAATCAATCAAACTGATTTCTTGCCCTTTAACCATGTATTCGATATCTTTTGTAAAAATATAATTTGCTTTTAAAGATTGTTGAACGCGGTGAACAAGGTCAGAATATTCGGGATCATATAAATTTTTTACTCCAAAGGCTTTTTGAATTTTTTCAATACCTGAATCGGTTAAACTTACTGATTTCTTTTTAATTTCGACTGAAAAATCTTTATCTTTACGAAGGGACTTAACAATTCTATCGGCAGTTTCATATGAGTTTGCTGTAACACCCGAGCCACCTGAAATGATTAATGGTGTACGAGATTCATCGATTAAAATTGAATCAGCTTCATCAATAACAGCGTAATGTAATCCGCGAAGAACTCTATCTTCTGCTTTTGTAGCCATATTATCACGCAAATAATCAAAGCCAACTTCAGCGTTTGTTGTATATGTAATATCGCAAAGATATGCTTCTCTTTTTCCGTTTTTATCTTTTTCTCTCAAATTAATACCGACGGTTAATCCTAAGAATCGGTATATAGAACCCATCCATTCAGCATCACGCTTTGCTAAGTATTCATTTACTGTTACAACGTGAGCTCCTTTACCTTCAAGCGCGTTAAGATAAATAGCCATGATAGCGGTAAGTGTTTTACCTTCACCTGTTTTCATCTCAGCAACGTCGCCCTCGTTTAAAACGGTAGCGCCAAATACTTGTACAGGGTAAGGATATTGTCCAATAACTCTGCGTGCGGCTTCTCTTGCTACTGCGAATGCTTCAGGTAGAATGTCATCTACATCTACTTCAGGATCTTTCAATAAATTTTGAAAATACGGAGTCTTAGCTTTCAATTCTTCATCGCTAAGTTTCGCCATTGACTCTTCGTAATCAAATACTGGTTGAGCCTTGTTTGTAATCTTCTTCAATGCTCTTGCATCTATTCTAAAAATCTTTTCTAACACACCCATAAGTATTCATCCTCATTTCTACTAGTGAATATTTCACTCAATTTTAAGTCTTATATATATAATTATATATAATAGCCCTCGAGATATAATACCAATTATACTGCCGCGTTTCAATAAATCATAATTAGAGATTTACAATAATTTATCTTTTCTCTTATATTTTTAGTGATTATATAAAAAAAATCCCATTTTTAAGTCAAATCTTAAAACAAACAGGTATAATAATTATGTATGAAACATCATAAGAATTCTTTGCCGAAGATCGGATTAGTGCTCGATGGCGGTGGTGCCCGTGGGGCTTATCAAATCGGAGTTTATCTAGCGATGGAAAGATATGGATTAATTCCTCAAATCACTTGTATGTCAGGTGGTTCTGTCGGTAGTTTTTTCACTTCTCTCTACATGCTTCACGATGCCAAAAAAATGGTGGAAATTTGGAAAAAGATGGACAAAAAGACTATTTTGTCTCCTTCCGGATCTAAATTAGGTTCACTTAGATCTGTCATATTTGATAGTGGCGGATACTATACTAGAGAAGGTTTGATTGAATACATAGACGAATACTTTGATTTAGAAAATGCTTTTAAGACAAACATCCCAATATTTTCATCTTGTGCTCGCAAAATTGAAATAGAGGATAAAGTATATTACGAACCCGCTTATTTTCAACTCAACAATAAAAAAGTTGATGAAATATTGCCTGTACTGCTCGCTTCTTCTGCAATTCCCATGGTATTTGATCCTGTAGATTATAGAGGAAATACATACGTGGATTGTATGAAAGCTGACAACGAACCTTACTTCCCATTAATGCAGTATGATTGGGATATGCTGTTTATCGTTCCTCTTACGGACGCACACTACAATAAACACTACGAAGGCTTTTCAAAAACTGTTGTTGATTTCGGACTTCCAGCTATGATGAATTTGCCTCTTTTGAATATGATAGATTTTGATCCTAACATGACAGAAGATTACGTATCTCAAGGCTATCAAACAGCTAATACCATTTTGGAATACATGAACAAAAATCATTTGTTACAAACTCATAAGACTTTTAAGAAAAAGACAAAGAACATCCCCAAGTATTATTCATTGAATTCTATCGGGTTTGCTGATATAACGTATAAGAAGCTGAGTTTAGATGAAATTTATAAAGAAGTATTTAAAGGAGGAGAGAATAATGAAAAATAATTTGACATATGTCGAGTTAAATCAACAGCTATCCGATCCAAATAATCCGTTGTTTGGGGGCTCGCTCGCCTACATTGAAATTGAATTGGCATTGCGCATGATGGTAAAGTTGCTTTACATAAAATTAAATAAACCTTCTAAACAATCCAAATCATTCGAAAAAATGATAACAATTTGCAATTTAGTCGCATCACAATCCAACGAAATGATTGAGAAAGATGGACAAATATTTGCGGAATTGCGTCAAGCAAAAGCCGGAAGAGAAAAAGATAAAATTATTGATGAATTATTTCCTAAATCCCGTGCTTTTTTAGAAAATATCAATATGATTAATATGTATTTAGAAGAGATGATCAGTTTAACAAGCACATCCATTAAATACGATTATATTATGATTAATAATACGCTTATCGCTTGCTACGCAAATTTAGTTCACATCCTTGGGTATGAAGTGAATAAGCACTCTGTAGAAAAGACAAAAAAAGACTACTTATCAATCGTTGAAAAATTATATAAATAAAAGAGGAATACTAATGAAAAATTACGTTGAATGGACTGACAGAAAAAGAATGATAGATCTTAAAAATAAGTTCTGTACACTCTACAAAAATGAAGATGGATCTATGTTTTACATCGAACCCGTCTTCTATCAAGGTTTAGAAACTTTTAAAGAACTTCGAGGAAAAGATTTTCAAAGAATCTTAGATGAGATGGATTCAATAGTTCGCAAAGAAGGTTTAGTTGTCTTTACAGGTGATTCTGAAGATCCAATTACTTTAATCGATGACAATGTAAAAGCAATTTACTTAGAAATCACCGACATTACTGATAAATTAAATATCTTCATTCAAGATACTAATTTCCAAGGGGATTACGTCGACTAATTTACGTAATCATTACGTTTTAATTAAGGAGACAATATGAAGCACAAACATCTAGCACTATTGCTTAGTGCATCATCACTACTTGTTTTAACATCATGTAGTGCTTTTGACAATCCATTTAATGTTGATTCAACATTTGTAGATACAAATAGCAAAGAGGTATTCGCTAATGGTGAGAACTATTTTCAAAATATAGTTACCAATACCGGTAGAGAGACAATGCCATCAACGGGGAATTCTAAGATAGTTGTTGTCCCTGTCGTCTTCGAAAATGATATGAATTTAATAACCAAAACTTCAGATGCTGGCCAAAAAATTAAAAGCGATATTAATACAGCCTTCTTCGGCTCTTCTGAAGATACAAATTACTGGGAATCAGTGAGTTCTTTTTATAAAAAATCATCATATGATCAACTTAATCTCTCCGGTATTGTAGGCGATTTCGTATATACCACCAAAACATCTTCAGAACTACAAAGCTCTATTTCAAAAAATGATACTACTGTCACAGATGTAACCAATTCCATTTTGGAAGCTGCGTATACACAATACTTTATCGATGGAGATTTAAACTATACAGATTACGATTCTGATGAAGATGGATATATCGATGACTTCGCCCTCATATATTGTTCACCCTACGATAGTTCCGACCAAACAAGCCTGTTGTGGGCTTACACTTTTTGGGATCAACATGCCAGTTCAGAAATTCACGCAAAAACGTATTCATGGATGAGTTATTCCTTTATGTACGATGGAACTGATGATGGTTTAGATGCTCATACTTTTATACACGAAACGGGTCACACCATGGGTTTAGATGATTATTATTCTTACGATGCGACTTCCACTTCAACGGCGAGGGAACCTCTCGGAAAACTAGATATGATGGATTACAATATTTTAGATCACAATTCTTTTTCAAAATATTGTTACGGTTGGATCACTCCTACAGTTGTTGATTTCAATGAAACATACACCATCAAGCCTTTTCAAGATGGAGGAGATTCGTTGATTCTAGCAAATAATTTTAATGGCACGTGTTTTGATGAATATTTAATAATTTCATATTACACTCCAACAGGGTTAAATGAATTAGATGCTACAAATAAATATTCAAATTATAATTTCACGGGTTATGACACACCTGGTATTAAAGTCATCCATGTCGATCAAAGACTGGGAGCATTTAAACAAAACTCTACCACTAAAAATTACACTTGGGACGGCGTTTATGTTAATAACCCTTCTGATGAGCCCAAAAATGATGTCGTTTACGATGTAATTTCATCTAATACAGCGAGTTTTTGTTACGACTCTGAAAATTTTGCTCTAGCTTCGTTAGTTCAAGCTAGTGGTAGCACTGATTTAATGTCCGCAGAATCTACAGATCACACAGCGGATTCTTCGGATTTATTCACAACGAAAACCGCTCAATTGGGAGTTACAACTTTTCCGAGTTTCACGTTTAATGACTTAACAACTATACCGGCGAGTATGACTGTTACTTCACTGAATTCGGAAGAAGCGACAATTCAATTTTCTCCTAGACAAAACACATTAGATCAAAATTAAAGTAACATTTTATTCTGTTTTTTATATGCGCTATTTTTGAATAATTTTAAAACAAAGTTACAATAAATATATAACTTGAATTATATCTTTAATCACTGTGTTTTATTTCCTTTTTTTTGCATGAAAAAACCAGTTTGATTTGTTCAAACTGGTTCCAGTTAAAGGATGATTAAATATAATTACTTCGATTGATTAATGCCATTTATTTTTAATTTGGCAGTTAATCCATCAAGTACAGAATTTCTAACAGCACCGCTTTCAATCAGTACACTTCCCGTTACAGAATGATCAATAAGATTTTCGCAAGTTGCCTTCTCAATGGCAACATTGCCCGACACGTTGTGAATTACAAAATTTGCACATTCCAATGTTCCGATTTTGGTTTTGCCTGATACTAAATTAATATCTAACTTATCACACAATATGGAAACTACATTATAATTTCCGGATACACCCTTAAGGGATATATTTTTAGCGCGCAATGCGGGCAATTGATATTTGCCTGATACTACAGATACTTTAAAATTTTTGTAGTGAATATCCGGAATAGTAATAATAAGATGATTCCGTTTCATGCGAGTTAAGAAATGAGCCTTGGGAGTAAAACTAAGTTTAAACAAATGATTGGTAGCTTCTATCGTATAGTCATCAGGATTTGCATCGTTGAATTCTATATTGGGATTTTCCACATCCGCTATGCGAATGTCTACTTCATCAGCAACCAATTGTATATCTACTGAGAAATCTTTGTAATCTGTATATGCTCTTTTTTCTTTTTCTACATCTACTTCTACATCATCAAACTCGACATCGGCTTCAGTTTTAAAACTATTAATAATAGCTTCTACATCCCCAAACTTTTCACATGTTTCTTCTTCGCTGATTCCAGCTTCGTAAGCGAGATCGAATCTTTTATTGTATCGTTCCATTAAAACCTTATCATTTTTTATATGGGCATTCTTCGCACCTTGTTTAAGAGCCTTTAAGAAATCTTTTCTTGTCATACTATTCTCCTTTATATACTTTCGCCGATATGTTTCAATCGGTTTTCAGCTTGTTCAAAATCAATTTTTCCATTTTTGAGTTCATTTAATATATTATCTCTAGAATCTTCATCCTCTACGAGATCGGAATTAAATGTATTTCCTAACGCAAAATTAATTTCTTCTAACATTTTTTTGACTGTCGGATATGAAATACCCAATTCTTTTTCAACTAGTTTAATATTTCCACCGCTCTTCATAAATATAGTTATAAACTTTGTCTGTGATTCAGAAAGGTAATCAAATATTGATAATTCGAAGTCCCCTTTAATAATAGTTCCACACTCGTCGCATTTAAGTTCACTCGCGTGCAATTTCGATTTACATACTGGACATTGTCCCAAAATTTTATTGTTCATACACTTTCGTCTCCTAACACTTACAAATATATCATATTATTTGTAATTGTCAATCGTTTTTTATTTTTTAATTAACTTTATTAATGTTGATATTGAGATAATTGATTTTTATGTCATTACAATTTAGTTGAAACGAAAATACGAATTTATTCTATAAGCCTATCAAATCAACGAGAAATTCGCTAAAATGTATTAGTAAGGAGTTTTATGCGAATAGATAAATATTTAAAGGTGACCCGTTTAATAAAAAGAAGAGAAGTTGCAAAGCAAATGCTTAACCTCGGTTACATATCAATCAATAATAAAATATCTAAACCTTCAAGCGATGTCGTCGCGGGAGATATTGTTAAATTCAATATTCCCAACAAGCGAGAATTAGTTATTGAAGTATTAGATATACGCAATAGTGCCAATATACAAGATGCAAAAGACTTATATAAAATACAAGGGGAAATAGAACAATGAAATTAGAAAAGAAAAACAGAGTGATCTCGCTCGTGTCTATTATAGTTACCGTTATTTGTCTTGTCATTATTTCTCTTCTTTTAACAAACTACATAAGAGTTAAAGCGGAGAATGACGAACTTAGATCTTCATTAGAAAATAGTTCATGTGAAACCGGGGAAATTATTCCCTTCATAGAAAACGAGAATAGTATTTTCTACTATGACTAGTTTATTAAAAGCCAGGGTTGAAGAAAATTTAGCTTCAATGCCCTTAGATACAGATAGTTCATACGCCGTTGCTTTTTCGGGTGGTCCTGATTCCGCCTTTCTTTTGGATTGTTTATCCACAATAGGTTTTAGCGATGTTACAGCAATCTATGTTAATTACCACGATTCACCTCGCGTCCATATAGAAGAACAAATAGTTAAAGACACTTGTGATCGCTTGGGATATGCTCTTCACAGTTACGATGCAAATATTACAGCTCAAGTAATTAGAAATAATTTAAACTTTGAAGATGCAGCTCGCACAGTTCGTTACAATATTTTCGCTAAAGAAAGCAAAGAAAACGAATTCGACTGCATATTTGTTGCACATCAAGAGGACGATTTAATTGAAACATATCTCATGCAAAAAGATCGAAACAAACTTGTTAATTTTTGGGGTATTGCTCCAGTATCTTTTGTGCAAAACGTCCGCATCGTTCGTCCGTTATTGAACATAACAAAAGAAGAAATCATTCGATACTTAAACTTTAATGAAATTCCTTATTACGACGATTTAACAAATAAGAACTTAGCGCGAACTAGAAACAACATTCGCCACAATCAGTTGCCTTCGATAGATCGTGTGAAAATAATCAAAGAAATTAACAAAAAGAATGAAGTTTTGCAGGCGCAATTGGACAAATTGGACAAATTATCTACTCCGTTAGTTAAGTATATTAAATACAATAAACTGTCAGTAGAAGAACAGTTAAGATTCTTGTTTCAAAGAGTAACTGAATTCAGCACTGATGGTACAAGCAATAAAATTTTAATCTCCAGTCGTAACTTAGCTTTTGAATACCTTAAAAAAACTAATGCTACTGGATGCCTAAAATTGAACGAGGATTTGTATCTTTATCGCAACTACGACAATTTCTATTTTCGTAAAAAAGTTAAAACCGCTCAATATAATATTATGGTCCACACGCCTTCTATGGTTCAGAGTATAAACTTTAAATTGGATTTAACTAAATTCGAAATGTTTAATTTAAAATCGTCTGACTTTCCAGTCACTATTAGACCCTATAAGCAAGATGATGTGTTTGGTACTAAAATTAAAAATTCTAGTGTAAAGAATTTCATTCGGAATAACAAAGTTCCTCAATACTTAAGAGAAATTTATCCCGTCATCATAAATAAGCACGGAAAAATTGTGTGCGTACCTTTCTTCAAAGACATTAAAGATAAAAAAGTGCCGCTTAAATTTAAAAGTTTTAAGCTAAACTAGTTATAGATTTAACTACATCTAATAAATCGAATAAATAATCAGTTTGCTTAATAATCATAATTGAGAAATATTTGCTGTAATAATGTACAGATATTTTTGATTCGTCATATTTTTCAAATATGTCTTTCATTCTAAAGGCTATTCCATAAGCATTAGAAAATTCTCTTGTTAGCCGTATCTCATATCGATCCATAGATTCTGTAAACTTATCCACAAATGGCTGGGATATTTCGATTTCTATCTCTTTTTTAATAAAGCAATTCTCAATCTCCTCAGGAAATCTTCCATAGATATCTCGAGCCTGTTTTTTGTATTTCTTTAATTGTTCTAAAGTAGCTATATCGAACAATTCGCGATAAATATTGATACGATCTGATTCAGATGCGTAATTTGAAGGAATGTGCGAATCCAAAGAAAAAGATAATTCGTACTTAGTTCCTATAGGGTTCATATCTCTCGCTGTTTCCTGAACAGTTTTTTCTTTCATCACTTCTTGAAGCAATGTCATATAGGCATCGTAGCCAATAGAGTCGACAAACCCCGCCTGTTCTTTTCCTAATATGTCACCGGCGCCTCTAATATTTAAATCTTGTGTGGCTATTTTATATCCACTTCCCAACTCAGTAAATTCTTTTAATGCTTTTAGTCTCTTCTGAGAATCTTCATTTAATCTTCCATAATTTTTATATGTGAGATACGCGTATGCCAAACGAGAAGAACGACCTACTCGTCCCTTGATTTGATAAAGTTGAGATAGACCAAAATTTTCAGCACTCTCAATGATAATGGTATTGCAATTTGATACGTCCAAACCCGTCTCAATAATTGAAGTACACACCAAAATATCTATTTCTTTGTCATAAAATTTTGTCATTATATCCATCATTTCATTTGCGGGAAGTTGACCGTGAACCGCTTCAACTTTGGCGTAAGGAAACATCTTTTTAATTTCATCAACTTTCTTATAAATAGATAATATTCTATTGTGAAGAAAATAAACCTGTCCGTCGCGCCCAAGTTCTCTAGATATAACTTCCTTCACCAATTGCTTATCATATTTAACGACATAAGTTTTAATCGGTAAACGGTTTACAGGTGGATCAGACAAAGTAGATAAAGAGCGCACATTAAGCAGAGACATTTGTAATGTTCGGGGAATAGGTGTAGCTGTTAAAGTTAATACATCCACATTAGAAGTTAACTCTTTAATTTTTTCTTTGTGAGTAACACCAAACCTTTGCTCCTCATCAACTATTAATAACCCGAGTTCTTTAAACACAACATCTTTAGATAAAAGTCTGTGCGTCCCAATAAGGAAATGTATCTTTCCTTCTTTAAGATTTTTCAGTATTTTAGTTTGTTGTCCTTTGGTAACATTACGAGAAACCATTGCAATTTCCACACCAAATTCCTTAAAACGTTCCGTAGCAACTTGAAAATGCTGTTCAGCTAGTACCGTGGTCGGACAAAGCAAAGCTACTTGCTTTCCAGACAGCACAGCTTTATAAGCGGCTCGGAAGGCCACTTCAGTTTTACCGAATCCAACATCTCCGGTTAACAATCTATCCATAGGATGTTCAGACATCATATCAATTTTAATCTCGTTCCACGCATTTCGTTGACCCATCGTCAATTCATAAGGGAAAGCTTGATCAAACATATTTTCAAAATCGTCATCTTCTTGGAATGCGAAACCGGGTAATTGTTCGCGTTTTGCAGCGATTTCTATTAATCTATCAGCCATATAGGCTATTCTACCTCTGATCTTTGCTTTGCGTTTTGCCCATGTCGCGCCACCAAGTCGATCCAGCCTAGGGCGCACTCCTTCTTTCGAAGAGTACTTTCTAATGAGCTTATATTTGCGTAGAGGAATATATAATTTTGATCCCTCGCCCGCATATTGGATTTGTAGATATTCCAGCCCATCAATTTCTTCTATTCCCAAGTATTGTCCTATGCCTTGTTCTTCGTGAACCACATAGTCCCCCGGGGTTAAATCCTGGTATTTCTTTATTATTTTTGCTTCTTTAAATCGATTCATAAAATAAGAACTACCGGGTTTTACCCCAAATATCTCATTTACAGAAAGCACAGCTAATTTGTATTTAGGTATTAAAAAGCCCCTTGAAAGGTTTTTGCTAATCACTACATTAATATCAGCATCTATATTATCATTTAAACCTATAATAAGGTTTTTTTCATCACAAACAACTTTTAATTTTTCATAGTGCTTGTCAGATAGATACACTTTTACTTCATATCCATCTTTCTTCAAGTCATCAATAGCTTTAGGTGCGTTGAAAACATTTGTGAAGTGATACGGTATATCCGTTATATCTAAACTTGAAGATTCATCCAACACTTTTTCAATCTGATAATCGCTCGTATTTAGGATTTCCGACAGAGGAAAACATGACATTTCGTTTTTCAAGGCTAAATGCGCTTCAGTTAATTGATTAAAATAATCATTAGCTTCGCTATAATAGCTATTTGCCATAGATAGTACATCATCATATCTATAAAAAAGAATGCGGGATTTGCAAAGATATTCAATAATTGAATTGTGGCTATTTATAAAATAAGGAAGATAACGAACTTGATTACTGTTTATTCCTTCTTCGGGTACTAAGTCGCAGAAGGTTGATACTTTATCCACCAATTCTTCCTTATCTGATACTTTTATTCCGCGCAATAAATCCATCTCTAATCTTAATTTTTTTACACCTTTACTAATTTCGTCCTTGGTGAATAAATTCTCAATGCCGGGAACAATAAGCAATGTTTTCATTTGTCTAATAGATAGCTGAGTGCCACTATTAAATTCTCTTATGTCTTCTATTTCATCGTCAAAGTATTCTATACGAACAGGATTGATCATAGAGGGAGAATATATATCTACTATTTCGCCTCTATAAGCAAACTCTAAAACTTTCTCTACGTGAGCAACTCTCGTATATCCTAAATCCGTTAATTTTCTCACTAAATCAAGAGGGGGCAACACATCGTTTTTGTGCAATATTAATGTGCTGGATTTGAATCTCTCCTGCTGCATTACCTCGTGACTAATAGCAACTGCGTGCGTAACAAAAATAAACTTTCTATTAGAGAAAGTAACTTTGGCCATAGAATATAATCTTTCTTCTAACATTTCTTTAGAAGATGATATAGCTTCGATTCTTTGTACTTCGTCGTGAGGGAAAAATAATATGTTTTGTTCTTCTACATAATCATTCAACAAATCAATAAATTTGCGCGCTTCAAATAGAGTGGGTAAGACTACCGAAATGTTTTGTGAATTGTTTTTATACGCTAGTCCTGTAACCATGGCCAACGTCTCCAACGAATTTGCTTTTACAGGCAAAACCCGGCTAAAATCTTTAATTTGCTCATCTTGACTCAAGCGTTTACTCAACGGAATGCTTTCCATTATTAAACTAATTCCTTTTGTTTTTTGACATTGAACTTTGTCATAGCTTTGTCATAGTTGGTCGCTATCGCATATTTTATTGCTAGCGTAGCTTCTTCTTGTGCCTCTGCTATTTTCTCAGCTTCTTCCTTTTGCGGTACGGTTAAGACGTAGTCAACAACATTGCTTCCGTGCGGTTCTCCCGTGCCAATCCTCACTCTTTTTATATTATTCGTCTTAAGTAAACTCATTATATTAGCAAGTCCTTTTTGCCCGCCTGAAGATCCTTTTTGCCTCAATCTAAATCTTCCAGGTTCCAATGCCATATCATCCATAACGACGATGATGTCCTCAGATGGTATTTTAAAATAATCAACAAAAGGCTTAACGCATTCTCCTGATAAATTCATAAATGTCAAAGGCTTGAGTATATATACCGTCTCGCCTTCAAATTCACCTCTCGCATAGAGTCCATTAAATTTATTTTTATAAGTAGATATTTGTATATCCTCAGCCAACATATCAACAACATCAAACCCCATATTGTGCCGAGTGTGCTCATATTTTATTCCAGGATTTCCTAAACCGATTATTAATTTCATATTCTCACCTTATATTCCTTACGATTACAAATATTATTATAATACAAAATATTATATAATATTGTAATAAGCAAGGAATTACACATGAAACTAGGAACTAAAAAAAGGCACTCTTCTTCAATCGGCTTTGCCTTCGGTCTTTTTGGGGTAACCTTAATCACCCAATTGTTCCACGGATTTAATCTGAGCTATTGGACCGATAGTGGAATGGTCACTATGCTGTGGGCTACTGTTTGTAAGATAATTTTTGTGGTTGTTGATTCGGTAGATGACATACTAGCCGGAATTTTGTCAGAGCACACTAAATCCAAATGGGGTAAACGTATCCCTTGGTTAATATTCGGTTGTATTTGGGTTCCAATATTTGTGGTTTTAACTTACGCGATTAATTTATATTCAGGATTCTCCTCAATTGGTTTTGTAGTGTATTACATAATAATTTCAATTTTAGTGGAGAACGCCAATACAATTTTCTACACCAATTATAATTCGTTATACCCTACATTATTCACAACGACCACATCGAGAAATAAAACCGCGACCTACAAGCATATTTTAGAGATCCTAGCTATGGCGGCGTGTTACTTTTTCACTCCAATACTCGTTGATAACTTTGGACTCAGTTACTATTTGGTTGGCATAATTTACGGAGTTATATTTTTGTTTTGCGTATTCATTATGCTTCGCAGTATCAAAGTGGAAGACGATGTTAAAGCCCAAATAGCCACTCCAGTAAAATATTCATTTTGGAAAATGTTTAAAGAAACCATGGGAAATAAATCATTCGTTATTTATAACATTGCACAATCTTTTTCAATTGCAATCTTCGCAATTATCGTTTCTTTATATCCAATGTATTGCAGATATGTATTACAAATCTCAGGGTGGCAACAATCGATCGTCTTCTTGTGTTTGTTCGCTACTCTTTTCATTTCTATTCCATTGTGGTCAAAGTTGATTAGTAAATTCGGTTTTGTGAAAATATGGTTAATCTCGTATATACTGCTTTCTTTTTCTATGTTCCTGTTGTATTTTGCCAATAGTTTTGTGTCAGGCTGTATAGCTTGCGCATTAATTGGACCCATGTATGGTGGGGTACTGTTAACCCCGGATATGATATTAGCGGAGATCATCGATATAGATAGATTAAAATACCACGTATCCAGAGAAGCCGCTTTAGGCTCCATGGGAACGTTCCTTTCAAGAACATCTGTAATCATAGCGGCAATTGTAACAGCTCTCCTAACGGCTTCCTTTGGATACAAATCAGGCGCGAATCCCGGCCCAAATCCCGCAATGGCGTTCCAGGTCACATTTGGAATAATGTTAGCAGTAATAGGATTGCTAGGAACGCTTTTCGCTTCGTTATATGTTAAAATATCTAAGAAGGATAGATTGTTGCTTCACAAACTTAAACGCATAGATTCTAATAAGACTACTGAAGTGAACATAAGTGAAATAATCAATGAAACTAGATTCAAATAAAAAGTGCATACTCGTATCCGCCTGCTTGCTAGGGGTGCCTTCAAGATACGATGGAAAATCAAAACCAAATAACCTCGCTATACAGCTCGTTGAATTTTTTAATGTAATTCCGATATGCCC
>Ga0172377_10002446_pt1 | contig 18970 bp, 18 predicted proteins | sample Pumphouse3metaG_FD_119749 | JGI IMG/M metagenome (GOLD analysis project Ga0172377, IMG submission 119749) | Leachate microbial communities from a municipal landfill in Southern Ontario, Canada - Pumphouse #3 metaG | ecosystem: Engineered > Solid waste > Landfill > Unclassified | place: Canada...
ACTACAATAGATAAAATGCGATTATTAGGAATATTTAATTCAATTCCAGAATCAAGTCAATTAAGTTTATTTGATTTATAAATAAGCAAGCAGGATATTTACAATTTAATAGACATGATTTATTGCATTTTATTATAATAACTAGTATACTTATTAGCAGGGTGAAACGATGAAAGAGTTAATAGTTCCTACTCATGTTGGTATTATCATGGATGGTAATCGTAGATGGGCTAAAGAGCAAGATAAGAAACCAATTGAAGGACACCTTGCTGGAGCAAATAGAATAATCGAGTTAGCAAAATATATTATAAATCAAAAAAAAGTAAAATATTTAAGCGTCTTTGCTTTTTCAACTGAAAACTTTGGAAGAAGTGAAGAAGAAGTAAATTATTTAATGGGATTAATTGTTAAATTTTTTAAAGAAAGATTAAACGAATTAAAAGAATCAAATATCAAAGTAATATTTTCGGGTCGAAATAAACCTTTACCTAAAAATGTTCAAAAAGTAATTGCGGATGTAACTGCACTTACTAAAAATAATACTAGTGGAATATTAAATGTATGTTTAAATTACGGATCCCGAACTGAAATAATAGATGCTATAAATAAATTAATTGAATCCAATAAAAAAGTAACCGAAGAAGAATTTAGTAACTATTTATATCATAATCTCCCAGATTTGGATTTTGTTATAAGAACTAGTGGTGAACATCGATTAAGTAATTTTATGTTATGGCAAGCTAGTTATGCAGAATTATATTTTCCGAAAGTATATTTTCCAGATTTTGATGAAAAAGAATTTGATTTAGCTATTCTTGAATATAATAATAGAAATAGAAGATTTGGAGGAAATTAATGAAAACAAGATCAATAAGTGCTATTATTTTAATTGCAATTATTACACCATTAATATATGTAGGAGGAATTCCATTTGCACTTATGATTGGTTTAATAGCTGTATTAGCAACTAAAGAGATTAATGATTTACATAAATATCCTATTTTAATAAAATTATTATCTTTTTTTACTTTAATATCTGTTGTATATAGTAATTTTGATGGTAATACCTTAACTTTTGGTTTAGATTATAAATATTTAAGTATATTAATAATAGCTTTAACTATTCCAATAATATTTTATCAAGTTAAAGGTAAATATACGATTGAAGATGCTTTTAAATTAATAGGATTTATTTTATTAATTGGTTTAGGTTTAAATTATTTTATCTTAGTAAGGAGTTTTGATTTAAATTATTTTTTATTAATGCTTTTAATACCTATTATAACTGATACATTTGCATATATAGCAGGGATGATGATAGGTAAGCATAAAGTAAGTAAACTAAGCCCGAAAAAGAGTTGGGAAGGGTATATTATTGGTTCATTAATGGGCACCTTTATAATGACTATGTTCTATATTACGGTTATAAATAATCAAACTAATTTATTAATCGTTATTGGTATTATATTTTTATTAACAGTAGTAGGACAAATTGGTGATTTAATTTTTAGTGCGATAAAAAGGCAATATAATATAAAAGATTTTGCTAAATTAATACCCGGTCATGGGGGAGTATTAGATAGATTAGATAGTTTAGTAATTGTAGCAATAGCATTTATTATATTTATAGAATATTTATAAGGGAGGAAATATATGACATTATTAATATTAATACTAATACTAGGTATTTTAATATTTGTTCATGAACTAGGACATTTTATATTTGCAAAATTATATGGTGTTTATGTTCATGAGTTTGCTTTAGGTATGGGACCTAAAATATTTTCTTTTAAAAGAAAAAATAAAAAAGATCCAACTGTTTATTCATTAAGATTATTTCCAATTGGTGGCTTTTGTGCCATGGCTGGTGAAGTAGAAGAAGATTCTAAAGATGTTAAACCTAATGAATTTATGTGTAATAAAACTAAATTCCAAAGATTTATGATTTTAGTTTCAGGAGTAATGCTTAATTTTATATTAGCAATAATACTATTATTTATGCAAAGTTTAATCTGGGGACATACTCAACAAAAAGCTATTGTAGGTACTGCACCTGATGATTATCCTATTTCAAAAGCTGGAATTGAAATAGGTGATAAAGTAATTGAATTAAATGGCCATAAAGTTAATTCATGGGATAAACTAACTATCGCTCTTAATTTAAAATATGATAGTGATACTTATGAATTTGTTGTTGAAAAAAAAGATGGAACTATAAAGAAATATGATATAACTCCAGTAACCGAAAAAAATGCTGAAGGTCAAGATATAAAAGTTTTTGGAATTGGAGTAGGAGACAAAGTATATAAAGGTTTTTTTGAATCTATTAAATATGCATTTTTTAAATTTGATTCGGTCATGACTTCAATGGCTATAATAATAGGAGCTTTATTTACAGGAAATATAGGATTATCAAGCTTAGCAGGCCCAGTTGGAATGTATACTATAGTAGATGAATCAGCACGATATGGTATGCAAAGTTTGATGTATTTAACAGCATATTTAAGTATTAATTTAGGATTTATTAATGCAATCCCATTTCCGGCTTTTGATGGAGGTAGAATACTATTTATTATAATAGAAGCTGTTACTAGAAAGAAAGTAAATACTAATATTGAAGGAATATTTCATACTATAGGTTTTATTTTATTAATGTTACTAATGTTATTTATAACGGTAATGGATGTTATAAGACTATTTTAAAAAAGGCATTTTGTCTTTTTTTATTGCAAAATAAGCTTTGAAATGATATTATATATTATAAGAGTATAAAGGGTGATAATCTTGAGTAAAATAGAATTTTTTTTAGATAAAATATATAGTAACGGGAATTCATTATATTTTTATTATATATTAGGTGGTCTTGCTTTAATATTAATATTATTTTTTATTTTAGGAAATATTAAACCTAAAAACAATAAAAATGTTGAAGAAATTAAAAATGAAAATATTGATCCAAATAATAATCTTCAAGAAAAAACAGTTAACGAAGTAGAAAGTCCAAATAATATAGAGAACACTTTAATTATGGAACCTATTACTAATGAATTAATAAATAATCCCCCTATTATAGATAATCCCCCAATTATTAATGAAGCTCCAATAAATAATGATGTAATAAATAAAAGTTTTTCTCCTGTTTATTTAGATATTAAACCTAAAGAAGAACCAATTTCTAAACCAGAAATAAATTTAGAAACAAATACTAAACTTGAGCCAGAAATAAAATTAGAACCAAATCTTAAGTTAGAGCCGGTTGTTAACAAGGAAGAAGTGAATGTTATTGATAATCAAAATTTAAGTATTAATCCTGAAATATTTGCAAAAGAAGATAATAATAAAGAAGAAAGTAATCATCCATTAATGGATAATGAAAATATTAATGCTTCCCCTCTGAAACTTAATCCTATAGCTGAAAGTAAGATTTTAGATAATGAAGTAAATCTTGTTGAAGAAGAAAACAGTTATGATAATTCTAATTTAATAACAGAATTTCCTAAAATGAAACCGGAATTTATTGAAGAAGAAAAAATAGATCCAGAACCAGATCAAAAAACAATCCTAGAAGATATAAAACCGATACTTATAGATGAAGAAAAAATTATTACTGAGGATAATATTCAAAATCATCAAGAAACTACTAGTGATGAAAATAATATAAAGAAAAGTGAGACTATTGTATTTGATGCTGATGAGATACAATCTAAATTAAATGAATTATCTAATTTAAATCAAGATAATGACAATTCTAAGGATACTCTTAATGAATTATTAAAACAAATAGGAATGGAAGATAATGATAAGATTTCTTCTTTAAATGATGAAGAAGCAATATTATTAGGAAAGTAAATCAAAAGACAAATAATTTGTCTTTTTTTTATCTCTTTGATATACTTAAGTAGGTGTAAAGATGGCAAAATATGATGAAAGTTCAATTACAATTTTAGAAGGTTTAGAAGCTGTAAAAAAAAGACCTGGTATGTATATTGGTAGTACTGATAAAAAAGGTATGCACCATTTAGCTTGGGAAATAATTGATAATGGTATAGATGAAATAATTAATGGCTTTGGAAATAAAATAACTGTTAGAATAAATGAAGATAATAGTATTACGATATCAGATAATGGTAGAGGAATTCCAACTGGATTACATAGAAGTGGTAGAAGTACTCCTGAAGTAATATATACAATGCTTCATGCTGGTGGTAAATTCGAAAGTGAAGGCTATAAAATAGCAGGAGGGTTACACGGAGTAGGAGCATCAGTAGTTAATGCTCTAAGTGAATTTATGGAAGTCACAATTTATCGTGATGGTTCAATTCATCAGATAAAATTCATAGCTGGTGGTAAAATAGATATGCCACTTAAAAAAATTGGTAACACAAATAAAACTGGTACTATAGTTAGATTTTTACCAAATAGAGAAATATTTAAAAATATAAATTTTTCATTTACTACTTTATGTGAAAGAATGCAAGAAAGTGCTTTTTTATTAAATAATTTAACCGCTGAAGTAGAAGATGTACTTGATGAAAAAAAGAATACTTATCATTATGAAAATGGCATTATTTCCTTTGTTGAATATATTAATGAAGATAAGAAGGTCCTGAATAAAGTATTACAAATTACAGGAAATAAAAACAATATTGATGTTGATATAGCTTTACAATATACAGACTCATATAATGAAAATATATTATCTTTTGTAAATAATGTTAAGACTATAGATGGTGGAACTCATGAAGTAGGATTTAAAACTGCAATTACCAAAGCATTTAATGATTATGCTAAAGATAAAGGCTTATTAAAAGGCAAAAATAGCAACTTTGAAGGTTCAGACGCTAGAGAAGGTTTAACGGCTGTATTAAATATTAAAATACCGGAAAATATTTTACAATTTGAAGGTCAAACAAAAAGTAAGTTAGGAACTCCAATTGCACGAGGAACAGTTGAAAATATAGTTTATGATAGTTTAAGATATTATTTAGAAGAAAATAGAGAAATATCTATTTCTTTAATTGAAAAAATGAATAAAAGTAAAATAGCAAGAGATGCTGCTAGAAAAGCAAGAGAAGAAGTTAGAAACGGTAAAAATAAAAAAGGTCAATCCCAATTAAGTGGAAAATTAACTCCAGCCCAAACTAAAAATGCTAAAATAAATGAATTATTTATTGTCGAAGGAAATTCAGCTGGAGGTACAGCTAAAAAAAGTAGAGATCGTAAATTTCAAGCAATTTTACCTTTAAGGGGTAAAATCTTAAATACTGAAAAAGCTAAAACCGCTGACATATTTAAAAATGAAGAAATAAACATGATGATTAATTGTATTGGTGCTGGGGTAGGTAATGAATTTGATGTTAATGATATTAATTATGATAAAGTAATTATAATGACTGATGCTGATGATGATGGAGCTCATATTCAATGTTTATTACTAACATTCTTTTATCGTTTTATGAAACCTTTAATAGAAGGTGGACATTTATATATTGCAATGCCACCATTATATAAAGTTGATTATGGTAAGAATCATGTATATTGTTGGACAAATGATGAATTAAAAGAATTAACTAAAGATAAAAACAATTATAAAATTCAAAGATATAAAGGATTAGGTGAAATGAATCCTGGACCACTTTGGGAAACAACAATGAACCCAGACTCTAGAAATTTAATTAAAGTTAGTATTAATGATGCAGCTCTTGCTGAAAAAAGAGTAAGTGTTTTAATGGGAGATATAGTTGAACCTAGAAAAGAATGGATTAATGAAAATGTTGAATTTTCATTAGAAGATGATTACAAAATAGCATAGAAAAAGAAGTGTATTAAACTTCTTTTTTAAATTTCTCGCATAAGATTTTTATTTTTATAAGGATTTTTCTTATCTATCCAATCAACAAATAAGATCCCATTTAAATGATCGATTTCATGTTGACAAAGGATTGCTAAATCTTCTCTAAATCTTAATTGAAAAGGTTTGCCATTTTCATCATAAGCTTTAATAGTAATTCTAGCATGTCTAGGTACAATACCTTCAATATCACGATTAACACTTAAACATCCTTCACCTTCGCCTACATATATTAGTTCTTCACTTTTGCTAATGATTTCGGGATTAATAAATACATATCTTTTAAACGAACCACCTTCTAATTCATCTGATGCTACAAATATTCTTTTCGGTATTCCTAATTGGATAAAAGATAAACCCATTCCCGATCTTAAATCATATTTTTCAATATATTTTTCTATTTGACTCATTTCTAAATATCTTAAAGAATCATTTATTATTTTTTTATCTTCTTTTGTTAAAGGAAATGTTACTTCCAAAGATTTTTGTCTTAATACTTTATTTTTTTCATCTAATATATTTATATTAGGTAATTTCATGGTTCCACCTCATCTTATGTATTTTATCAAAAATTATCTAAAAAATAAAGTAGTGTCATTATTCTACATTATTTAATTGATATATTTACTAAACTAATAATATGATAAAGATATTTAAAGAAGATATAATGGTATTTAAATTATTTATTTTATTATTAATATTTAGTACTATTACGATATTAGTAGTAAATTATTATGGAGGATATTTTAAAGATGCTATTATTAAAAATACTTGTCCTTTAATAGGTGAAGAATATGAAAAAGGAACTAAAAAAGGAGATGGTAGGTGTATTGTGCCTGCTGGTATTTTTGAATAATAAATTTGACATAAACTTATTAATATGATAGAATATAATTCCAATTAAAAGTATAAATATATGCTTTAATTGACAAAAACCTTAAATTATGCTATAATATATGTATATTTAGGGAATATAGGGGGTAGAAATTTATGAAAGGATTTCTTTTAGATTATATTAATGAAAATGAGTTTAAAAAATTAGAAAGAGCATTAAAGAAATATAATATGCTTGCTTTTAAAAAATTAAACTTTGAGTATTATCCATCACTTAGAAATGGTAAGTTTGTTGGTGAAAAGGTATCAAGTAATAAAAAAGATAATACTGAAACTTATGAATTAAAATTACCTAGTGATCATATGTTTAGTCAAGTTCATGGTGATGTTAATTTAAAGTATATTGTATATAAAGATGCTGGAACAATAATGCTGGATACTATAACACCTACTGAAATATTATTAGAAGGTCATATGGCTGAATTAACTACTTATAAAGGTGTTATGATTAGTAAAGCTAATGCAACAAAAGATAAATTTAAAATTGATTTATTATATATGATGCAAGATAAGTAATTATCTTGTTTTTTATTAGGATATTTTAAACATAAAAAAAGCCTATATACATAGGTATTTATTTTTTTAATTTGGTGCAGGTAACAGGAATCGAACCTGCATGGATTGCTCCACTAGATCCTAAGTCTAGCGCGTCTGCCAGTTCCGCCATACCTGCAAAAAAAATGGTGGATCTTGTAGGACTCGAACCTACGACCGCCCGGTTATGAGCCGGATGCTCTAACCAACTGAGCTAAAGATCCATGACTACTTTATAATAGCATAATTAAAAATTATGTGCAATATTATTTTGGTAAATATTAAGAAAAGATGTATACTATTATTAGGAGAAGTATTATGACTAGAAAAAATAAAAATATTATTATTTTTATATTATTAATTTTAATAATATTTAGTATTATTGTTACAAATTTATTTATTCATTTTAGTAAAATGCAAAAGTTATATGATGATAAAGTAATTAAAAAATCTAATATTACATATAATTATCCTTATTTTGATGATGATAAAGATATTTATATTACAAATTACTTAAGTACAGTAGATAATAATAAAATTGATAATATTAAATATATTGTAAATTATTTAGGAGATCATATTGTAGTATTATTTAAATTATATAAAAATGATATCATTGTAGATTATAAAAGTATTATTTTTAAAGATCGATTAGTAACTAATATTGATAGTATAATAACAAATCAAGATGAATTTATGAAAGTATTAAAAATTTATCGTGATAGTAATAATCTTAAAATAAGTGATGCATTTTTAGAAAATGGTACTAAAAGTTATTTATTTAAAGACACCGAATTAGATATGTTCTTATCCAATTATGATGATAAGAATTCAATAACTTTATTTAGAATAAATTATAAAGAAATAGAAAAATATTTAAATTTTCCTTATCATATCGATTCAAAATATCAGATAATGAATGATACAATAATCACTACTCAAAAAATAACTCCAATTGATAAAAATAAAAAATTAGTTGCTTTTACTTTTGATGATGGGCCAAGTGTTTATACGTTAGAAATTGCTGAAGTATTAGAGGAATTTAATGCTAATGCTACATTTTTTATGGTTGGTTATAATATAAAAATTAGAAATAGTGTTGTACTTGATTTATATAATAAAGGATTTGAACTAGGTAACCATACAATAGATCATTCTAGATTGACAAAATTTAGCTGTGATAAAGTTAAAGCTAAAATTGAGGAAAATAATGATTTAGTAATTAATATTATTAATGAAAAAATGAAACTTTTTCGGCCAACATACGGAGCTTTAAATATTGATATAAAACCTTGTATTAAATATCCTATTATTCTTTGGAGTGTTGATTCTAGGGATTGGGAAAGCCGAAATGTTGAAAGTATTACTTATGAAGTTATATCTAATCTTCAAGATGGTGATATTGTTTTATTTCATGATTTACATAAGCCAACCCTTGATGCTCTAAAAATAATATTACCATTATTATATGATGATAATTTTCAAGTAGTCTCAGTAAGTGAATTATTTGAAGCTAAAGATATTTCCTTAGAAGATAGTAAAGTTTATCGAAAAGCAAGAATTAATGATAATGATATAAATAATTAGATAGATATCTAATTATTTTTAGTTTTAATAAACTTTTAAAACGCATAAAATACATAGATAAACTTGCATTTTCGCTGTTGTTATGTTAGTATAGGAAGCACTTAAAAAAAGAAAGAGGGTTTTGAGTATGAAAAAAGGGATTTTTGGTGTTTTATTAAGTCTTATATCTATTCTAGGATTTAATATTTATGCAAATGCTGCTTCAGCTCCAGCTACTATTCAAGCTGGAAAGCAGTCGGGACTTTATTATTATGTTTCAGGATATGGAGCTACTGTTAAAAAAACAACAGATGGACACTATGTATATTGTGATAATATAAAATTAGATTTTCCAGCCAATAAAACATTGACTTTAAGTCAAAAAGTAGACGAAGGGTTTGTTTATATGTTAAGAAATAATCCAAATACTGGAGATACTAATAAAGATTTTTATATTTTACAAATGGCAGTTTGGTGGTATAAAGATATCATTGCTGGCCAAAGTAATTTAAGTAGTACATTTAAAACATACTGTACTAATAATCGTAATAGTAATTCTGTGTGTGGACATATTTATAATTTAGTTGAAGGTGCTAAATCATATAATCAATCAAAAGGAACAATGTCATTTAGTTCAGGATTAGTAAGTTTTACTAAACAAGGAAATTATTATGTTTCTAATACTATTACATTAACCAGTAATAATTTAAAAACATTTGCTGGAGTTAAATTAGCAAGTGCTCCAACTGGAAGCTCAATTGTTAATAGTAATATTAGTAATAATAATGGTACATTTCAAATTAAAGTGCCAGTAAATTCAGTTAAAGAAGGATTTAATAACATTATTATTGAAGCTAGTGGTACTTATAATGTTTTATCAGCTTATGATTATTATTATTCATCTAGTTATCAAAAAGCAATATATGATGTTGTATATAATAGCAGTTTTCCTGTAAGTGCTACTAAATTAGCTACAATTACTAAAGAGAATGAAACAACAAAAAAAACAACAACAAAAACTACTACAAGAAAAGCTAAAAGATATGTTGAAGAAGAAAATTCACTTAAAATTAAGAAAGTTGATCAAGATGGATCTTATTTAAGAGATGCAGAATTAACTTTATATACAGGAGATTGTGTTAATAAAACTTGTTATTCAAAAGACATTTATGCATTATGGACTACAAAAAAAAGTGCTAAAGTATTTTATGATTTACCAACTGGATATTATACAATTGCTGAAACTAAAACTCCAAAAGGGTATGTAACAGCCGAAAAGGATTTAATTTATGTTAAACGTGATGATACTAATTATTATTATACAATGATAAATGTTAAAGAAGATGCAAAGTTAGTAAGAATAAGTAAAACAGATATAACTGGAACTCAAGAAGTACCAGGAGCAACATTGATTATAAAAACAGAAAGTGGAGAAAATGTAACATCATGGATTTCCACTACATCACCTAAATTTATTAAGTTAGATGCAGGTAGTTATACATTACAAGAAACAATTGCTCCTAAAGGATATAAGCTAAATTCAGAATTATTGCATTTTAAAGTTGATAATGAAGGAAAGGTAACCGTTAAAAACGAATTTGGTATATATGTATCAGTTGAATATATAAAATTTGTTAATACGGCTAGTGATTTAATAAGTATTAATAAACTTGATAAAAATACCAATAAATTTATATCTGGAGTAATATTAGAAATAAAAAATGAAAAGGGAGAAGCAATATCTAGATGGACAACTACAAATGAAAGTTATAATATTGCCCTTAATCCTGGTGTATATACTTTAACTGAAGTTTATACCCCAGAAGGTTATATTAAGAATTCACAAGTAATACATTTTAAAGTAACTGAAGATGGAACCGTCTTAATTAAAAATGTTAATGGTGGATATGATATAGCAAGTGGTATTATAATTTATAATGAACCTAAAGAAGAATATGAAATAATTGTTGAAGTTCCTAAAACAGGACTTTCAAGTACACTTTCATATATTATAGGAACATTAACATTAGTTAGTGGTTCATGGATATTAATTAGAAATGGAAAATTTAACTAATAAAACCAATGTTAAAGTTACAATTGGGGTATTAATAGTATTTATAGGAATCTGTATTTTATCAAGTAATTATTATAATCAAAAAAAGTTTGAAGTATTTGATGAAATAAATGATTTATACTATAGTCAATTAATTGAAATAGAAGAATTAGATGAATTAATAGAAGAAGAAATAATAGTTAATCATGAAGAAGATTTACAAACGGAAACAGCAGTAATAAATGAAGTTCCTACTCCTTCAGTACCAACTATAGATTATACAAAATATTATGTTGGCTATTTATCAATTTCTAAATTAGGCTTTAAAAAAGGTTTTACAGAAATAGATAATAAATATAATAATGTGAATAGAAATATTCAAGTTATTAATCCATCTGATTATCCGGATAAAGTTAAAGGTAATTTTATAATTGCGGGTCATTCTGGAAGTAGTTCAGTCTCTTTCTTTAAAGATTTATATAAATTAAACCTTGAAGATGAGTTAATAATAACTTATAATAATATTGAATACAAATATATTATTAAAAATATTTATACTGATGCTAAAGACGGGGATTTAGTAATTAAAAGAAATAAGAATAAAACAACGCTAACATTAATAACTTGTACTAAAGGGGATAAAAATACTCAAACAATTTATATTGCTGAGCGTTATTAAAAAGGGTAAGAGGTGATTAGTTATGGTAGAGTATACTCTATTAGAAAAGATTAAAACTTTATTTAATCTTATTACTAATTCGCCTCTTTTTTTAATTCTTGTATTGGGAATTCTTTTAATGATAATTGATATAGCATTTATTTCTAAAACTGATAAAAAAACAAAAATTATTTATTCAATAATTTCAATAATAGTAATAATATTATTAATGGATTCATATTTTAATTCATTAATTAGTTTATTTGATACCATTGCTAAAAATATAGTGTCAATAATATATTTTCCTACAATGCTTCAATATATATTAATGTTACTTGCTAGTTTAATTATCTTAATTTTTAGTGTTGCTAGTAAAAAAATAAATATTAATATTAAAAGAATTAATATATTAGTTTTAATTATTAATACTTTTTTATTCTTTTTAATATTAGATCAAATAAATAATAATAATGTTGACTTAGCAAGCAAGGTAAGTATATATAGCAATAGCATATTAATGATTCTCCTTGAGTTAAGCTTAGCATTATTTGTGGTTTGGGTAATTGGTTTAATCCTTTATAAAGTAATTAAAAGATTATCGTTAAGAGAACAATTAGAGAGAGTTACTTTAGATTCGCAAACATTTTATGATGAACCAATACTACCAGATAGTTTTAATGATTTACAAAAACCAAAACTTAATGAAAAAAATAAAACGAATAAAAAAGAAGAATTATTTAATCTAGAAGAATATAAACAAATGAAAAAAATTCTAGAATTAATCAAGAAAACAACTGAATAATAAAAAGGTATTTAAATACCTTTTTATTATTCAACAATTAATTTTGCATGTAATACAATTCGTTCATTTCCTCGATTATGGCAAGTAGATAAGGTCAATATTTTATCATTAATAGTTATTTCTTCTTGGAAATTATATATACTTCTTCCGATAATTAAATTTAAAAATTCTTGATATTTTTCTTTATTATAAAAAGTAGTTTGGATATAATCCGTAGTATTAGGAACTTTGTAAATAGATATTATTTGCCATTTCATTTCTTTGTTTAAAGTATTAAATGTTATAATTTGATTTGCTTTGTTAGTATACCACGAACTATTTAAAACATATCTTAAAGTACCAAACATAATACCACCATTAATATTATGGCCATAAATGATAGTATTTTGATTAAGTACATCAATATTATTCCTAAAATCCATAAATACCCAACCCATTGAATTTTTATATTGGTTATAATCTCTTTTTAAATAATATTCATTATCTTTAGCTTGAACAACGGGATAATCAATGCGAGTATTATTTATAGTAAGCCATCCTTTTGTATCACTATTTATTTTAAGAAGGGTTTCAAATACCTTATCATAATTTTTATAATAAGAACTTACATATGTATTTTTGGGGGTCGTAACTGGAATAGTATTATCTGGTTCAATAAGTTCAAATTCAGGATCTTGATTATCAATATTATATTCAGCATCTATTCTATGAATTATTTGTTTTAATTCTTTTTCGATCTTTTGAATATCTCTTTCTTGGGAATAATTTTTATAGTAATTGATGCCCATTAAAACCATAATTAAGAAAATGATACTTGTTAAACATATTTTTAAAATATTAATATTTATTTGTTTAACTAAATTATTTTTTTTAAATTCTGAACTATAATTTATTTTAAAGTTAATACTATTATCTTTTAAATTTTTTTCATATTCGGTTTTTATCTTTTTAATAGAATGGTAGATTAATTTTAACTCATTATTTTCTTCTTCAATATTAATTTTTATATTATGTTTATTATTTTCTAATAACATTTTAATAATAAATACTAAATCAAGATAATTAAAGTGATTTATGTTAATAATTTTTAAATGATTATTAATATTAATAAAAGTTTCAAAATCCTGATAATCTTCATTCTTAAAAGCTTCTTTAATAATAATACTTTTTTTATAATAAATACTACTGTAAGTAGTTAAATCATTGGTGCTCATAAAATTACTTATAAAAAAGATTTCACTTCTTATATTTATTTCTAAATCTTTATTTGTATCAAGTCTTTCTAATAAATATTTAGGTATATCATAGACATCTAATTTTTTTAATGTTTTATTTTCAAGTATACTTAAGAATATTTTATAATTAACAGGCTGGTCTGGTTTTAAGTGTAATTCTTCAATACTAGGTATATTATTTATTATTTTTAGAACTAATAATATAATATTATAATCTTTAATACTTACTTTTTTAACATTTTTTTTAATTACTATAACATTTAAAAAGGAAGATACTAAATCTAAATTTTCGAGGATATAATCTTTACTAAAAACAATTTTTTTAATATCAATTATATTAGTATTATTTAAATTTTCTTTAGGAGTATCTTTTTTTAATACTGAAATAGATAAAAGATTTCTATTTATTTTAAATATATATTTATCCATCTTAATACCTTCTATTCTATAAATATAATATCATATTTAATTTATAATTTAAACTCCTGAATTAAAGTAATTCTAGAATTGTATTTATAAATAAATTATGGTAATATAATATAAATCAATGAAGAAGGATACGATTATTAATATATTTATCCAAGAGAGTTAGTGTTTGGTGGAAGCTAATATAAATAATTAATAATTACTACCTTTTAGATGAATTTAATAAATTCCGGTTGACTCTGTTAAAAGTTAAAAGTTAAAAATAAGGATGGTACCGTGCATATGCACTCCTAGGGCTATTCTTTTTTATATAATAAAAAGGAGATGTTTTATGAAAAATATTAAAGAAAATGAAAGATTAAATATCGTAAATCATAGTTGTGCTCATTTACTTGCTCATGCTATAAAAAGATTATATCCCAATGCTAAATTTTGGGTAGGACCAGTTATCGAAGAAGGCTTTTATTACGATATGGATTTAGGTGATAAAGTAATAAAAGAAGAAGATTTGATTATTATTGAAAAAGAAATGAAAAAAATATCAAAAGATGGTAAAAGAATAATCAAAAAAGAATTAAGTCGAAAAGAAGCTTTAGATATATTTAAAAATGATGAGTATAAAATAGATTTAATTAATAATATGGATGATGATAATATTATTACAGCTTATGCTCAAGATGACTTTATCGACTTATGCCGTGGGCCTCATTTAGATAATGTCAAAGAAATAAAACATTATAAATTATTAAAAGTATCAGGAGCTTACTTTAAAGGTGATCCTAAAAATAAAATGTTACAAAGAATATATGGAGTTTGTTTTGAAACCGAAGAAGATTTAAATAATCATTTAAACTTTTTAGAAGAAGCAAAAAAAAGAGATCATAAAGTTCTAGGAAAAGAATTAGATATATTTATGATGAGTGAATATAGCCCAGGTTGTCCAATATTTTTAAAAAATGGGATGATTATTAGAAATGAACTTGAAAAATTTTGGTATGATGAACATACCAAAGAAAATTATATATTTATTAAAACTCCAATTATGTTAAATAAAGAATTATGGGAATTATCAGGCCACTGGAATAGTTATCGGGAAAATATGTATGTAAGTGAAGTAGATAATAAAACTTATGCTATTAAGCCAATGAATTGTCCAGGTGGCATAATAGTATATAAAAGAGATTTATATTCATATAGAGATTTACCTTTAAGAGTAGGTGAATTAGGTCAAGTCCATCGTCATGAAGCAAGTGGGGCTTTAAATGGTCTATTTAGAGTTAGAACTTTTACTCAAGATGATGCTCATATATTTATGCTTGAATCTCAAATCGAAGCAGAAGTTATTAGTTTAATAAATTTTATAGATAGAATCTATAAAATATTTGGTTTAACATATAGCATTGAATTATCTACAAGACCCCTTAAAAATTATATCGGCGATATAAAAACATGGGATAAAGCTGAAAAAGCTTTAGAAGATGCTTGTTTAAAAGCTGGACATGAATGTAAAATCAATCCTCATGATGGAGCTTTTTATGGACCTAAATTAGATTTCCATATTAAAGATTCAATTGGTCGGGTATGGCAATGTGGAACTATTCAGTTAGATATGAATTTACCAGAAAGATTTGATATAAATTATATTGCTGAAGATGGATCGAGAAAAAGACCTGTTATGCTTCATCGAGTAATATTTGGGTCAATGGAAAGATTTATAGGAATCTTAATTGAGAATTTTGCTGGAGCATTTCCTTTATGGCTAGCACCAAACCAAGTTAATATTATACCTATTAATAATGAATATCATTTAGAATATGCTCAAGAAATAGACCTATTATTAAAAGCAAAAGGAATTAGATCAAGAGTAAATTCTAAAGATGAAAAAATAAATTATAAGATTAGAGAAAGCCAAACTAATAAAATACCATTTACTTTAGTGCTTGGTGATAAAGAAAAAGAAAATAAAACGATAACTTATCGAATTTTTGGAACTAATGAATCAATAACTATTAATAAAGAAGAATTTATTAATAAATTAATTGAGAATATTAATAATAAAAAAATAGATTATAAATTATGATTAAAATATAAAAGAACACCCATAATATAGTAGGTGATAATAATGATATTTATTTCTGCTATAATTAGAACCGTGTTTTTTTATTTTTTTGTAACTATATGTTTTAGAGTTATGGGTAAAAGAGAAATTGGAAAATTAGGAGTTATTGATTTAATAGTTTCTATTTTAATAGCTGAATTATGTGCTATTAGTATTGAAAATATTAATGATTCAATATTTCTAGCAGTTCTTCCTATATTAGTATTAGTAGGAATTGAAGTTTTATTTGCTAAAATATCATTAAAATCAAGAAAATTTAGAACTATTGTTAGTGGAAGAACAAGTTTGATTATAAATCAAGGCAAGATAAATTATAAAGAAATGATAAAACAAAGATATACTTTAGACGATTTATTACTCAGTTTAAGACAAGAACAAATTAAAAATATTGAAGATGTCGAATATGCTTTTTTAGAAAACAATGGTAGATTGTCTATATTTAAATATAATATGTTTAAAATTAAAGGTAATTATCCATTACCGATAATTATTGATGGAATTATTCAAAAAGACACTTTAAAAGATATCAAGAAATCTTCATTATGGTTAAAAATGTATTTAAAAAAACAGCAACTTCTTTTGGAAGATGTTTTTTATGCATTTTATAAAGGCTCTAAAATTTATATAATAAAAAAAAGTGATTTAATAGTATAACTATTGTAAATTAAAAATGTAAATAATAAGATAATTTACATTTTTAATTGTAACTATTTAAGATATGTTTTATTATAATTATGAGGAGTATATGTTATGTATAAATTTATAAAACTATTATTATCTATAATATTCATTAATTTTGCTGAAACATATTATTTTGATGTTTTATTATTAATAGGATTAAACATTAATGATTACTCTCTATTGTTAAAAGAAATATTAATAATAGTATTATATTTAATAATATTATTTTGTGTTTATTATTTTTATAAAGATAATATAACTCGAGATTTTAGAAGATTTAAACGAAAATTATTTCCTAACTTATTAATGGCTATCGTCTTTTTTATCGTAGTAACTCTTTCAGTTAAAGTAAGTGAATATTTAAGTTTATTAATTGCTGATTATTTTAAAGTGACTTATTTGCCAGTAACTTTTATTAATGTATTTAATGAACCATTAAATATTAATAGTATTATTTACATTATTAAAAATATTTTAATAATTCCATTTACTAGTAGTATCATATATGTACTTGGCATAAATGATTTAATAAAAAATAAAAATAAAGGGATAATATATAGTGGATTAATTGCAGCATTTTTTATAGGTTTAGGTTTAAAAGGATCATTTTTGACTATATTATTTAGTGTTATACCATATTTTGTTTTATATATATTACTAGCTTGGATATACCGTAAAAATAACAATAATATTTGGTTTGCAAGTATTACTTTAATACTTTATGCATTATTGGCTAGTGTTTTAATAGAAAAAATATTGTGAGGTTAATTTGGAAAATAGATCAATAAATATATTTAAATTTTTAGTTGCTATTTTATTATTTTTCAATATTGGAAAAATACTTTCGATTCTTTTTAATATATTAAATATTAATATAAATACATTTGATTTTATTGATATTGCTTATACCGAAGTATTAATAAATTTAGTCTTATTTATTGTCATCTTTTTTATATATAAAAAGACCTTATTAGATGATTGGTTTGAATTTAAAATAAATTTTAAAAAAAATTTAAAAATCTGTTTTAGATTATTTATAGTTTTATTTATAGTAAAACTAATAGCATCAGTTATTATCTATATTTTATCATCTATTTTAGGAATTAATATTTTAGTAAGTGAGAATCAATCAATTATTAATTTACTATTAAGTAGTGCTCCAATTATGATGTTTATATCGGCTGTATTATTAGCTCCTTTTGTTGAAGAAATAATATTTCGATTAGGTTTAAAAAAGATCATAAAAGATCCAGGATTATTTATATTATTAAGTGGTTTAATCTTTGGATTTATGCATATTTTTCCAACTGATATCAATATTACGGTAGCACTTATTCAATCAATAAGTTATGTATCAATAGGAACCTTATTAGCTTATTTTTATGTCAAATATAAAAACATCTACTATGTAATTATTATCCATTTATTAAATAATTTATTAGGTGTACTTGCAGCTTTATTATTAATTTAGTATAATAGAAAGAAATTTTGGTGAGGAATTAAATGAAAGAAGTATTTATCAATATGTTCGAATTAGTTAAAATATTAAATATCGGAGACTATTTCTTTTTTATAGGGACTTTTTTACTTATAGTATTATTTATTTATGTATTATATTTAATAAAATTAAGTGATTTAGAAGCTAATGAAAAAAATGGAATTATTGCTGATGATTTCGATATCGCATCGGTAGCAAATGCCATTGAAAAAGAATACAAACCAGAAGCAATTAAATTAACAAATTATGAAGTCGAACAAGAAAATAATGCTATTATTAGTTATGAAGAGTTAGTTAAGAATAAAGATAAAATTGGAATAGGTTATGATGATGAATATGCATATGAACTTCCAGAATTAGATGTTAAAAAAATAAATTTAACTAATCAAATTAATAATATCGAAGAACCTAAATTAGATGTCAAATTGATGCAATATGATAAAGAAGAAGCTTTTTTAAAAGCATTAAAAGAATTGCAAGAAAACTTAGGAAAAATATATTAAAAACATTTTTAAATATATCCCTAAACCTTATAATCTTCCTAGTCAAATATGGTATTATTAAATATATAAAAACTTACATTAAAAGGTAATGAAATGTGCGGACACTTAATATTTCAATTTATAAAAATAAAAAAAATATAAAAAAAGGCT
>Ga0172377_10002452_pt1 | contig 18950 bp, 14 predicted proteins | sample Pumphouse3metaG_FD_119749 | JGI IMG/M metagenome (GOLD analysis project Ga0172377, IMG submission 119749) | Leachate microbial communities from a municipal landfill in Southern Ontario, Canada - Pumphouse #3 metaG | ecosystem: Engineered > Solid waste > Landfill > Unclassified | place: Canada...
TCTAAGGCTGCCATAATGTTTTCCTGATTGGGGTGCGTTATCGTAGCCAGCATAGCAAACAGACTCATCACAAAGCCAGGGGTGCAATATCCACATTGAGTGCCATGATGTTCTAAAAGGGCTTGCTGGATAGGATGAAGCTCTTCGGGCTTTCCCAAACCTTCCACAGTAATAAGGTGCTTGCCGTGAAGTTTTGCTGCGGGATATATGCAGGAGTTTATTGCTTCATACAAAACTTCTCCATCTTTAGGATAGGAGATTACCACAGTACAAGCTCCGCAATCACCTTCATTACAACTGCATTTAGTGCCATACAAATGCAATTGCTTATTCAAAAAATTTAAAGTACTAAGTCCTGGTGCAAGCCGAGCTATCTGCTTATGTCCATTTAAAAAAAACGTTATCTCATTAAAGCAATATTCGCCTGTATCAATTGTCTTCAGGTTCATAATAATACCTCTTGAACAAAAGATATCAAACAAGCAAATCCTGTAAAGTATATTTTTCCTGCAAGAAGAGAGGCGGTACAGCGACCGCCTGTGCTCTCTCATTGCCTCAAGCATAGAATAAGGAATATTCAAGCCCCCTTGATCCTGAACTTGCGGGAGAATCTCAGCTTGAACCTACGCTAATGACAGCCTAAAGCCACAAGAGACCGTTGAAAAATCGGGGCATAAGGCAGAGCTCCATAATATAAAATCGATTAGCAGGTATCTAAGAAAGCCCTATATAACTATGCACTCATAAAGCTTGACCATTGAACGCTAATTGCAGATTGGGGTGGCATATCTTTTCATTCGGGACTAATTGCTTGTTAATCAAGTTATATAAATCTTTACTTAGGTTCAAATGCAGTGTCGCTTCATGCTGGAAGCGGGCTTTATTCACAATTCTCATGTTAGGTTTAGGAGAATGTAATTGCTTGGGTTAGTTGATTGCTTTAGGATTCAAAATTTCTAGTAGCTGGATGGCGCGTTCAAACTGTTGTAAAGAATCCAGATCATCATCCAATTCGATAATGATCTTCAGGCTACTAGTGGCTTCAAATCTAAAAGGCTCCTTTATCTTTGCGCTAAAGTCCAGAATTCCATTTTTGGAAGGAGTGTGGGCAGCATCAAACTCGATTGTCATAGTTCCGCGTTTTACGGTACAATTCTTTAAGTGCAGTTTTTTTGCTAAAAGATCTACTTTAAAGTAAAGCAGTAACCAGCGGGCGTTTTCGGGAATTTCGCCAAAGCGATCGCGCAGCTCAAAGGCAAAATCTTCAATATCTGATAAAGTGCTCAACTCACCAAGGCGGCGATATACGCGGAGTCTTTCTTGATCGTTATCTATATATTCTGGAGGAAAATAGAGGTCCATTTCCGTTTTAATGCTTTGCCGGGTTTCGGGAGTATCATCTTGATACAATACGGAAGTATCGCCACTTTCAACAGCTTCTATAGCCCTGCCCAACAATCGGTTATAGTAGTTGAAGCCGATGGCTTGGATGATCCCGCTTTGCTTGGTTCCCAAGATTGTGCCGGCCCCGCGTAGCTCCAAATCGCGCAGGGCCACTTGAAATCCTGCGCCCAGATAGTCGTATTGTGTAAGAGCTTCCAGCCGTTTACGGGCAACTACAGTGGTGCCTTTAGGTATCAGAAGATAGGCATAAGCCCGGCGGTTGCTTCTACCCACTCTCCCGCGCATCTGATACAATTGCGCCAGTCCAAAGGTATCGGCGCGGTCAATAAGGATGGTATTTGCATTGGGGATATCTATTCCATTTTCGATGATTGTAGTAGAAATGAGTACCTGAAATTCATGCTCCACAAATGCCTTCATTACTTCTTCCAGATGATGTTCGGGCATTTGTGCGTGTCCTACCATAAAGTTGATATCAGGCATTTCGCGGCGTAACTCCAGAGCGATTGTTTCGATAGTTTGAACCCTGTTGTGGACAAAAAATACCTGTCCGCCCCTATCCACTTCTCTGCGAATGGCATCTTTTATTACTTCCATATCTCTGGGCGTAATAATGGTGCGAATAGGAAGCCGTTCTTTGGGAGAAGTTTGCATCAGTGATATCTCTTTGAGTTTTGCTAATGCCATATTCAGAGTGCGGGGGATGGGAGTAGCGCTCATATAAAGAGTATCTACATTACTTTGGATACGGCGGAGACGATCTTTATGACGAACCCCAAAGCGGTGTTCTTCGTCAATAACGAGAAGTCCGAGTTTGGGGAAAATTACATCTTTGGAAAGCAAGCGGTGAGTACCAATGGCAATATCCACCAATCCCGCTGCAATATATTGTATGTCTTTGGCAATAAGGTTTTTACTGCGGAATCGGGAAAGCATAGCTATGCGAACCGGGTATTGTGCCAGGCGTTCTTTAAATACACGAAAGTGTTGCTCTGCCAGTAATGTAGTAGGGGCTAGAACCGCTACTTGAAAGCCGCTATTAACTGCTTTGAAGGCAGCACGAATAGCCACTTCAGTTTTTCCAAAACCAACATCTCCGCAAAGCAAACGCTCCATAGGTGAGGGCAATTCCATATCGTCTTTGATCTCACGGCTTGCCTTAATCTGATCTGGAGTATCTTCATAAATAAAAGATTCCTCCAGTTCAAGCTGCCACTCGGTATCTGGAGTATGTGCCAATCCGGGGCGGCTGCTTCGCTCAGCATATAGTCTTACCAAATCTGCAGCTATAAGCTCTATCTGCTGGGCTGCTTTTCTTTTGGTGTTTTGCCATTTACTGCTGCCCAATTTATTAAGAGAGGGTGCTGTACCTTCTTCTGCTACGTACTTTGTTACCAAAGAAAGCTGGAAAGTAGGAACGTAAACCCTATCCTCGTTGGCATAGCGCAATACCAGGCATTCAACTTCGCGCCCATCAAGCTTAATAATTTTGAGCCCTTCAAAAACTCCAATGCCATGATCTACATGCACTACAAAGTCGCCGGGTTTGAGGTTTTCATAATCAACAATGGTTTCGCCGGGAGCAAAGCGAGGGGCATATCTCTTTCTTTTATAACGGTTAAAAACCTCATGATCGGTAAAAAGACCCAATTTGGCATCTTCTATTTCAAAGCCTTCGTGCAAAACTCCGATGTGACTCTTATAAGGCAGTGTTTCACCGATGGTTTGCCGCATACGCTTTTCTTGGGATTGATTGTCGAACAAGAGATAGTGCTGCCAACCTTGATTGTGCTTACTGAATAAAGATTCGGCTAAGAGCCCCAAATCTCCCTCAAAAGAAGGTTGGGAAGCAAAAGGTGCCCGGATATTATTTTTTACTTCTGGTAAGATAAATTCACTTTGCGAAAGATATAAGCTCCCGGATTGGGCAATACAATTATAGAAACCTTCCTCTTGTAGCAGAAGGTCTTTAACTTTTGGGATTTTTCCCTTACTGCCCTTTTTAAGTTCTTTGCGATATTGCAGATAAGTTTGTTCGTTGAGGGCTTCCATCTCTTCCTTTATGTAACTGAAATTGCTGAACAAAAAGAATCTTTTTTCGGGAGGGAAGTAATCTGCAAAGGTGCATAGATTCTTTGTAAGGAGACTATAGTAGTTTTCAATACCTTCAAAAAACCCTTTCTCGCGTATTTTGGAGATAATTACGGATCCCGAATCTACATCATCCAAGCTCAGCTCCCGCGCCGGAATTACCAATACATGATCTAATTCTTGAGCAATAGAACGTTGTGTATTTGCAGAAAACGCCCTTATAGACATTATCTCATCACCCCAAAACTCAATACGAACTGGGTTTAGAGAAGGTGGTGAAAATAAATCTAAAATTCCTCCACGTTTGGCTGCCTGATACACCGTAGATACTTGGTACTCAATCTCATATCCCATATTCTGTAAACTTTTAAGCAGTTCAATTGGATTTAGTGAATCTCCCTTTTTTAGAGTAAAAATGTGGCTGGAGAGGCTATTGCGGTCTGGGATCATTCGTAAAAAAGAGCGGATAGAAAGGCTGTAAACTGCTGGAATTTGACTGGTTACGGCATTCAGAAGGCTTATCATGCGGGTTGCCCGAATGGAGTAGTGAGGCGAACGTTCTTCATAGGGCAGGATCTCGTAATCTGGCAAATACAGAGCATTATCTTTACCGATGAGGCTTACAAGGTCGTCCCACAGGTCTTCGGCGATTATGTCATCCTGCGAAACCAAGATAATATTCAAACCGGTTTTTGCCCAGATATGGGCTGCAATTAAAGCTCTGGCACTTTGACTGAGATGGTGTATCTGAGTGTGGTTGTGTAAGGGTAGAAGCGAGTTGAAGAAGGATGATTGTTCCAAACGGGATGAGATTTTGGTATAAAGCATTACGATACCCTTGCTTAAAGAGAATCCCTATGCAGATTAGTGGGGATTCTCAATTGCTTCTTAATTAGTAAGTTTACGGATTATCTCTGCCAGATTGAGACTTTCCTGAATGGAGGTACTCAAGTTCTTGAGTATAATTTTATTATTGGCAAGTTCGTCATCTCCTAGAATAATAGCATATGCGGCATGAGATGCGTCGGCCGCCTTCATTTGGGCTTTGAAAGATGCTTTTTCGGGATTGTATTCAACATATATTCCTTCGTTTCTGAGGGCTTGCGATATAGATAAGATTGCTTCTTGGGCACTTTCTCCAATCGCAATTGCATATACTTGCGGATTAGGAAGATTTGGCAGAGGAACCTTTTCCTGCTCAAGCGCCAATAACAAACGCTCAAATCCCCCTGCAAAACCTATGGCGGGAGTATCTTTGCCCCCTATTTGGGAGATGAGGGCATTGTATCTACCGCCTCCAGCAATGGAATTTTGGGCTCCTAATGAGTCTACAATGAGCTCGAACGCTGTATTTGTGTAATAATCTAAACCTCTTACTATGGCTGGGTTTATGGTGTAGTTTATGCTCATTTTATCCAAATAACGGCAAGTATCCTCAAAGTGGGTGCGGCATTCTTCATCCAGATAATCCAATTGAGAAGGTGCTTTGTGGCGAAAAACCTGACAACTGGGAACTTTGCAATCCAAAAGCCGACGCGGTTTTTGCTCGAAGCGTTTTTGGCAATCTGGGCAAAGCTGGGTTAAATGTGGTCGATAGTAATCTCTAAGAGCTTGATCGTAGCTTGCTGCACAATTTGCGCAACCCACACTATTTATCTCCAAGCGAACGTTTTTAAGCCCTAGGGCTTTTAAGAATTGCATCTCGACAGCAATAACTTCAGCATCGTAATAGGGATGGTTGCTGCCGATGAGCTCTATGCCATATTGATAGAATTGGCGGTATCTACCTGCTTGCGGACGATCGTAGCGAAACATAGGTCCCATATAGTACAGTTTACTGCGTCCGCCGCTTTTATCCATGTGGTTTTCAACATATGAGCGAACCACCGGAGCCGTACCTTCGGGGCGCAAGGCAAAGATTCTGCCTTTTTGATCTGTAAAGCGATACATTTCTTTTTGCACAACATCCGAGTTTTCTCCTGAGCTGCGCTCAAACAATTCGGCGAGTTCAAAGATGGGCGTAGTAATCTCCATGTAGCCAAAACTATCGGCAATCTTGCGAAATACGCTCTTTACATATTGCCATTTGGGGCTATCGGAGGGTAGAATATCATAAGTTCCACGGGGAATTTTGTAAGTCATGTTTTCCTCTTTCGTAGATCATCAAATTTATATGTGGGTCTGCCGTCAAGCAGTTCGGTGGGATATTTTACGCTTACCAGATACAATCCTGCTGCCGGAGCGGTTGTTACTAAGTTCTGGCGGGGGCATTGATCTGCCAATAGTTTATCGATTGTAGTGGCTGGTAGATCAAAATGAGAAACATTGGCTAAAGTACCCACGATTCGGCGCACCATATTGTGCAAAAATCGATCCGCCCGTACATGAAATGTAAAATTGAATTCGTCTTCGCAAATAGAGAGTTCTTTTAAATCGCAAACATGATTGGGTACTTCCGGATTCAACCTGCCAAAACTGCTGAAATCGTGTTTTCCTAAAAGTCTTGCTGCTGCTTCAAGCATTGGGTTTAGGCTAATTCTTAGATGAGGAAGAAAGCCGGCAAAATTGCGATTGAAGGGGTCTGCATCTTTGCTAAGGATGTATTTGTACTGCCGTTCATAAGCTTGATAGCGTGCTGAGAGATTAGCTTCTACTTGCCAGATTTGCAGCACCTTTATATCAGCGGGTAGCCACCGGCGAAAAGCAAACAGCATTTGAGGCATGGTCATATTTCCCTCATACTCAAAATGGGCATATTGCGCTAATGCGTGCACTCCTGTATCGGTTCTGCCTGCGGCAACTATGGGAGTGTGATGTTGACAAAACTGTTCTAAAGCATTTTCCATAGTGGTTTGAACACTACGTCCTTGTTTTTGTTTTTGCCAGCCGATAAAATCGGTTCCATCGTAAGCAATCTTTATAAGATAACGCATCGTGATTATCCTATAAGGCATTAACCAAGCCCAAAAGAACCAAAAAAAGCAATCCGAACAGGTTTGCCCGGTAGTGAATTTCGGGAGGGGGATTATTCTGAGCTAAGAGGCCATTTACTTTATCTTCAATACTAGGGCTTTTTTCATAGAGTTGTTTGCCGGCGTTAATAGCCTTATCTAGCATCCCATAAATACTATGTTGAATTTGCATGGATCGATATATGCTAAGATATTGTTTTAGAAACAAGTATGTTGCCAGGATGTACGAAATCACTGCTCTACATGGCTTATTTCTGCATAGGGAAAGGCTTTGAGCCAAAAGGGATGCTTTGTGCAAAGAGCCCCATACCGCTACAGTAATAAGTACAAAATATATAATTTTAAAGGAGAAAAGAAGAGATTGAAGGAAATCGACTCCGAACAGTAGGCAAAGCAACCAGTAGGCTGCAAAAAAGCTTAACAACTTGCGAATTGCAAACAGAAAACTGGAATATAACAAAGGTTCTGCATTTAGATATAGCAATACCAGCAATGTTTGAGCCGCAAGTTGGCGGAAAGATGCTTCAAAACCCGTAAAAATACCTATTACAAAGATGCCCAGCCTGAGTAGCACATGCTGGCGCATAATTAACTGGGACTTCATTTACTTTCTGAGTCCTCTTTATTAGCGGGGGGAGCTGGAATGGGATCTATATTACTTACAGGGTTTTGTTCTGTGTTGTTTTCTAAAGCTTCAGTGGGATTACTATCTACTTGGGGCAAAACATCAAGGCTGTCTGGCTTTAAGCTATCTGTTGTAGGAAGAGTATGATCCTTCTCTATTGTTAAACTTTCTTCTAGGGCAGCTTTCTCTTCGATATCGAGGATATTGTTAATGGCTTCAGAAGGTTTTACCGATAGGGAATCTTCAACTTGTGGACTAGAGCCTATATCAAGGCTATCTATTTCCGCTTTTAGGGTGTCGATGCTCAAGCTATCTACTAATGTGGTTTGCGAAAGCATATCTAGGCTGTCCAATTCGATTGGTTCTGTGCTGTTCAAGCTATCGGGATCTGCCGTAAGCAAACTATCGGGGACTTGAATATAACTATAATCCGATTCTCGCTTCAAAAATTTCTGTCCGTCATAAAAGCGGAGCACTAGCTGTTTATATTCAGGAGGTTCGTCATATTCTAAGACCACATTCAAATAGGTTTTGGCTAAGGTAGTATCGGGAGCTTCAAAACTGTAGTGCCAACCTAAGCGGTAATTTGCTTTTATGCTGAGATCACTATATTCGCTTTCTATAAAATCTTGCATGGCAGAAATGAGCGAATCGGGGTTATCTGGATACATCTCTAAGGCAGCATCGAAGGCAATTTCTGCTTCTTCCCAGTCTGGATCGGTTAGTGTGGGTTTTTTGCCGGCAACGACGGCATTGGCAGCGGCAGTATAAAGGCTTCGAGGGAAGCGTTGAATTAAGGTTTGATGTATCTCTTCGGTTTCGTCTTCCCTACCGGATATTTTGTTTTGGATAGTGAACATGGAATAATAGCAGAAGGGTAAAATCTCGGTATCGAACTGGTGAAGAATTTCGTTGAGTTCTTCCAATTGCTTTTGTTCTGTTTCAAGTCGTCGCTCTAGGGTGTTTATGGAGGCATAAAGCTCTTCAGGGCTTAATGCTTTTTCCGGCGTTTCAGGAGGGCTTTCTGCGTGCTCAGCGCTTTGTGGGTTATCTATATCCAAAGTTAAATCATTTTGAGTAACAGCATCAGGAATATCGGGTTTGGGTTCAATTATCTCTTCTGTGTTAAGGCTATCGGCAAATTGAACCTCCTCTATGCTCACAGAAGTTGTGCTATCCGGCAGGCTTGTGGCTTCTAACACATTTAATTCAGTTGCCTCAGTAATTGTTTCAACTATTTCTGGACTTTCTGCAAAACTGCTATCTACAGCAGTATCTGTTTCTTCCAAAAGTATTGAGAGCGAATCCGGCATAACTGTTGCCAAGCTATCTTCGATACTTACTGCAATGTCTGTTTTGAGGCTATCTGAAAGCATAAATTCTAAGCTGTCTATTTGAGCAGTGATTTCGGAAATGACCTGGCTTAAAGAATCTATTTGTATAGCGAAACTATCTCTTTGGGCTATTACGAATTGATAGTTCATTAAGGCAGAATCCGGCAATGCGATGGCACCTAAGAAGCTTTCGGCTCGTTGATAATAATAATCCAAAAATTGTTGCAAATTGTTGCTGTTGGAAGGTTTTTGTCCACTTGTACTTTGGGTTATGGCACTTGCCAACTGATTGCCTAGAGTGCTGTATTCGGAAGTGCTAAACTCGGCTCTAACTTTATTTAGATAGGTAACTGCAGTATCGTGATCATTATTAGTATAATATAGATATCTTCCCCAATAGTAGTATGCTGCAGCAGAATGCTCTGTGCGAGAATAGGTCTTGGTTACGCTTTCCAATTCTTCCAAGCCATCTTCTTCTTCGCCATTTGCCAAGAGAATTCTGCCATAAAGCACTTTTGCGCGCGATAGCATATCGGGTCTGGTTTCGTTGCGCACCACATATCTGATTTCTTTTAGGGCGTCTACGTACTGCTGTAACATCATCATGTTAATGGCTATATAATAGTGAGCCTCCAATTTCTTTTCTTTAGGGATTCCCCTGGTATCAATAAAGGTTCTAAATTCCTCTAAAGATTTATTGTAATCCTTCTGCATATAGTAGTTTTTCCCAATCAAGAAAAACGCTTCTTTTGCTTCCTTTGTTTTACCATAATCATTCATTATGCGTTGCAGCCAATATTGAGCACGGATATAGTCTTCATCCGAGATTTCAAAATCGGCTAAGAGCAGAAGGGCTCGGGGATGGTGCTTAATGTATTTGGGATTGCGAACAAATCCTTCTAATACAGCCTCAGATTGAGCAGCCTGATTGATCTCGCGCAGAATTCTTGCCAAATAGATATTTGCATCGGGGATATGTTTACTTTTGGGGTATCCGGTAATCAGGCTTTCGAAAGCATCTTTGGCTTGAAAGGCAGAATTCTTTTTGTAATACAAAGCTCGTGCCATCAAGAACAGTGCATCATCGGCTCGTTTTCCGGTGCTATTACGAGTTAGGATAATGCCGCATTTCTGAATGGTTTTGGTGTATTCGTCTACTGCTTGAGGCGTAGGACGTCCATTGGCGCTTAGGGGGCGTTCCTGCGCACTCTTAAAATAGTTTTTGGCATTATACATAGTGTTGTCTATGCCGCATGCAATAAGCAAGAACAGGGCTGCAGTATAGACAATTATGCGCAAATTTCTCATAACGCAATAGCGGCGAACTTGGCTCTATTTGTCAATCGATTTTTATTCCCATGCTTTCCACGGCGCTAAGAATGTCACCTTGCTTGATTAAGCATTGGGCGGTTTGAATCTCTTTGTACATCACTCTATCTTCACGAAGCCTGGGCACTAAAGAGCGGAGCTTTGCCCGCACACTTTCAATAGCCTCAGAGCTGGGGATATCTCGAATGTCTATAGCCTGCGTAGCTATCATCAGTTCTATAGCAAGAACGTTATTAACGTTTTCTACAATCTGTAATAGTTTTATGGCCGAAACAGATCCCATTGATACGTGGTCTTCCTGATTTGCAGAGGTTGGAATGTTATCTACAGAGGCGGGGTGAGACAGTACTTTGTTTTCACTAACAAGTGATGCAGCAGTTAACTGGATTATCATAAATCCCGAGTCTAATCCGGGTCGATGAGCCAAAAAGGGTGGCAATCCCCTAGATAAAGCGGGATTGAGGATTTGCTCCATGCGCCGCTCACTGATGTTTGCTAGTTCGCTGATTGCTATACCCATGGTATCTAAGGCAATAGCCAAAGGTTCACCATGAAAGTTCCCACCAGAAATCACTTTGTCCTCATCGGGAAAGATGAGAGGATTATCGGTAGCAGAATTAATTTCTATTTCCAGAACCTTACGGGCATAGCATAAAGCATCGCGTACTGCTCCATGTACTTGGGGAGAGCATCGTAGGGAATATGCATCCTGAACATTATCGCAGTTGAGATGGCTTTTACGCAGAGGGCTGTTATCTATAAGCTTACGAATGTTCTCTGCGGAATACAACTGCCCCGGATGAGGTCTTAATTTGTGAACTAATGGGTCCATAGCCTGGGGTGTGCCTAAAAGAGCATCGATGGACATGGCGGCAAGGATGTCTGCCTGTTTGCACATTAGCTCAGATCTGATTAGGCATAATGCACCAATTGCTGCCATTACTTGCGTACCATTATTCAAAGCTAATCCTTCTTTTGCTGCCAGCTTGACCGGCGAAATGTTTGCTTTTTTCATCGCTTCGAAGCCAGTCATTCGCTGCCCCATATATAAGGCTTCGCCCTCGCCTAAAAGCACTAATGCCAGATGTGACAGTGGAGAAAGATCTCCGCTTGCTCCTACCGATCCCCGCATGGGTATTATAGGATGTACATGTTTGTTTAACATCTCAACTAAGGTTTGCAGGGTTTCCAGTCTTATCCCAGAATGCCCTTTTGCAAGCACAGCTATGCGTAATAACATAATTGCCCGGGTAATTTCTTCACTGTAGGGATCGCCAACACTTACGGCATGACTGCGAATAAGATTCGACTGCAATTCTGCAATGTTCTCTTTAGCTATGCATACACTACTGAATTTGCCAAATCCGGTTGTAAGCCCGTATACTATGTCTCCGTTGGCAATTACGCGCTCAACGTAATCTCGGCATTTTATAACTTTGCTAATACTTTGCTCGGCTAAGCGAATCGGTGCTTTTTGAATTGCAACCTGTGCTACTGCCTCCAGACTTAGACTACTACCGTCGATAATTATTTCTTGCATGATTCCTCTGATATAGCTATATAGTAAAGATGATAAGTGGAAACCAATCGTTAGTTTTGCTCAACAGATAGGGATAGGGGGTTTTTGTCAAGCAGAGAAGCAAGTAGTAAGACCATTGAATAATCGTGGCATGGGGCGGAGTCTCATATTACAATGGTGGAGGGTGGGCATGGATAGACCTGAAAAAGCCTACCAAACCGAGATCTCGTGCCTAAAAAATTTGCTATCTATATGTATCTGCAACGGTCTTTTCTTTATCCAGCGCCAAAAGCAACAACATTAGCCTTTGCAGCCAGGGTGTTCCTCCCATATTGGATTAAGCTATGCTTACCCAAGATTCAGGCCACCATTCTCCAATATTTTAGGCTCCATAACGGGAGCAAACTCACCTAACTCTAACCCGATGCGGAGGCAGAGCTATGGGCTGATTTTCAAGCTATGTTTGTACATGGAACTATATTCATCCTTTATAATATGGTTTTTTAGGATATATTCCCGCAGACAACTTAGAACAATTAGATTGTTTCTTGCAAGAGGTTGTTTAAGGCATCTGGGTTTTTCAATTTTTCAAAAATATCTTGTTGGTGATTTACAAACACCTTACCTACTTCCGGATCAAACTGAATATTGAAATTATCGAATACTTCTTTTGCTGCCTCTTTATATGTGAGCTTTTTGCGGTAGGGACGCTGACTAGTCATGGCATCAAAACTGTCTGCCACACTTACAATTCGCGCCAAAGGATGTATCTCATTGAGGCAAATGCCATAGGGATAACCAGCCCCATTCGCCCACTCATGATGCTGCAAGATGATTCGGCTTATCGTTTCGGGCAAACCAATGGGGTTTATGATTTTTGCGCCAATTATAGGGTGTTGTTTTATAATGTCATATTCGCTTGTTGTGAGGTTTTGTTCTTTGTTAAGAACGTTACTCAAAATGCCAATTTTTCCCAGATCATGTAGCAAGGCGCCAATACGCAATTGCCGTAGTTCTTCTTTTTGAATTTGCATTAGCTTACCCAGTTGCATAGCAATTACGGTAACTCGTTCCGAGTGCCCTCGCGTATATATGTCGTTCACTTCCATGGCATTTACCATAGCATGGATAGTGTTTATATAGCTTTTTTCCAATTTGCTTTTGGCGGCAAAAAGTTCAATGGTTCGTTGTTGTACCAACAATTCTAGGTGATCGTGATAAAGCTGATTTTGAACTCGCAATTGGTATGCTTCAACTGCTTTTTTGGCGCTTACGATAAGTTCACTTATTTCAAATGGTTTTCTTAAAAACTCATAAACTCCCAAGTGGATAGCTTTACGCATTATTTCTGTATCCGAAAACCCCGTAATGAGAATTACCGGAATTTTTTCATCATATTTTGAAACAACGCTTACCACCTGCAATCCATTCATTTTTGGCATATTTACATCGCTTATAACTGCCGAGTAATCGTTGGTGTAAAGCCAGCGCATGGCTTCTACCGGATCGTTACAGCTATCTACCTTATAGTCTGTATAATTTTGAATACTCAGACTAATTCCATCCAACAGGGCTTGGTCGTCGTCAATCACCAATATTTTTACATGCTTATCCATTATAACACCTAAAAAATGAGCTCTTCTTGAAAATCAGCTTTTCTAATAAGTGACTCATCGTTATTTGTCACTTTATTAACTGCCGTGCTTACACGGTGACATTCTAATGCTGGATCTTGAAGGGGAACAAGCAAGCTTTTTAATATATCAAGATCTTGCAAACCAGGATCTAACCATAAATCAATTTGCTGTTTAGCTAAAATGAGAGGCATGCGCTGATGTAGGTTTTGCATGAACTTGTCAGCGGCTTTGGTAATGATGCCTATAGAAGGTATATAACTCCCATCTCCTGCTTCCCACACATCGTAAATACCTGCCATATAAAGCAGAGAGCCATCTGCAGGGTAGATATAGTAAGGTATTTTTTGTGGGGATGCCCATTCGTAAAATCCATTGGCAGGAATTATTGCCCGTCGCCGGATAAATGATGCCTTGAATGATGGCTTCTCGTGGATGCTTTCACTGCGAACATTGATGAGAGGTGTTTTAGGAATACTCTTCATCCAAGCAGGAATTAAACCCCAACGGAAGAATCCATTATAGCGCAGATTTGCCTTACTTACAATTGCCATAATTACATGCGTGGGAGCCACATTGAAGGATATTTCGGCTTGTTCGGAACTAAGTGAAGCCCGAAGCTCTTTTTGTAGCAAAACTAATTGATCATGCTTAATTACTTGTGCAAATCTTCCACACATCTAAGATTCCTTTAGGTTGACAAGTTTTAAGCCAAGCGAATAATTGGCAAGAAATATTTGCAGAGATATTTATCCTTTTGCATAAAAAGTGGAGAGAAAGGAGAATTTGTGACCAATAAAGAAATTGACCGAGTAATGCAACTGCTTGAGGAACACTTCTATAGCGTTAAAACTCCGATTGTGGACCTGATTCAAGCAAAAACACAAGAACCTTTTAAGGTTCTGGTGGCAACCATTCTCAGCGCTCGCACTAAAGATGAAACTACTGCCAAAGTGGTGAATGATCTATTCAGTGTAGTCAATAAGCCGGAAGATTTAGATAAACTTAGCGTTGATGAACTGGATAAGATTATTTATCAAGTTGGCTTTCATAACGCTAAAACAAAACATCTTAAAGCTTTACCCACGGTTTTGCGAGAGAAATTTGACAATCGGGTACCAAGTGAGATCGATGATTTGTTGTTATTGCCGGGAGTGGGGCGTAAAACGGCAAATCTGGTGCGTGCAGTTGCTTTTTCTTTGCCGGCAATTTGTGTAGATATCCACGTTCATCGCATTTGTAACCGCTGGGGATATATTAAAACAGATACTCCTCTGCAATCTGAAATGGAACTGAGAGCCAAACTGCCACAAAAGCATTGGCTAAAAATAAACTCTTACGTTGTTGCCTTTGGGCAAAATCTGTGCAAACCACGTAAACCCTTGTGCGACAAATGTACTATTTTCCAATATTGTAAACGAATGGGAGTTAATTAGTAGGAGTAAAGCGAGTATGAACTGCGTGTTTTGTGCAATATCATCTGATGCTTATATTATTGAAAATGATTGTTTCTTTGCTATCAAAGATAAACGCCCCGTATCCAAAGGACATTGCCTTATTGTTTCCAAGCGCCACAGCCCCGACTTTTTTTCACTTTCACCAATCGAGGCGAGTTCCTTGCTGGATATCACCAAAAAACTTAAGGAATATCTGGATGCAGAATATTGCCCTCCTAGCTACAATTTGCTTATGAATTGTGGTGCCAGAGCGGGACAAACGGTTTTCCACTACCATTTGCATGTTATTCCACGCTATTAAAAACCAATCCAGATATTCTCATAAGGAGTAAAACATGTGTAGACGCCTATTTGTTTTAATACTCTGTATTTGTGGATTTCTCTTTGCCAAAGAAACCGGATATGAAGCCGGCAAGGTAACCGTAAAGCTCAAAAAGAGCGTTTCTCCGTCAATACTACAATCTTACTTACCGAATTTAGCAATTTTAAAGATTGAACCCCGATTTCATGCCCAAAAAGATGAAAAGGGCTTTCTTAGCAATATCTACGAACTAAGTTTTGATGAAAAGATAAGCCCATATGCCGTTAGCAATGCATTGAAGCAAACTGCAGCTGTGGTGTATGCCGAACCCATTTTTTGGGATGAAGTATTCGATGTGCCCAATGATACTCTCTATATTCAAACGCTAAACCTTGCCTATATGCAGGCAGAATCTGCCTGGAGCTTACACAAGTGCGAGCAAAATCCTATTCTTATTGCTATTGTGGATACGGGAGTAGCATACAAACATCCAGATCTTGCGCCAAATATTTGGCACAACCTCGCAGAAGATGCAAATCAAAATGGTTATACGATGTATTATGATGGTAGTGCTTGGGTATTGGATGCTGGGGATCTGAATGGGATCGACGATGATAATAACGGCAAAATCGACGATTTGATTGGCTGGAATTTTCTGTTAAATAGTGCTGGAGACGAAAATAACGATCCCAACGATCCGGGATCTCATGGCACAAAAGTAGCGGGTTTGGCTGGAGCTGTTACCAACAACTCCATTGGGCTCGCATCATTAAGCTGGAATCCGGTGCTAATGCCCATTTCCTGTGCCAGAGCTGGAGCCACATCCACCATATTTCGGGGATATGATGCCATCCTTTATGCTGCCGAAAATGGTGCAAAAATTATTAATTGTTCTTGGGGTGGAACCGGTTATTCCGCCGCTGCCAAAGATGTAATCGACTATGTAACTCAACTGGGTACAATAGTAGTTGCTGCAGCAGGGAATAGTAATGATTCAACGCCAATTTATCCCGCAGCATATCCAGGCGTATTGGCTGTTGCCGCACTATATAACAACGGTATTAAATGGAGTGGCTCTAATTATGGCGCATATGTTGATTTTGGCGTACCTAACCAGAATTTTTATACTACAACGCCACCATTAGGTTATTATACGGGAACAGGTGCCACTTCATACGCTTCACCATTGGGCACAGCTTTAGCGGCTCTTGCAGTATCCCACTACCCCGAAGTTTCTGCCACAGAGATAAAGCATCGGATCATTGCCACATGCGATAATATCGATGCTCAAAACCCCAACTATATCTATAAATTAGGCGGGGGCATAGCAAATGCCTTTAATGCGTTGGATGAAACTGAGCCATACCAAGAGCCGTGTTTGAAGCTAGATCTGTTTTCACAAGGGCTTCCTCACGATCATAATGGAGATAGCAGCATAGACCCCAACGACCTTATAAGCCTGAATTTTATCCTGAGAAACTATAGTATGTTCAGCGATAATGCAACTCTTACCATTTCCAGCTCAAATCCGGATATCGAAATAATTCAAGCCCAACATAACTGTACAATTCCTGCCGATGAATTCATAAATCTGCAAGATGCCTTTAGCATTAGCATTAGCTCGAATGCTGCATCTCAATATGTGAACTTGCAATTGGAGATAGATTCTTCTATTCCAATCCATTCTGCCTCCAGTTTCAATATCGGTTTCTATATAAATAATGGTGGTATCTTGGTTTGGGAGCCTATAGCCGGAGGAAGAGACCTCAGTGGCACCTTCATTCGCAATACCCTGCTTGCACAGAATTATGAAGTAGTATATGGAAATGTTTTTCCTGGCTCTTTGCAAGGCTATGATGCCGTATTCCTTAGTTTTGGCTCTGTTGGAACAAACAATTATCGCTTAAATGAACTCTTTATGTACGAAGCCATACGAGATTACCTTTTAGATGGTGGAAAACTCTATATTGAAGGAGCAGATGCCATCGGTTTCGATTTGGAATATTACTTAGGTTATGCAGAAGAAGGCTTAGGTGCGCACACTGTTTTATGGCAGTTATTAGGAATCTCAAATGGAAGCGATGGAACCACAAATGCAATCTCATTGTTGCAAGCTCAATTGCCTTTTAGTGAGATCGTTTTTAACTCCTCAAATCAGGTTAATGTAGAATATATCGATAAATTTACCCCCGCTAATCCCAATGGATTTGTGGCTTGTACCGAAGATTCCTATGGAACGGTGGCTATAGCTTCAAAAGGTGAACACAATCAGCGAAGTTTTGTGTTCTCTTATGCGATGGCAGAGCTTGTTGATAGTGCTCATCCCAATACTGCAATTAATTTCCTCTCAGAAGTGCTGAACTGGTTTATTAACAGTCCCACACCACAAATACAACGCAACGAAAGTGGATTGAGATTAACATGGGAATTGCAGCCCTTAGTTCACACCTATAAAGTGCTGTATGCCAGTGAACCCTATGGTACATATGATGTTTTGGCAGAAGATATAGAGCAGAATTTTTACGATATTCAAAGTCCCTATACCAAAGGATTCTACCGCCTACAAGCTAATCCTTAAAAAAACCCGAGTATAATCCCGGGTTTTAAGCTAAGGCATTATATAGAATCTATTAGCCAAAACAACCAACGGTGTCTGGGATGATTAGATCTGCATCTGTAACTTTTTTCACATCTTCTATGGTAGTTCCGGCAGCAATCTCGCGTAAAACTAAGCCCTCGGCGCATACTTCCATTACCGCCATATCGGTAATGATAAGATTCACCTTGCCTTTGGCTGTTAGTGGTAAAGTGCATTTTTTTAGGATTTTGGAGTTTCCATATTTATCACAATGTTCCATCGCCACAATTACTTTACGGGCGCCAGTAACAAGATCCATAGCACCTCCCATTCCGGGCACCATCTTGCCGGGAATCATCCAGTTTGCCAAGTTACCTTCCTGATCTACCTGAAGAGCGCCTAATACTGTAGCATCAATATGACCTCCACGAATAATGGCAAAACTGAGAGCGCTATCGAAAAATGAAGCACCCTTTAAGGCTGTAATATAACCACCCCCGGCGTTTATCATATCCTTATCTTCTTTTCCCTCAGCTGGATTGGGACCTACCCCCAGCATACCATTTTCGCTCTGGAATACCACGTGTATGCCTTCCGGAATATAGTTCACGGCTAAAGTGGGAAGCCCTATCCCCAAGTTTACATAATCTCCATCTTTAAACTCAAGTGCGATTCTGCTGCCAATCATAGCTCTCTTATCCATGGGCTACCTCCGTGCATTTTACCATGTAGTTTACAAAAACTCCGGGACATGCAATTAATTCGGGATCCAATTCGCCAATTTCCACAATCTCTTCAACTTCAGCGATAGTTATTTTGCCTGCCATTGCCATAATAGGATTGCTATTGCGTGCTGTTTTACGGAAGACAAGATTGCCCATTTTATCTGCTTTATAAGCCTTAATAATGGCAATATCGGCTTCGATGGCGGGCTCCAAAATGTAATTCTTAGAATTCAAGTTTATCACTTGTTTTCCTTCTTCCACAACTGTACCCAACCCCGTGGGAGTAAGAATTCCTCCCAAGCCGGCTCCGGCTGCGCGAACCCGTTCCATTAAAGTGCCTTGGGGGACAAGCTCAATCTGTACTTGATTTGAGTTCATCTGAGCTTGAATTGTTCTGTTTGTACCCAAATGCGATACTTGTGCACTTTTAATCAGGTTTGCTACCACCAATTTGCCTACGCCGCGATCTTCCCAATCGGAGGCGATTACGATCATATGCAGATCACCAATTTTCTGCTCTACAATGGCATCGATAATGCACTCCGGAGCTCCTACGGCTAAAAAGCCGCCTATGGCTACTCTGCTGCCGGGTTTGATCATGTTTGCCGCTTCTGCCGCTGAAATCAACTTTGCCATAAACTCTCCTAAAATTCTAATAATATAATTAAAGTCCACACAATCTTTTTGCATGAAAGTGTCAACCTTTTTCAATGTTTTATAGTGCTGTATCAAGCCTGTTTTAACCCAATTGAGGCATTGGAGTTCAAAGCGCATAAACTAACTATCCCTTATTTAATATCTTATGGGTGGTTTGGACTTCAAGGCCGTGCATAATTACACGCCTGCTTTTGAAGTCCATGAGACCTATTAAGTTCAATATCAGCAGGAACTTAATTGGCCTCATGAACTCCAATAGCATGGTTCAGGTTTATGTATTAAGAGTCACCGAAAATTGCAGATGGCGGATTATTAAAATGAAAA
>Ga0172377_10002453_pt1 | contig 18949 bp, 14 predicted proteins | sample Pumphouse3metaG_FD_119749 | JGI IMG/M metagenome (GOLD analysis project Ga0172377, IMG submission 119749) | Leachate microbial communities from a municipal landfill in Southern Ontario, Canada - Pumphouse #3 metaG | ecosystem: Engineered > Solid waste > Landfill > Unclassified | place: Canada...
CAGATTGAGAACCGGCAGCGTTTCCCATAACAATCCCTAATCCAAAATTACTATGTGACCCTGTTTTAAACCAACCCTGCAGAGTAAAAGCTGAGGACCCAACGATCATGTTATTGTCTACTTGAACATAATTATTACCTTCAAAATTTAAGGCTGAACCTAAATTATTTGCTCCCTTGATCCAGTTGCTACTGGTCATATTAAACAAATTTCCATGATTATTATTGCCAGAATAATCATTGGCTACTGATCCGGTGTTCTCATCGAAAGTCCACTCTCCAACTGGCGGCGAACAGGCACTGGTATCTCCAGGCACACAATATTGGCTAGCTGCCGATCCAGCTGCGCCAGCAGGACTCTCAGGTGATTGGCCCATAATAGTAGACAAACCCTGGTTATATTCTTGAAGAATTTCTTCGGGCTTGAGGGCAGAATCATAAAATTTTACTTCATCAATAAGACCTTTGTATGGATAATTAACTGAATCGTATTGACCGATTCTAAAAGGTTGATTCCAGCTGGGAATTGTGGTGACGTGGGCTGTTCCAGATTGTTCTCCATTGATATACCATCTTTCTTCAGCTCCGTTAAACCAGTAAATAACGTGGGTCCAGTTATTATTTGGTACATCACCACTTCCGCTTGACCAAAAATTTCCATTTTGTTGTGATAACATTCTGCCGCCATAGTCAATTAACAATCTATTAGCACCGCCATATCCGAGTATTGTTCTATAGTTTCCGGTATTTTCAGGATTTACCCAGACTGAAATAGTAAAAGGGGTGCCTGGAGTCAAGTTACTAATAGCTGCTACACTTACATAGTTGCTAGTTGTTCCATCAAAACTCAAAGCACTGCCTTTTTTACCTTGTTTTGTCCACTTTGCACCAGTGATGGTGCCATGATTTTCTAGATCAGAGGAGTCATGAGCTGTAGCTCCATGGTTTTCATCGAATTTCCAATAAGCCAATAACTTATTTGTTAAAGGGGCGATTAAAGTTGTTTCTGCCTGATGACCGAAAGCTGCTTCGGAGCCAATTTTTGTACTACCAACAATGTAGTCAGAATTGATTTGCTCGTCGCTACGAGCATAAGGATAAATTTTGATTTCATCCATCAGACCATCTGTCCACCAACCATACATATTGCCAATGATGAGAGCTTGAGTGTTATCTATACTGTCGCTAATGGCTGAAATATCTAATTCATTATTTTGTTTTTTACCATTGATGTAGGCTAAAACTTTTCCATTTGTTCTGTCAAAAACAAAATTATAATGAACCCATTGATTAATTAACTCAGCAGGTTGGCTGCCACTATCAAAATCTAAAGTAGTTCTAATAAGATTATTAGAAATATCATGGAGACATATATCTATTCCAGTGCTTTTATAGCCATGACCAATGTCAAAACCGGCATTTCCTGCGCCACCAGCATAACAAGCAGCAGATTTTTTAATCATAAAATTTGATCGGGGATAAGTGTAATTACGATGAAGTGCCCAGGCAGAAATGGTAAAGTCTTTAACGCCAAAATTTAGCACTTTGCTATCGGCAATTTTGACATTTCCAGGGAAATTGAGACATTGGCCAGTTATACAAGAGGCAGGATTTTCCCAAGTGGCTGTGCTAACTGTTCCGTGATTCCCTTGACCACTAGAATCGTAGGCAGTATTGCCACTTTCTTCGTCAAACTTCCAATAGGCAACTGGAGCAGGCGAGATCTCTTCGCTGGTGGAAATAGAAGTGCTTGGTTCGATGTTTGCATATCGTCGAACAAACAAATTATCATAATATGCTGTTCCAGCACCATGACTCCAAATTCCTACGTGAGAGTAACTATTTGTAATATCCCAATTGTCAAAAGCACTTTGGCGAGTGGAGTCAAAATACAAGGCCTTTAGAGTTCCCGAACTTACTACGGCTTTGTATACATGCCAATTGGCATCTATGCTTTGGGAATTGGCAAAAGAACCAAAAACAGCATTGTGTGTTTCCACTATTAGATTGTTAGAAGCTCTAAGATATATTCCATAATAATCTGCGTTAGTTCCATTACTAGCGAAAATAAATCCCGGATGAGGGTTGTTTTGAGTAGTATTTGGAGTTCTAATGGCTAGTTCCACGACGTAGTCGCTTTCAAACTGAACTTCTTTATATATTTCTCCTGGTGCGTTGCTGCCACTAACCCCCAGTACTTGTCTAGCTCCGTCCAAACTTAGCGAAAAGTTATTTGTTTCACCTATCCATCCCGAGTATTCTTTAAAATCATCAAATAATTCAAAAACACTGCGACCATCTTCTACATTATCAGCACCACTATTTCCATAATATATAAAAATAGTGCTAGCATCATTTCCCTTATAAATATTAGGAATTTTAACCCAAACTTTTGTGTTGCTAGCATTACATCCGGGGCTACCTTCTTCAATCCAGTGGGGAAGGAGATTGCCATGCCAATCGGTGACTCTTAAGTCTGCACAATTGTTTTGCATTTTAGAATTAGAAATTAAGCTTGCTGTGTCTAACCCGAAACTTATTTGAAAATTTTCTAAATTTTCGCCATTAGCATTACTAATTAGTATGCCCCTTCTATACAACCAAGTTTCATTCCACCACTGTGCCGCAACTTGTTTAACTTGAGTTAGGCTGTATAGAGCTAAACCAATCAAAAAAGGAAGGACGATCAGCAAAACGTTGCGTATTTTCTTCTTAGTAAAGAGGCTAGTAAAATAATTACTCAAGGTCATAAAGTGGTTTTTAGTCTGTAAAGTATTTTTCAGTATAAAGAAAAAATGAAATAACAGCTAGTGCTTATTGGTGCCTCCACCAAGAATCGAACTTGGATTTAAGGTTTAGGAAACCTTCGTTCTATCCATTGAACTATGGAGGCTAAGTTTTACGAGAAGGCCTTTTTTAAAAATCTTATTAATCACTTCCAAGTCGGAGATGGCGGACTCGAACCGCCGACCTCGGCGTCCCGAACGCCGCACTCTAGCCATCTGAGCTAATCTCCGTTTTTATACTGAGCTCCGTGTTGCCGATCTTATTTCAAATTAATGGCGTATAAGTTAAAGGGCGAATCTGGACTAAAACTAGTATAAATAATAATCTGACTGCCATCTGGCCAAGGATAAACAAATTCATCAATAAAAGGACCAGAGTAAATAACTGTATTATTATGGCTATCATATTCCATAATTTGTATTTTACCGTCTGCCACATAAAGCAAATGTTTGGAATCGGGAAACCATTGTAAACTGTTTAAACTAACTCCTGAATAATAATTATTGAAATTAAGAGCGGTTGTTTCTTTATCACTAGTTAAATCTGCCTGCAAACGTAAAAAAGCTTCTGGAGAAGCTTCTAGTTTGCGGATTTGATTACTAAATAGATCATCACTTAATAATTGTTTATTGAGAAAACTCAGTTCGATTTTCTCATCTAAATTACTATTTTCAGTTTTTTTATCTAGATCGCTATTTTCAACTCCTAAATTCAGTAAAGGAAAATTAGGCCGAATTTCTTCATTTAAAACTAAGAAGTTTTTATCTTCTTCTCGATCATAAACATAAATATTGCCAGCCTTTAAGTTTCTTTCTTCAGCTTGGTTACTGGCAGCGGGTAGGGGAGGAATAAGTTCCTCTGGCAAAGTAACATTGGCTGTGGCCGTGTAGAGCAAGCGTTTTTTATCTGGAGAAATATAAACATTTTTTGCTGACTGCGTAGCGACTTGCAGAATTTCTGGAGGAAATTTTTCCAAAAATAGGCGTTCTTTTTGATAGATCTCTTCTTCCCAAGCCGATAGGGTTTTAGTTCTCAAATAAGAGATGTCAATTTGTTCTAATAAAGAACTTTTTTTATCAACTGGTATTAAAAACTCTGTTCTTCCAAATTTTTCATCGACCAAAATCATTATTTCCTGACTATCTGGCGACCAGATAACGTGGGCTTTATCTAATTCCAAAGCAGGAACATCGTCACTAATTTGACGAGGTCCACTTTGTATAGATAAAAAATTGCTAGTGAGTTCTAATAAATAAAAGCCATTATTGGTTGGAGTATTAGCTTGCTTAACATGGAAAAGAATTTTTTGTCCATCGGGGGAAGGGTGAATATTAGCGATTCCAGTAAAAGTAAGAGGAGAAAAACTAGGAGCGCTGGGAAATAAAGTAGCGTTGGTTTGTGTAACTAATTCCTCTTGGACTGAGAGGTTTTTTTGCCAAATTGAATAGCCCTCTTTAACAATTTTAATGTGGTATTCTCCTGGATCAATGTAAATGGTGTCATCGCTAGCAGTTACCAAGCGATCATCAATAAAAACCTGGGCCCCAGTAGGAAAGGAATTAACATTTAATAGCCCAGTATTGGCGACTATACCATTTTTGGTTAAGCGCCAACTACCTCGAGCATAGCGAATTGCAAAAATACTCCCAATGACGACCACTAATAAGGAGAATAAAGTATATCCTATTCGAGTGGTAAAAATTGCCTTGAAAATATTTTTTACTTGCTCAATTAAGTGCTGAGCAAAATTTTTATTTTTTTTCTTCGCCATTTAATTTAAGTCTTTCAATTGATATTTTTTGTGCCTTGTTCTTGCTGAGGTCTTTGACTATTATATCAATTAGATGCCTAAAAGTCTTGATTTTGTTAAGAAAACAAACAAACCCTCATTGTGGCAACGTTTGGACTGGCGCCAGGCATTAGCAATTGACTTAGGAAGCAATGAAATTCGTATTTTCCGAGCCAATCTTCTTCAAAAAAAACAAGTGGAAGTGCTAAATATTGATCAAGCTTGTGTCGCTATCAAACGAGCTAGCTCCTTTAGTAAAGTTAAGGTTTTGGCAATTGGTCGAGATGCTCTAGAAATGAGAGAAAGATTGGGAGATGAGGTGGAGGTAATTTTTCCCATTATTGCTGGGAGAATTATTAACGAAAAATTGGCCAAAATCTTACTCAAAGAATTATTGAAAAAAGCTTTGAGAGTAGATAGAATTTTACCTTTTGTAATTAGTCCAGTTGTGCTTGTTACTGTTAAAGCGAAGACTAGTGAGATTTCGCGAAGGACTTTGAGTCGCTTATTTTATGATTTAGGAGTTAGCGAAGTACATTTATTATCCGAACCGCTGGCGGCCGCCATTGGTGTTGGTGTGCCGATTGCTGATGCCAGTGGGGTGATGTTAATGCAAATGGGTGCGGTGGGCGTTGAGGCGGCCGCCCTGTCTTTGGGTTCGGTAGTCAGTTGTCAAAGCAATCTGTGGACGGGAACAGTAGCGGGTTGGGAATTAGATGAATTATTACGAGCCTATTTAGTTAAAAAACATCACTTACTAATTACTTTGGAAGCCAGCGAGACTCTAAAAAAACAAATTAAACTTGCTCCGAGCAGTGAAAATAGCGAAAGTGGAAATCTAATAAATTTAGTGGGTAGGGATTTAATCAGTAAAAAAGCGAAGACAGTCGCCATCAGTAATCAAGAATTGTTGGAAGCTGTTAAACCAGTAATCAAAGATTATATATTTTTAATTGAGCGCCTGTTGGAAGAAATGCCCAATGCTCTTTTAGCTGACATTTTGGACAGGGGTTTGCTTCTTTCTGGTAATTTAGCAAAACTGCATGGTTTGGATCAGTTTTTAGCTCATTCTTTGAAAATGCCGGTGGCTGTTGTTGATGATCCAGATTTGGCAGCGGCAACAGGAGCTCTAACGGTTTTGGAAAATTTGGAATTATTTAAAGCTAGTTTAGCTTATGCTTGATTTTTAAATTAAGCCAGTAATCACTTTGACGACACAAAACTTTTTTGGCAATTTTTTGATCATTTAATAAAAGTTCTACGGCTTTTTCTAGATAAATGGTATTTTGCGAACCTTTAAGCAAAACTAAATCACCTGCTTGTAAATTTTTTAATAAAGCTTTGCCGGCTAGTTTACTATCAGAAAAAATTTCGACTTTCTTAATTTTTGCTCCATCTTGATTAATTTTGCTTTGCAAAATGGGTAAAGCATACTTTTCCATTAATGGTCCCACTAAGTATATTTCGCTAAAATGACCAGCCAATGCCTGAGCGACTTCTTGATGAATAACTTGAGCTTCTTCGCCTAATTCTCGAATATCTCCAACAATGGCAACGAGGCGTTTAATTTTTTGATCATTATTGGCTAGTTCTTTGGCTAATTCAATCATTTCCAACATTCCCGAGGCATTATATGAGCTATCCAAAATGTAGCTGCTGTTTTTACCAAGGAGCAAAGTGCTTCTACTAGGTTCTAATGTCCAGTATTTCTCTAAGTTTTTTTTGATTTCAGTTTTTTTTAAACCAAGTTTAAAAGCAAACAAAATAGCACTAGCTAGAGCTGAAAAGTGATGTCGACCTAACACTAAATTTTTGAGATTAATTTCTATCAATCGATTGCCCGAGTTATATTGTTTTAAACGATTATTAACTTCAAAAACAAAAAGGCTTCCGTCTAAATTGACTTGCCAATCAATTAGTTTTAAATCTAAGTCATGATTTTGCGCAGTACTGTTATCACCAAAACTTAAAATCTCGGCTTGAGTCTGACGACTAAATTGCCAAATAGCTGAATCGTCACGGTTGATAATCGCCAAACCGTTGTTGGGGAGTGATTGGGCTAATTTGCTTTTTTCTGCGGCAATTAGTCTAATGGCTGCTTGTTCGCGTTTATCTTGGTCTTTTTCACTAATAAATTGATCAAAATTTTGGCTGTGTATAGCCTTAGCATTAAGCATAATAGCAATTTGAGGCTGGACGATGCTTAGCAGATATTCCATATTTTTTGGTGGGAGAGGGCTGTCAATTCCCATTTCAATGACATAAATGTCAAATTGTTCCCAGTTACTAAGCAATTTCCAAGGAGCCAGCAAGATGAGGCGCAGCCAATCGAGAAGACTATAATTTTTTACCCTCAAGCCTAAAATATCCAAGGGAATACCTGATTCAGAATTGGCTTTACTGCTAATTTTAACTTTTAAGCGAGCTTTGTTTTTGCCTAAAGCAGCTAAGACTGCCGACTGGCAAGTAGTTTTACCAGCACTACCCGTAATGCCAACGATTTTTGCTTGTTTATTCCTTTTTAATTGCAACTTAGCAAAAAAACGTAAATAGGAAAGGACTAGGGGAGCTAATTTATCTTTAATATTCATTTCCAATACTCATTCAATCTTTTAGCAAATTATTAACAGCTAGCTGAAATTGTTGTCCACGATCTTGATAATCCTTAAATAAGCCAAAACTAGCACAAGCTGGACTGAGCAAGACGACATCACCTGTCTTGGCCCAATTACTTGCTAATTCAACTGCCTCAGACATCGAGTGACAAAGTTGATATTTAGGGAAAGTAGTCATCAATAAGCCCCTTTTTTGCCACAGCTCTTGCAATTTTTGCAAGATTTTTTCTCCAATTGGGGGGAAGAGCAGCAGCGCTTTTACTTTTTGTTCAATAATACTTGTCAAATATTCACTAAGGTCTAGCTTTTTGTCAGAACCACCAGCTAGTAAAATGACTTTTTCTTGAGGAAAACTACGAATGGCAGCGCTGCTAGCAGTAGGATTGGTGGCAACTGAATCATCAAAATATTTAACACCATTAATTTCAGCAATAAATTCCAGTCGATGAGCTAAACCTTTAAAATTGCTAATGCTTTCCTGTAAACTGGCAGGTTTGACTTGAAAAATTTTAGCCACTGCAATGGCGCTTAAAACATTGTATAAATTGTGTTTGCCCAGTAACTTTACTTCTTTAACAGGCATGAGTTTAAGCAATTGACCTGCTTTATCTTTTTCTCGCCAATAAATTTCTTCATTTTTAATAAACACGTCAATATTAGCTTTATCACTTTCATCTTCTAGTGAATGTTTTACTCGATGATCACTGCGCACGGCACTTAATTTAGCTAATTGTTTGGCCCCGTTGAGTTGAGGATTGTAGACAAGCCAATCGTTAGCACTCTGATAGCGAGTGATGGCTGTTTTTGAAGCATAGTATTGTTCGAAATTAGCAAAATAATCTAAATGCTCTGGAGTGACATCAAGTAGTACTGCCACTTGAGGGCTAGCTTTTAATTCAGCCAACTGGTGAGAGGATAATTCTGCTACTACTAGGGTATCTTGATCAATTATTGATAAATAATTAAGAGCTGGTCGACCAATATTGCCCAAGAATACAGTTTTCCGGCCACTTTGACTCAAAATATCAAAGATCAACTGACTAGTGGTGCTTTTACCTTTACTACCCGTAATGCCAATAATGCTGCCCTGACAGCGGTCAAAAAACAATTGCATGTTGGAAGTAATTTGCAAACTGGGATTGAGTTCTAGAGCTGCTTGAATGGCGGGTAGGGTAATAGGAATACCAGCAGTTTTGATTAAAAAGTCAAAATTAGCTAAATTTTCTAAATAATGATCGCCAATTTGCCAGACTAATTTTTGATCTAGTCGACTAATCTCTTTCCATTCTGGAAAATTTGCTAATAATATATCGGTGGGGGATTGATCAGCTAAAGTTAGTTCTTGTTCGGGAAACTGTTCGCGTAAAAAGCGGTAACTAGACAAACCTTCTCTGCCAAGCCCCAAGATAATAATACGCGCTCCAAACAAGTCAGACATAATTTATATTTTAGCATTTTTACTCTAGTTTTGGGCGATCATAAAATTTCTTTGTGCTATGATAAAAAAATGAAATCTTTGTTTTTCCAATTGCCCATTTATACAGCTGGCTGGAAAGATTTTTGGATTTTGCTCAAAAATCACTTAGAGAAATCAGTTCCACCAGGTTTATTGTTAATTTTTACTCCCAATCCAGAGATACTTGTTCAAGTAGATCAAGACCCAGCTCTTTTTAAAATACTAAAAACTGCAGATATTTTATTGCCGGACGGCATCGCTTTGTTATTGGCTAATCGCTGGATTAGATTTCGTCAGCGTCTGCTGTTTTTGCTAAAAGAGCCACTTATGCCAGTCAAAATCACAGAAAAAATGGCTGGTGTAGATCTGGCTGACAAATTGCTTGTGGAAGCAGCTAAGAAAAATTATCTTAGTTTAATTATTGGTGGACGTAATTATGCAGAGTTTTGGGGGAAGTCTGGTGGTGAATATCAGGGAGAAATGTTTGAGGATGAAGCTAGTTTAATTAAATTAAAGAAAAATTTGTATTGGACTGAGGCTTATCAAGATAAAGATGAACCTTTGCCGATCGAAGATCAGGCAATTGAACGCATTTTAAAAAAAGTTAAACCACAAATAGTTTTTGTGGCTTTAGGCTCATTGCATCAGGAAAAATGGTTAGTTGAATGGCGCGCGCGCTTGGAACAAGCAGGCGTGGCGTTGGCGATAGGGGTGGGGGGTTCTTTTGACTTGTTATTTGGTCGGGTGACGCGCGCGCCTCGCTTATTTCGTGCTTTAGGTTTGGAATGGTTGTGGCGTTTATTAAAACAGCCGTGGCGCTGGCGACGTCAATTGCGTTTAGTAAAATTTCTTTCTTTAGTGAGAAAAGAAGCCAAAAGATGGCAAAAAATGAGCAAAGCTCAGTTGGGCTGAGCTGAGTTGTTTATAAAACTGCTTAATTGTCTTTTAATTCCTCTGGATTGACACCTAAGAGCCATAAAACGGCCTCTTTTTTGTAGCGACGATCACCACGAGAGTTAATTCTGATAGCGGGAAGCTTACCACGCTTACCCCAGCGTTTAATGGTAAGTGGAGAAACTCGTAGTAAATCAGCTACTTCTCTGACTGTTAATAAGTCAGGTAGGTTTTTAATATCAAGTTTAGCGGCGTCAGTGGCTCGACCGGTTTTTTTCTCATCACTGTTATTAAGATTTGGATTAATGATTGGACTATCGCTCATTTTGCCTTTCTACGGCTTATTTTTTAAGCCTATAAGAATTGTTAAATTTAGTAATTGTTCGATCCATTATGATCTACACTTAACAATAGCAGACTAAGACAAATTAAGTCAATAAGCAATTTTTATTTCTAGATCAAAATTGCACAAATTGCTGATTTTTTTATTTATTTTATAAGGTTTTACAGCTCTTTATTATTTAGCATCCTATAATTTTTTAGAATTAAGAAAATTAGACCTATAATTTATTGAAAACTAGCAAGAAATGACAAAAACAAAATAAGCAAAACCAGCAGAACACAACAAAAACCCCGCTTGTAGCGGGGCTGATGAATAATTTCTTTTTAGGAAATTTACCTATAGGAAATTTGCCTAATAGTCAGAACTTATTTGAGTTCGACTACACAGCCAGCTTTTTCCAAAGCTTTCTTGGCTGCTTCAGCATCTTCTTTCTTGGCACCTTCCAAGACTAGTTTAGGAGCTGATTCCACGAAGGTTTTAGCGTCGCCTAGACCTAGGTCTGGTTTGAGAGTGCGGACTGCTTTAATAGCAGCAATTTTGTTGCTTCCAGCTTCTTTGAGGATGACGTCAAATTCGTCTTTTTCCTCAGCAGCGGGAGCTGCAGCAGCGGCTGGGCCGGCGGCCATCATCATGGGAGCTGCGGCGCTAACGCCGAATTCTTCCTCGAGGGCGCTGACCAGTTCTGAAACTTCCATTAAGGAAAGTTCTTTGACTGCATCAACAATTTTTTGCACTTTGGCGCTAAGTTTTTCTGCTTTTTCTGCCATTGTGATCCTTTCTGTTAATTAGTGTCTTGACTAATTAGTAATAATTTTTAAATTTTTATTCTTTTTTATCTGTCTTTTTTTTATCTCCAATAGCTTTGAGTACGTAGACTAAATCTTTGCTTTTTGCGGTTAAGGTGTTGACTAAACCTTGTCCTGGACCCTTGAGTCGTTGGATTAACATTAAGACCAACTCGCTCTTACTGGCTAATTTGCTAATGGCTTCAATTTTCTCAATTGACAATACTTCGCCATCCATCAAGCCTTCTTTAATGCTTAATTTTTGTTTATTTTGGTGAAAATTAAAAAGGGCTTTTAAACCAGCAACAGCATCTTCGTAAGAAAAAATAATGGCATTCATACCGGTCAAAGACTCAGTTAATTTGCCTTTGCCTATTGCAATGTCAATTAGAGTGTTTTTAGTAACAAACATTTCGCCACCAGCTTCTTTGAGATCGTTACGCAAGGCGGTTAGGTCGTTAACAGTACTTCCTGAATAATCAACAATCACCAAAGACTTGGCACGATCAATCTTCTCTTGAATAATTTTCACTTGTTCTAAATTATCTTTACTAGGCATAAATCCTTTTTATCAATTTTTAATTATTTTCTAAAATTTACTAAAAATTAGAACTACTCTGTAGCCAAAAACTTGAGAAAGGAGAAAAACGAAATGCTTTTGCTTCCTCGGTGTGATAATTAAGCTTTGCAGCCCACACTGTCTTTGGACAACAGAGGAATTATAGCAGAGAATACCTGACTGACAAGGCGCATTTACAAGTAATAATTAATAAGCCATAATAGGATTTAGATGAAAAAACAAAATTTAATTGCCAAATTTTTTTTATTATTTTTTACTTTTTTCTTTTTCTTGATTTCAAGCCTGATATTTAGTAAAGCAGTGCTGGCAACAAGCTATAGTATTGATCGAACGCAAATCGAGATATTCCTGCAAAGTGATGGTTCGGCCAAAGTGATTGAGCAACGCGCTTTTAATTTTCGAGGTGATTATCGCTTTGTTTATCAGAAAATTAACTATCAAAACGATCAGAGTTTGTCTGATTCCGGAAGAGGCGAGGCATATTTCTTAAAGAATTTTGAACTTTGTGAGCTTGATCAAAGTAGTGGAGTGTCTAAATATAATTGTTATGAATTACTAGAACAGAATGAAGTAAATTTAATTGAAGCTCGCAGTAATCCCGATAATACTTTTTATTTAGAACAACGAGCTAGAGAATATTTTTTGCAATGGCACTATCAAGCTCTCAACGAAACAAAAATTTTTGAACTACGTTATGAAATTGAAAATCTACTAACTCAACAAGATAGTGTTGCGGAATTGTACTGGCAATTTGTGGGTGACGATTGGGAAGTAGCTCATGGGGCTATTGAGATCTCTGTTTATTTACCAAGCAACTTTTTAGCTTCGCAATTGAGAGAGGTTCAGGCTTGGGGCCACGGTCCTTTGGCTGGAACAGCAAGCATTGATGCTTTGCCTAATGATAATGCTTTATATGGCATTCATTTTAACGCGCCTTTTTTGCCTGTTGCTCAATTTTTAGAAGGACGAGTAATTTTACCCATGGAAGCTTTAATAGATGTTGAAACTCTGCCCGCTGGCACATCAAATCTTCAAGAGATTATCGAACAAGAACAAGAATTTATTGCTAAAACAGAAGCGAAGCTAAAAAGAGAAGAGCTGATTGTTAAGACTTTCTTTCTTATTTCTTTATTATTGAGTATTTTAGGTATCATATGGTTTGTGCAAAGTTTGTTAGCTCATCTAAAATTGGCTAAAGAAGAGCGCTTACAAGTTCTGCCAGGAGTGTGGGAGCCACCTAGCGATTTAGAACCGGCTCTAGTTTATCAATTGTTGCATAAGACTAAAAAGTTAAATCCCACTGTTTTTACAGCAACTGTTTTGTCGCTGGTGCATAAGAAAGTCTGTCGGATTGTGCGTAGTGATAAAAAAGAGGGTTTTATCAAAAAAGATTATCGTTATTTTCTGGAGTTGACCGACAAAGCAGAGCGAGTGTCATTATCCGTGATCGAGCAGGAAGTTTTTGATTTTTTATTCAAAATCGTTGGCGGACATTATATTCGTTATTATCATCGATCCAGTCGCCAGTGGATTAATGAACAGAAATTTAATCAGTTGTGGCGCAAAGCTAATCCTGAGGGCAGTCGCGATGATTTATTGAGCGAAAAAGAGCAAACTCGGCAAAATTTAGATTTACAAGACATTGCCAAATATACTAAAACTTATGCTAGTAGTAGCTATCTGTTCTTTCAAAGTTTAGAAAAAAAAGCTTTCGAAGCTAATTTAGCCGATGGCTATTTTGATCAGAAGTCTCATCAATATGCCAGTGGTTTAAGTAATTTAAAATTATTTATTAGCCCCTTAATTAGTTTCTTTTTAATTTTTGTTCTTGGCAATTTTTCAGCCACTGTTGAATCTCTTCTAAGCGAATCTTGGCTAACTTTTACTTGGCCACTTATTATTGGCAATTTACTAATTGGTACCAGTGCTGCAGTAGTAATGTTGATTCTGCAATATGCTAGTGAAAAAAGAACTGAAAAAGGTCATCGCGAAGCCGAACAGTGGTTGTCTTTTAAGAAGCATTTAAAGGATTATAAAAAGACTAAAAATTATGCCATTGATTCAATTATTCTTTGGGAAAAGTATTTGGTTTATGGCACTTTATTTGGCGTATCAATGAAGGCTCTTTCACAGTTACCAGTTAAATTTAAAGATTGGTCACCAGCCGATCAACAGATGTTGGTAAATTATTGGGGAATGTCGAGCGTTAATTTAACGAAGTCCGCTGTACTTGATATGAGTAATTTTAATTTGGGTAGTATTACTCACTCACTTAACTCTTTAGGTGGAGCTTTTCAAACTATTAGCAGTGGCGTATCACGTAGTTATGGTGCCAGCGGCGGTGGCTCAAGCGGTGGTTTTTCTGGAGGGGGAGGTGGTGGCGGTGGTGGTGGCGGCGGTGGCGCTGGTTAAGCCAATTTTTGATTAATCAAGCTTATTTTTATGCTATAATGACTAGCAATGTTAAACATTATCTCAACTACCAACACTACTAGCCCCTAACGGGTTGTTGTGTAATGGAGTTTTAGATAATTGAACAAAGACACAGACCCGCAGGCAAGGCGGGTTTTTTGATAGCAATTATCTGTAAAATTCATTAAAATGATTAATAGACAAAGATGGAAGGACTTATGAATCAAGAAGAAAAATTATTTGCGCTGCGCCATAGTGCCGAGCACGTGTTAACGCTGGCGATGGAGCGACTTTATTCACCTAATAAAAAAAATCAAGGCAAGATCAAAACAGCTGGTGGGGAATACAAACTAACTAAGCCAGCGATTGTGAAGGCAATGGGGCCAGCTATTGCTGAGGGTTTTTATTTTGATTTTGATTTATCGGGGGAAGCGGAAAAAGCAGGTTTCCGTTTAATTGAAGCTGATTTAGCTAAAATTGAAAAGGAAATGGCTAAGTTAATCGAGCAAAATTTTCCAATGCAGCGTATGGAAATATCTATCGACTTAGCGCGAGCTATTTTTCATGACAATCCATATAAACAAGAATTATTGGATGACTTAGCCAAATTAGATGCTCGAGAGACTCAAGTTGATCCAGTTTCTCTGCGCTTAGATCAAGAGCATGAATTGGTGGAGCCGGGGATAGTTAGTATTTATTTAACCGCTAATGCTGATCAGATCAAAGCTGATAAACAATTGCTAGAAGGTTTAATGTCTAGCAAACTGGCTGATGCCCAAAGCCGGATTAATTTACAAAGTTTTGTGGATTTATGTAAAGGTCCTCACGTTGAAAAAATCGGCGAAATTAAAGCTTTTAAATTATTAAACATTGCGGGTGCCTACTGGCGAGGCAGTGAAGACAATAAGATGTTAACTCGCATTTATGGTACTGCTTTTTTCAATCAAGCCGATTTGGATGAGTTTCTAAAAAATCGTCAATTAGCGCTGGAGCGTAATCACCGTAAAATTGGTAAAGAAATGGGTCTCTTTGCGGTGATTAATGAGATTGGGCAGGGGCTTCCAGTGTGGTTGCCCAATGGTTATGCGATGCGCCGAGCCATTGAAGATTATATGATTTTGTTTGAGCGAAGTTTTGGCTATAGCCACGTTTTAACCCCTCATATTCATCGCAAAGAATTATTTGAAAAATCAGGCCATTTAGGGTTTTATGATGAAAGTATGTACCCACCATTGACTTATCAAGAGGGGGGGGATGATTCGGTGGCAGATGAAACATATTATCTAAAACCAATGAACTGTCCCGCTGCGATGATGATCTACAAACTTGAGCCTCACAGCTATCGTGAACTACCAATAAAGCTAGGTGAGTTTGGTACAGTTTATCGTCGGGAAAAATCTGGTGAATTGCACGGTTTGCAAAGAGTTCGTGGTTTTACGCAAAATGATGCTCATATCTTTTGTACTGCTGAGCAGTTGAAAGACCAGTTTTTAGAAGTGATGAAGATGTTGGAAATTTTTTATAAAGCTGTCGGTTTTGATAATTACAAATTTAGATTATCAGTTTCTGATCCTGAAGACAAAAAATTTCAAGTTTGTGGTTCGCTGGCGGATTGGCAAAAAGCGGAAAACACCATGCGCGAAATTCTTGATGAAGCGGGAGTGGAGTATGAAGAAGTCAAAGGCGACGCGGCTTTTTATGGTCCTAAACTAGATGCGCAAGCGATCAATGTTTTTGGTAAAGAAGATAGTATTTCCACTATTCAGGTAGATTTTAATTTACCGGAGCGTTTTGGAGTGAGTTATATTGACGAAGAAGGTAAGGAGCAGAGACCGTTTGTTATTCATCGAGCTTTAATTGGTTCTTTTGAACGCTTCTTTGCTTTTTTAATCGAACATCATGGGGGAGATTTTCCACTATGGTTTGCTCCAGTGCAAGTAAAATTATTGCCTATTGCCGATCGGCATTTATCTTACACGCGATCGGTGATGGATAAATTGCTTAGAGCAGGAGTGAGAGTGGCAATTGATGAGCGCTCAGAGCGTTTGCAGGCCAAAATTCGTCAAGCTGAAACAGAAAGAGTCCCACTAATGTTAATCATTGGTGATAAGGAAGTGGAAAAGCAAGAATTGAGTTTACGCACCCGCGGCCAAGCCCAAGGCCTATTGAAAGAAGGCACAGTTAACTTAGATGAAATTATCAAAAAAGCAAATACTTTGCCAGATTTGAGATAATTATTTTTCTTCTTCTAATTCGTAGTTAACTCTAACGGCTGGGCCCATTGAAGGAGCAATAACTAACTTAACAATTTTGTTTTTTAAAGCTCGAATAATTGTTAGTAAATTTTCTTCTAGCATTTTGTCATCCATGCTCACTTTGCCAATTACCAAATGCATTAATGGAGCTTTTTTCTCTGTTTTGAGCGTAAAATTACCAGCTTCCAGTTCTTTTTTCTTCAATTCTGGCTTGGGAGTTAAAGTGCCATTTTTAGGATTAGGCATCAAACCTTTCGGTCCCAAGATTTTCGCTAATTTGGCGAGCTTAGGCATTAATTCCGGTGAAGCCAAAAGCACATCAAAATCGATTTTGCCCTCTTCAACATCAGCCAAAACTTGATCATTAGCAATCACGACTTTAACACTTTTGCCAGTACTGTGGGGCAAGTTTAAACTAACACTAGTGCCGATTTCTCTTAGCACAATGTGTGCTTCTACAGAGGCATCAAATTTGGCATAAGAAAACTTTTTGACTAAGGCAATTGCTTTAGCTGGATCATAGCTTTTAGTTTTGTCTAATTGAGCTCTGACAGCTTGATATTTCTTACCACGAATTTTTTTGCTTTTTTTAGCCAAAGTTGGCTTTTTTTGCTCACTAGCTTCTTTTTTCTTTGATACTTTATCTGCTTTGTCTGCTTTATCCGCTTTGTCCGCTTTAGCGACTTTGCCAGTTTTAGCATCACTAGTTTGATCTAGCTTTTCCTCACTCTCTGTCTTTTTAGCCTTGATAACTTTGACCTTGCTCTCAGTTTGAGCCATGTCGACATTTTTTTTGCTTCCCATAATTCCTTTCTTTTAACGTGGTGCAAACGACTGGGGTAAAGCTTAAGTCTGCCACGCTAATATTTTTTAATCTTTTAATTTTTTAATTTTTAATCTTAATTAATCAACAATATCAACACCCATGCTTTGGGCAGCACCCATTACAGTCTGCATCGCTGCTTCAACATCTTTAGTGTTTAGATCGGCCAATTTTTCCTCAGCAATTTCTCTAACTTGGGCTTTACTTAGTTTGCCTTTGTTTTCTCTACCCGCTAAAGCGCTACCTTTTTTTAGTTTAATTTTTTGTTTAATTAAATCAGAAACAGGAGGTAGTTTAAGAGTAAAAGTAAAAGAGCGATCTTCATAAACAGTGATTTCCGCAGGAATAATTTGCCCACGTTTGTCGGCGCTCTGCTCATTATATTGTTTAATAAAATCCATCATGTTAATGCCGGCTTGACCTAAAATTGGGCCAACTGGAGGAGCAGGAGTAGCACTACCTGCTGGTAAATTTAACTTTAAGATTTGTTTAACTTTTTTTGCCATTGCTTTCTTTCTATTAAACTTTCTTGACTTGTAAAAAATCTAATTCAACCGGAGTTTCTCGACCAAAAATATTAATTAAGACGCTAACTTTACCTCTTTCCTCATCAATATTGTCAACGGTGCCAAGGAAATCATTAAATGGTCCGTCGGTAATGCGAACTGCTTCACCATCAACAAAATCCGCCTTATACTGAGTGTCACTTTGTTCAGCATATTTCATAATGGCCTCAACCTCACTTTTTGGGAGTGGGGTAGGACGACTACTCATACCGACAAAGCCGGTGACACCTTCGGTAGTACGAATAGCTAGCCAGGCGTTATCTGTCATTTCCATTTCAACTAAAATATAGCCAGGAAAAATCTTTTCACTAACTGTGCGTCTTTGACCACGTCTAATTTGAATTTTGTCCTGAGTGGGAATAAAAACACGTAAGATTTTATCTAACAAGTGTAGGGTTTCAGTTCTTTGACGCAAAGCCTCGGCTACTTTTTTCTCATGACCAGAATAAACGTGAACCACATACCAACGAGCTTTTTTGTTAGCTTCTTGGCTAATAAGGATTAAGTTGTCTTCAATTCTTTGTTCAGTTTTGCTTTTTTCTTTATCCTCAGCTTCGTCCTTGTTTTTCTTATCAGCTACAGCAGGAACGTCTTTAGCTTTGCTTGCTTTTTTTGACTTTAGAGCAGTTTTTTTCACTGTTTTAGTTTTAGTTTTGCTGTCTTTACGCTTTGCCATAAATGCCTTTTACCTTGCTTTTTTTGCGAAAAACTATTATACCAGATTAAACAAAAAGTGCTATCAGCTTTTGCAAGATAAAATCGAAGAAACCAACATAGAGAGCTAATAAGAGACTGACCACTACTACCAAGATGCTTAAATTTTTGGTAGTTTTTTTATCAGGCCAGGTGGTTTTGCCAAGTTCGGTCTTAACTTCCAGTAAATATTTTTTAATTGCTTGCAACATAGACTGGCATTTTATCACAAATCAAGCTCTTTATTTTTTTCGCCTTTTTTTCTTTTTGTTTTGTCTAGTTTTTTTTTGGATTGGCGAGGGTCTTTACTCAAAGCTAAAAAGATAAAAACAATAGCAATAATAATCAATAAGCCAGCTAAAGCTAAATACTGCCAATTAAAATTGTTAGAAAAGTTATTTAAAGAAACAGACAGTTTAGCAAAAATATTAGCAAAAATAGTCGGAGAACTTTTTTCAACAGCTTCTTCGCCTTGTTTTGCTTGGTTTACTTCGGCAGCTGTTGTTTCTTCAGTGGCAGAGCTAGTTGCCAGCTCTTCCTCTGTTTTTTGGGCAACCGTGGGGCCAGTTGCAGTAGGACTTAATTGTTTAATAATTGTTTGCTCATCCTCAAGACCGATACCTTTTTTCTCAATAAGCTCAGTACTTTTTACTACATCAGCTGCTTCGCAAGTGGGACTTTCAGGATTGCTCGCTAAACGGCAACGACCTTGGTAACAACGATAGTCAGCCATGCAATCACGATTTGTGTTGCACCCATGATTGCAGGCATAGGTGGTCAGATCATAGACCTCACTGGGTAAAAATGGTCCTTGAGTGATGATGTTTGTGTCGGCGATTTGAGTGCTAACCCCAGCTACAGCCCCCAAACTTTGTACTTCACTGATCAGCTTTTCATTAAAACAGTATTGGTTTTGCGGATTGCTTTGCAAAAGACAGCGAGCATTAATACA
>Ga0172377_10002457_pt1 | contig 18943 bp, 13 predicted proteins | sample Pumphouse3metaG_FD_119749 | JGI IMG/M metagenome (GOLD analysis project Ga0172377, IMG submission 119749) | Leachate microbial communities from a municipal landfill in Southern Ontario, Canada - Pumphouse #3 metaG | ecosystem: Engineered > Solid waste > Landfill > Unclassified | place: Canada...
GACCAAGGCCGGTCAGATCCCCGCTTGGGGCATTGTGCCGGAGATGGCAGGTTACGAAGCGCTTCCGTTCCCCAATGGCGACGATCACCAGGCGGACATCGAGGAAGCCCAGAAATTGCTTGCTGATGCCGGTTATCCGAACGGAGTCGGATTCCCCACCATTTCCATCCTGTACAACACGAACGAGGCTCACAAGAAGATCGCAGAGTTCATTCAGCAGGAATGGAAGAACAATCTGGGTATCAACGTCACTCTTGAGAATCAGGAATGGCAGACCTACCTTTCCAACAGGAACGAAGGCAATTTCATCGTGGCGCGTGCCGGATGGGTCGGCGACTACCAGGATCCGAACACCTTCCTCGACATGTTCATCACGGGTGCCGGTATGAACGGAGGAAAGTACTCCAACGACACCTACGACTTGCTGATCAACGAAGCGGCGCGTATGCCGGCCGGTGCGGATCGCTTCGGCGCCCTGCGGACCGCAGAGGATATCATGATCAACCAAGACCAGGCACTCATGCCATTGTACTATTACGTTACGCTCAATTTGGTAGACACCAACAAATGGGGCGGTTGGTATCCCAATACCATGGATTACCATCCGGTCAAGGATATCTACCTGAAGTAGAGAACCTCTTGGAATTTACGAGCCATCCTCGAAAGGGGATGGTTTTTTTATGCCAAGAGGCTTGCCCGCATCACATCATTCCGATACGATGGAGAATATGGACGTATACCGCCAGCCACGTTCCCCAATACGCGTTGCTTGTGTGGGGGATAGTATTACTTATGGATTCAGGCTTCCGCGGCGAAAACAGACTTGTTATCCTCAAGTACTCGGACGGCTACTCGGAGACGCCTGTCGTGTCAGGAATTTTGGCGTGATAGGAGCGATTGCCTGCAAAGGTTCCATCAAATCCTATACCCGGACAAGGGAATACCGGCGGAGTCTGGCGTTCCGTCCTTCCATTGTCATTGTAATGCTGGGCACCAACGACGCAAAACCACGATACTGGAAAGGGACGTCGGCATTCCGCGATGCGATGCTCCGCTTGCTCACCGATTATCAAAACCTCCCCAGCGTACCGACGGTAGCATGTATCCTGCCGCCGCAGACGTACAGGAACCGATATCACATCCGAGAAGACATCATGCAGACGATCCGGGACATTCTCAAATCTCTTCCGTTTCCGTTTGTCGAGATTCCTCCCGGGTATGTGACGATCGGCCCCGACGGCATTCATCCTGATGTCAAAGGAGCCGATGCCATCGCGCAGATTGCCTTTACCACTCTTTGTAAAAAAGGTGGATCTGCGGCTCCGCATTCATCGGACGTCTAGTGGCGTAAGAAAGCGCTTCCTCGATGGAAGAATCTCCGCACATTCGGAAAATGGCCCATCCTGCCGTGTATCGTAGCTTTTCATCCCATAAAAAACACGTGCACGTCCTCTCACCTTTTTATATGCACACCCGCGTCATTTTGAAAAATGATGTACCTTCATCGGTATTTCCCTGTTTCGTGAATCCGTCCCATCAAGAATATTCCCGATTCGGCAAATTGTCGGGCATATTCCTCTTTGACAATGAATACCCCTCCATTTATACTTATGTCGTCAAAAAGCCCGAAGGGGACAAAGACAAAGGAGATTGGAGACATATGAAAAAAACATTGACCGCGTTGATGGTTCTTTGCCTGTCATTCGCCTTGTTCGCGGGAGGAACCAAAGAAACGACACAGGACAACGCGCCGACGTCTCAAGAGACAAAGGCAAAAACGATCAAAATCGCGTTGATCATCGAGAACACCATCGACGACAAAGGATGGTGTCAGGCGATGCATGATGGCATTCTCGCCGCCCAAAAAGAACTTCCCGGACGGATCGAGTATAGTTACAGCGAAAAGATGGCGCCGGTCGATGCGGGTTCCGCAGCCAGACAGTATGCGGCGCAGGGCTACGACATCATAATCTGCCATGGGGCACAGTATAAGAATCTTGTCCTTGACATGGCCGACGAATATCCGAATATCTCCTTTGCTTTCGGGACCAGTGCGGAAGTCGGGCCGAAAAACGTATTCACGTACATGCCGCAATCGGAAGAAACGGGATACCTTTCGGGCATTATCGCCGGCATGACCACCAAGAGCAACATCATCGGCTTGGTCGGACCGGTCGATGGCGGAGACGCCGCCCGGTATGACCGTGGGTTTGTTCTTGGCGTACAGTCCGTCAACAAGAAAGCGAAAATTATGGTCGCTCACACAGGATCGTTCAGTGACTTCGTCAAAGCGGGAGATGTCGCACAGGCTCAGATCAAGAGCGGAGCCGATGTGCTTACCGGTTCCTCACAGCAAGCACTCGGAGCCCTCAGAGCGGTGGCGGAATACAAGGACAAAGACATTTGGTGGGTCGGTCAGGACATGGCGCAACTCTCCATTACGGAAGGTTACAAATGCATCGCCGCTTCCTCTTACAACTATGCGGCGGTCATCGTCGGCATGATCGAAAAGCTTGACGCCGGCATCCTTGGAGGGGAATGCATCCCCATGAACTTCCACAACAACGGTTTCAAATTCGGTTGGAACGAATCTTTGAAGAAACCGGAAGTGGTCGCTAAAGTCGACGAAGCTCTCGCAAAGTTCGAATCGGCTCCCGATACGATCGATTGGCAGTCCGTCGATTATTCGAAACTGTAACTTCAGCATGAGCATCCCGCAGGATCCTGCGGGATGTTTTGCAAAAGGAAGCTCCTTGCATGGATCGGAACACAAGAATCACCAGCCTCAGGATGGAACACATCACAAAACGATTCCCCGGGGTTCTGGCCAGCGATGACATCTCCCTCTCCGTCGGAGACGGGGAGGTTTTGGCGTTGGTCGGTGAGAACGGCGCGGGCAAAACGACGTTGATGAACATCCTGATGGGCCTGTACCAGCAGGATGAAGGGAAAATCTTCATCAATGGACAGGAGATGAGATTCCACTCACCCAACGACGCATTTGCGGCCGGGTTGGGGATGGTGCACCAACAATACATGCTCGTCCCCAACATGACCGTTACCGAAAACATCGCGTTGGGATACAAAAAGGCATGGACGGCATGGAAACTCAATCTACAGATGGTCAGGGAAAGAATTATCGAAATCTCTGAAACCTACGGACTTGCCGTCGATCCCGACGCCTATGTCTGGCAATTATCCGTCGGAGAACAGCAACGGGTCGAATTGGTCAAGACGCTGTGTCTTGGTGCCAGATTTCTCATTCTCGATGAGCCGACCAGCGCATTGACCCCGCAGGAGACGGATGAGCTTATCGTACTTCTGAAAAGAATGACGAACGACCTTTCCATAATCTTCATCAGCCACAAGCTTCAGGAAGTTTCCGAACTTTCCGACAGGGTGACGATTCTCCGCCACGGAGCGGTAGTGTTTAACGGAAACACCAACGAACATTCCTCCGCGGAAATCGCCGCATTGATGACGGGAAGAGAAATCATCATGCCGGAAAATACGGACACCTCGTGCGCGGCCCAGAAGGCGTTGGAGATCGGTCACGTCAATGCATTGAGCGATCGCGGCTATCTTGCGTTGAACGATCTCAACCTGACTGTCCATGGGGGTGAAATCGTCGGCCTTGCAGGAGTGTCGGGCAACGGACAAAGGGAACTCGCCGAAGTGATCAATGGCCTGCGGCGGGTGGAAAAGGGAACGATTACATTTTTCGGCAACGACATCACCAACAAAACGCCGAAAGTGATCATCAAGGCGGGGATGGGATATATCCCGGAAGAACGCAACACGGAAGGGATCGTTCCTCCATTTTCCATTAAGGAAAATTTCATTCTGAAGGATGCCGATGCAAAACAATTCACCAAGGGCATATTCCAGGACAAAACGGCGATTGCGGAAAATGCGGCGAAGCTTCGAACGGAGTTTGACATCCGCTGTCCGTCGACCGATGTCGCCGCGGGAACCCTCTCGGGAGGCAATATCCAAAAAGTAATTCTGGCGAGGGAAATCACCCGCAGGCCAAAATTTCTTGTGGCGGTGTATCCGATCCGGGGATTGGATCTCGGAGCCGCACAATTCATTCATGAACAGTTGCTCGCAAAACGGAAAGAAGGGTTGGGCATCCTGTTGATCAGCGAGGAACTTGACGAAATTCTCGCACTTTCCGATCGAATCGCCGTTATTTTCAAAGGACACATCCAACAGGTTCTGCAAAGGTCCGAAGCGGACAGCAGGAAATTGGGAATGCTCATGGCGGGAGTATGAGATGACGAACCAATTCAAGTTTCTCTACAAAACATGCATCGTTCTTCTCGCCGTCCTCGCTACCATGGCTATGGGGGCGGTTATTCTTCTCGCCATCGGCGCGCCGGTATTGAAAACCTATGCGGTCATCGTATTCGATCCGCTGAAAAACATCGGATTGATCAGCGAAGTGTTGATCAGGACGATACCGTTGACGATCATCGCCCTGGGCATCGCCGTCGCGTACCGGAGCGGAATCATCAACATCGGCGCCGAAGGGCAGATGGCCATGGGAATTCTCGCCACTACGGCGGTAGCTCTCGCCTTGCCGGATCTCCCCAAACCATTGCTTCTCCCTCTCGTCCTCATCGCGGGAATCGCGGGAGGCGCACTGTGGGGAGCGATCCCCGGACTTTTGAAAGCGAAACTGCAAGTAAGCGAGCTTCTTTCCACCGTGATGCTCAATTACATCGCGGAACAGTTTTATACGTTCTGTCTCCGCAAACCGTTCCTTGACCCAGCGGAAATGACGACGGGAAGCGGAACCCCGCAGTCAATGCGACTCACCAAAAACATTTGGCTGACCAGATTCGTTTCGGGAACGCGACTTCATACAGGCATTTTCATCGCCATCGGGTTCGCCATCGTCATCTACCTGCTACTCTGGAAAACACCGTTCGGATACAAAATGCGTGCGGCGGGTTCCTGCGAACGGGCCGCCAGATACGGAGGCATCAACGTGGCAAAATACCTCGTAATAGCCATGGTGCTCAGTGGCGGATTCGCGGGTCTCGCAGGTGCGGTGGAGATTTGTGGCGTCCACCACCGCGCCATCCAGGGGATCACGGGCGGTTATGGTTTTTCGGCGATCGTCGTTGCGTTGTTCGGCGGATTGCACCCAGCAGGCATCATTCCCGCCGCATTTTTCTTCGGTCTTCTTCTCGTCGGAGGCAACATGACGCAGAATGCTGTAGGAGTGCCGGCGAACATGGTGCAAGTATTGCAGGGAGTGATCATTCTTGTCATCGTCGCAACCCAGATGATCCTCTCCAACACGTACCTGATGGAACGAATCTGGAGAAAAACCCACAAGGAGGCAAGCTCTTGAACATTATCGTCACCGTACTTTCCTTGGCCATTTCCTCATCCGTCGCGTTACTTCTCGCCTCCATAGGAGAAATGATCAACCAACGGGCGGGAATTTTTAATCTTGGATGCGAAGGCATCATGTCGATGGGAGCTTTCCTCGGCATGCTCGTCCCGTATGCCGTCGGACATGGCGGCGACACCCCGGAAATTTTCAATTTCCTTGGCCTCCTCGCGGCGATGGCCATGGGAGCGCTGTTAGGGTTGTTTTTCGCCCTGATCGTCGTCACATTCCGTGCGCCCCAAGGCATCGCGGGCATAGGATTACAGATGTTCGGCGTAGGAGCCGCAGGTACGTTGTTCCGCCATTTCGTCGGCGGAACCCAAAGCGTACCGGGCATTACGACCGCGCCCGTTCCACTTCTCTCTCGTATCCCGTTCGCCGGACAAATCTTCTTTTCACAGAACGCACTGGTCTATCTGGCGTTTCTCTTGGTGCCGCTCAGCTGGTACATTCTGTTCAAGACGCCATGGGGCTTGGAAGTCAGAGCGGTCGGAACGCATCCTCGGGCGGCAGACTCCATCGGCATCAACGTAACGCGCATACGCTACCAATCTTTGGCGGTCGGCGGGGCTTTGGCAGGTTTGGCCGGAGCGTATCTGTCGTTGTGCCAAGCCAAAATGTTCAGCGATTCGATCGTCAGTGGCCGTGGGTTCATCGCCGTCGCATTAGTATACTTCGGACATTGGCAACCGGTGAAAATCATGTGGGGGGCATTGCTCTTCTCACTTGCCCAGACATTTCAGACGATCATCCAAAGTTACGGCATCAACTTCCCCTATGAATTCGCTGTGATGTTGCCGTATGTTCTGGTAATCGTGGTCCTTGCCTTCGACAGGGAAAGCCAACGGCTCGGACCGACTGCCCTTGGCGTTCCGTTCGATCGAGAAATACGGACGTAAGATCTTTTCGCCTTTCCGAACCTCTCGGCAACGGTTCGCTGACAACACGTCCCCGATGATGGTATAGTGGAATCTCCTATCGAAATAAGGAGTGTAAACCATGGGAAGCGAGAAAGCGGCGATCGTCTCCAAGGAAGAGGGAAAAACATGTTCCATTCAATTGGACGAATGCATTCGTCCATGAAAAAAAACTTTCTTTTCCTGTTCCTATCCACTTTGTTGCTTTTCACAGGATGCGACCGCAGGACGAACGGCGAAAAACAAAGTTTCATCTCGCTGGGGACCGTCTGTTCGATAACGCTTCCCAAAGGAACAAGACAATCGTTATATGACGCGGCGAAACAGGAAATCATCGCCGTCAACGACAAGTTCAGCCGGACGTCGGAAAAAAGCGAACTTTACGCGCTAAACAGAGACAAGTCGATTGTCGCCAGCGAAGAATTCTATGCCCTCGTCGAGACGGCGGTTTCCGTGGCGAAACTGACCGACGGAGCTTTCGACCCTGCGATCGGAGGCCTTACCGCTTTGTGGAACATCGCCACAGAGCATCCGCACGTTCCCAGTGACGAAGAAATCGCACGCGTCGATCGGTCTTGGAGTGATATCCAGATGGACCCTTCATCCCGACGCATCACTGTTCCCAAGACAATGGACATCGATCTTGGAGGCATCGCCAAAGGGTACGCGGCGGACAAGGCGAAGAAAACGCTTGCAGAGCATGGAGTACGGCAAGGACTTATCAATCTGGGCGGAAACGTTTATGCACTCGGTGCAAAAGAAGACGGATCCGACTGGAGAATCGGCCTCAGGGATCCCAAGGGGCAGGAAGGTTCCGCATTCATCATCATCAATCTCTCGGACAAAGCGGTAGTGACCAGCGGAGGATACGAACGTTACTTTGTCCAAGATGGAAAAACATACCACCATATTCTCGACCCTTCGACGGGATATCCCGCAAAAAGCGATTTACTCTCCTCTTCCATCATCGGAACCGACAGCACGCTCTGCGACGGACTCTCCACCGCGGTGTTTGTCCTCGGGAGCGAAAAAGGACTTGCGTTGATCAACCGTCTTGAGGGCTATGATTGCGTATTGATGAAAACAGACGGAACCATCATCTTTTCAAAGGATTTTCCGTACAAAACAAGCTATCTGACATAAGTTGTTTTGAATTTTATTTATTATAAAAGAAAGAATTATACAATCTATTTTGATAGTATAAATTATTTTTATAAACAAATGTTCTTTCGATTGACATAAGTTATCCGGTTAGATATTGTAAAGATATCATGAAACGGGAAACATTCATTATCATCCCTATGCTCCTCGTGGCGATTCTGGCGCTTGCACCGCTGATGGCTACGAGCACAAACACGACGGCGTCATTTACCTTGAAGTTTCTTTCGGGATCGACTGCGGGCGAAGAAAACATTCTCATCGGTTTTACGGAAAAGGATATTTCGACCGTGAAAGATTTCACCAGCGCGATTAGTTCCAATGACACCAGCAAAAGCATGAAAGCGTTCGACAATATTCTGGATGCAAACAAGTCATTCGTCATCACGGAAACGACAACCGAATCCGATACGATGGGATACATTTCATACTACAGCACATCCACAACCGGAGGAACGGTAACCATCGTCGCAGACCACCTTACCTCGACTGCCGACGAAGAGGAAAACCCATATGGCATCGACTACACGCTCTTCGTTGGCGACGCCACATATGACACGGCAAATCCCGAAGCCATCTCCCTGGTAATTCCTGCGGGTTCTCCATCCACCCCGAAATACCACAGTTACGCCGTTCGGTTTTCGCCTCTCGCCTCATCGTTCGAGAACGCGCCTGGAGACAACTACAGCGGCAAGATCATCGTCTCCCTTGCAAGCAACTGAAGCAAGCTTTCGCTCTTAACGAGCATTCAGCTTTTCGGTATAGTCTGTCCTATGGACAAATTGTTTCATCCCTTCACGCCACAAGGCCGTATCGCGGTTCCCGGATCAAAAAGCCAGACGATTCGCGCATATCTCCTTGCCTCGTTCGCTCGAGGGAAAAGCACCGTCATCGGAGCGCTCTCAAGCAAGGACACCCTTGCATGCAGGCACATGTGCGAGGCATTGGGTGTCGTCTTCTTTCCGGACGGCGATATCATGAAGATTGACAGTACGCAACTCCATCCCCGCGACGGGATGTCGTTGAATGCGGAAAACAGCGGTACTTCGCTGTATCTGACCACCGGTCTGGCAGCGTCCTTGGGCGTCACCGTGACGTTTACCGGAGACGAACAATTACAAAAACGTCCGGTTGGCCCTCTTCTGGATGCATATGTTCGTCTCGGAGCAACCATCACGAAGCATAACGGCAATTTCCCTCCCTTTTCCATCAAAGGTCCGCTACGGGGAGGAGATTGTTCCATTTCCTGTCCGACCAGCCAATATCTCTCGAGTTTGTTGTTCGCATGTCCTCTTGCCGAAGGGACGTCGGTCATCGACGTTCCTTTTCTCGCCGAACGGCCATATGTCGGATTGACGCTCGGCTGGCTCAAAACGGAGGGGATTAGGTTGGAGGCAACAGCGGACTGGCAACATATCGTCATTCCCGGTGGACAATCATACAAGCCGTTGGACATGGCGCGGATTCCCGGAGACTGGAGTTCGGCATCCTTTTTCCTTTGTATGGCCGCCATCACGGGAGGCCCCATCACGGTGGATGGCCTCGACAAAGAGGATGCGCAAGGAGACAAACGGATTTTGGAAATTCTCAGGACGATGGGATGCACCGTCCAATGGAACGATGGCGCAGTGACCGTCACCAGAGAAGGAGCGCTTCACGGCGGCGCTTTCGATCTGAATGACATCCCGGATGCGTTACCCGTACTTGCCGCCACCGCCTGTTATGCCGACGAGGACGTGACATTCGTCAACGTCGAGCAGGCGCGAATCAAGGAAACTGACAGAATCGCGGTAATGCACGAGGAACTGGAAAAACTCGGAGCCGTCATCACCGAACGCCAAGACGGCATGACGATCCACCGTGGGCATCCCCTTCACGGAGGGATATGCGACGGGCACGAAGACCACCGGATCATCATGGCCCTTGCCACGGCAAGCATCGGATTGGACGGAGAACTTATCATACGGGGAATCGACGCGGCAGGCGTAACGTTCCCCACCTTTTTCACACTTTTGGATTCTTTGGGAGGAGCATGAAATGCATACCACACTTTTCGTATACAGCGCTACGGGCAACAGTTATCATGTGGCGAAACGAATCGCCGACGCACTGGGAGATACAGAGATCATCCTGCTGCCTTATCGCGGGGAAGTAAAGGCGAGCGAACGGATCGGCATCATCAGCCCTGTCTATCATTGGGTGACCCCAAAAGTGACGAGCGAGTTTATCTTGAACCAGCTTTCCCAAACGGAGACGAGAAGCATCGGTTACCTGTTTTGCATCCATACCTATGGGGGAGCCTACGGATACGCTCCGATGGGAACGGAAATGCTCCTGCAGGATATCGGATGTCTGTCCAGTTATCAGAACAAGGTGAAAATGCCCGACACGTATATCCCTCTCTTTTCCATACCGACCAAGAGGAAATATGACGCCATTTACGACAAGGCGGAAAAAAGGATCGATGCGATCATCAGGGACATTCAAGAGGAGAAGATCAAGGTGTCGTTCAAGCTTCCCTTGGGAAAATCGCTGAAGAACATTATGACGCGCGTTTCCTACAAGACTTATCAATCCTTTGGAGAACAGTTATCCGTAAGTGACGCTTGCATCAAATGCGGTAAGTGCGTACGATTGTGTCCGAACAAGAACATCACGTGGAAACAAGGGGAGAAACCCCGGTTCGGAGAAGACTGTCTGGCATGTTTCGCATGTCTTCTCGGCTGTCCCGAATCCGCCATTGGATACGGTCCAAAACACAAGACGGCAAGCTATCCAAACGAACGAAGCGGATTCGACGCCATCAGGAAGTGAAGGATGTACGATTTTGATGAAGTTGTAAACAGGAAAGGAACTCTTTCCGTCAAATGGAACGGGGACGCCATTGCGTCCATCGCAGGGAACAGGAATGCCGAACCGTTTTGGGTTGCCGACATGGATTTTAAGGCGGCGCCAGAAATCGAGGCCGAAGTCGTCAAAGCGGCAGAGACCGCAACATACGGATATCCTCATTTTAATGGAAACAGAGAGGTATTCTGTGGATGGGCTCAAAAACGTCACGGCTGGACGGTGGACCCCGAGGATGTTGTCATCTGCCAAGGGATGCTGACAAGCATCGCCATGATGGTCGAGACGCTGACCGCTCCAGGAGACGGCGTCATCGTTCCCATGCCCGCCTATCAGCCGTTCGTCCGCATCGTAAACAACTTGGAAAGAAAACTGGTTCGCTGGCCGTTGTTGTATGACGACTACACACACAAGTTCTCTTTGGACTGGACCGTACTGGACCATCTCTGCGAGAAAGCAAAACTCCTTATTTTTTGCAACCCCCACAACCCTTCCGGTGTGGATTTCCCCGAATCGGACCTGACTACGCTGTGCACCATCGCGGAACGGCACCATACGACGATCATCTGCGATGAAATCCATGGGGATCTCGCCTTCGGGACCCACGTTCCATTACTGAAAGTCGCCGAAAGAACCGGAGTCCGCGCCGTTACATGTATGGCACCTTCAAAGACGTTCAACATTGCAGGCGAACATTTTTCCGTCGTGGTCACACGTGACGAGAAAATTCGGGAAACGCTGAAACGAAGAATGACGCAATTGTTCAGCGGAGAAACATCGTTCTTTTCCACTACGGCGGCCATCGCCGCTTATTCGTACGGATATCCGTGGCTGATGGAGTTGATCACCTACCTCGAGGGAAACTGCAACCTGATCGACCAATTCTGCAAAGAGCGCATCCCGGGCATGACTTTCATCCGCCCTGAGGCGTCGTTCATCGGATTCATCGACTGCTCCGGCATCCTTCCCTTGGTGGAGAAAGACGCAAAAAGCAACCCGACGCTTTACGATCCGACGTTCTCCCCCGCGGGAGGGGTTCTGAGCCGATTTTTTGGACAACGGGCATCCGTGGCGGTCAACGATGGCACATGGTTCGGCGGCGATTCGTATCGCACGTTCGTTCGTTTCAACTACGGGGTACGATGCGAAAACATCAAACACGCGTTCGAGAGAATCGAACGGGCCGTCAACGCTCTTCGCTGAGTTTTTTCGCACATTCTTTCAGCACTTCCGAAACGCTTGGATGGGGGAATACCGTCTCCAGAATGTCATTAACGGTACGGTTATCCTTGATGGCCGCAGCACACCCCCATACCATTTCGCTGACATACGGTCCCATTAAGTGCACGCCGAGGATGGTTCCTCGGTCGTCGCAGATCATCTTCACCAGGCCCGGAGCCCGTTTTCCTTCCTCGACCAGCGTTCTCCCGCTGAAACGCGCCAAAACGGATGCGACGTGAACGGACAACCCCGCCGCTTTCGCCTGTGCTTCCGTCAAACCGCATCCTGCGGCTTCAGGATTGCTGTACACGACCCATGGAACCGCACGCCAATTCACCTTCTTGCGACCGGAACCGAATGCATCGTCCACGGCCACTTCGGCCATCGTCGCGGCGCTATGGGCAAGCTGACTCCTTCCGTTGCAATCCCCGATCGCCCACACGTTCGGAATCGATGTGCGCATGTTTTCGTCGACAACAATCCCATGCCGGTCCTTCTCGAGGGAAAGATGTTCCAATCCGGCATAATTGGGCCTCCGCCCGGTAGCCAACAATACGAAATCCGCTTCCAACGAAGTCTCTGTCCCATCCGGTCGCCGAAACAGTACCCCATGTTCCACGGAAAGGACGGTACAGCCAAGATGAAACGTCACGGGAGCCAAAGCACGACGCATTTGACGCGCGACATCCCCGTCCATCATAGGAAGGATTTCGGGAAGCATTTCCACGACATCCACCGTACAATCCAGCATTGAGAAATATGAAGCGAACTCGATTCCGATCACTCCGCCGCCAATGATGACGACCTTCTTCGGCAATGTCTCCAGCCGCAGGGCGTCATCGCTCGTGCCCACCCCCGTCCCCTGTCTCACTCCGGGAATCGGAGGAACGGACGAAACCGAACCGGTCGCAATGATCAGCTTTTGCGTCTCGTACACCGTTCCACCCACAAAAACGTGGGAGGCATCGAGACATTCTGCTTTTCCGGCAAGCACTTCCACGTGCGCCGCCTTCTCTTCCAATGCAACGCCATCCCTGAGCGTCGCGACAACATCATCCGCCGCCCGATGCGCGACAGCAAGATCGTAGGAAGAATCCCGAGCGACGATGCCAAAGGATTCCCCTCCTTTTACCTGTCGGTACAGCTTCGCTCCGTGGAGTAAACTCTTGGTGGGAATGCATCCCTTGTTGGTACAGGTCCCGCCGAGGGCTTCCGCTTCAACGAGCAATACCTTCTTTCCCATCTCTCCCGCCAGACGAGCCGCTTTGCTCCCGCCCGGCCCCGAACCGATCACGATCACATCATACATCGCTTGCATCCCCTCCCAGATCTCTGAACGCCGCGCAAATCCCTTTCATCATTCGCTTCGGTTCGTCCCCTACGATCCGAATGACTCCGTCCGGCACCTCCCGTCCACAATCATCGACGACGGCGAAAAACTTCCCGCCACGAAGACGGAGCATGGAAAGAATCTCCGGGTCCGGAGTCTGCCCATCGCCCAACGGTTGCACCACATAATCCGCACCACCCGTCTCTTCGCACAACCAATTCGTCAGATCCGCTTTTTGTCCATGCCCCAACGCCACCGTAATACATGCTTCCCAGTTCAAATCGGAGGCGAGTTTCTCCGATCCCACGCCGGATAGGACAAGGAACGATCCCATCCCGCTCAAAATCCGGGACAGTTTTTCCGGACAGGCGATGACGAGCGCAACCTTGTCCCGTACCACATCTTCCATCTCGTCCGACGGAGGAAGATCGAAAATTGACGACACGCCCTCCCCCCTGCACGCTTCGTCGTAGTTCGTACCCAAGGAAAAGACGTCTCCATCGGAAAATCCCACAGTCTCCGGATAAAGAGTCGTCTTTTTGCTCCAAAGTCTCAGCTCCTCGTGCCAAAGGGGGATGGAGGACGCGGCAAGCGGCAAGGGAGACAGTACCATGCGCGGATTTGCCTCACTGGCATGGACGATCAGATTCCCGCAAACTCCCCGAAGCAAACATGCCTCAATCGAACGTTTTCGCATCGTCTCTCTCCTCTTTGTCCAACCATCGTACCGCCGTTGGGTTCCGTAAATAGATGATGGCGGTTCTCACCGGCATCCGATACATGCGTTCCGTCGCCTTCCGGTACAAGGAAAGCTGTCCCCTATGGACTGACGGATCATCGAGCTGATCCGTTTTGAAATCCAGTACCTCGATATGGTCCGGCTTGTGAACCAATACATCCACCGCTCCTTCGACCACCACAGGACTTCCTTCAAACGTTTCATGGGAGGAAAAACGCACCTCCGTCTCGGGATGAAACGGGGCGACTTCTTTTCGGTAGTATTCGCTGGAAAGAAACGCCTTGCACAATGTTTGCCCGTCGTCAACCAACACGCTTTTTCGTCGTGCATCCAACTTTTGCAATCCCTCAGGAAGCAATAGGACGGGATCCTCCGTCTTTCCCGCCATAAAGGATTCCACCAAGCGATGGACAAACGTCCCCCAGTCCGCAACGGCGTCGGGATCCATTGTAACCGCTTCCTTCAAGACGGCATCGCTCTTCAGCGACGGAAGTGCGACGGCTTGCGGCGTATGAGTCCCTTCAGGGGCAAACGCCGTCGCCTTGATTCTTCGAAGCGGCATCGAATAAGAAGGTTTCTCCGTCCCATAAAAGGACAAAACGCTGTTTTCCGGAACGGCGGATTGATCGCGATCGACAAACAGCGCCTGCTGAGGAATTGTCTTGATCGCCTCCACGTTCACGTCGGGACATCCGCAACGGTAGATTCCCTCGTCTTCGTCGTACGACACGTCGAACGCCGCCTCCATCCAATCCAACGCATTACCCGCACTCGATCTCCCATGGAATCCGCTGAACACAAGATGGTATTCCGCACGCGTAACCGCCACATACAACAACCGTTTGGTCTCCGCCACCATCTCCGTTTTCGCTTCCTCCGCATCAAAGAACAGTTTCCCCACACCGGCATACCCACCGCCAGGCCTGTCGTCGTAATACGGAACGGGTTGGGAATCAAGAAAGAAATACGGACCGGATCCCCGAAGGGAACCTGCGTCGAAATTGGAAACGAATACCACGGGAAATTCCAAACCCTTGGCCGCATGAACCGTCATGATCCGTATCGAATCTCTTGCTTCCGCGATGACTTCGCCGCTCTCGCTGTTCATCGCATCCGCCGAACCGAGGAACGGACGCAGATCATCAAGAAACGTCACCAGGGATTCCCCGTTGTTCTGGGCCAATTCCGCAAGCCGGTACAGATAGTCGTAGTGGTCCAAATACGCATGGTAGCCGGGTCGTTCCAAATAAAAGAATCGGTAACCGAGATTGTACCACAAATATTGGACCAACGCCGGCAGCGTACTGGCTCTGGCGTATACTTTCGCCGCCTGATAGCGCGCGCAACATTCCTGATAATCGGCGCATTGGGGAGATGCCTCGGGATCAAACGCCGCTTTTTGCTCGTTAATTATGGAAAACACCTTTTCGTCGGAAAGCGCGCAGAACGGGCTACGCAGCACGGAAAGAAATGCCAACCGGTCCTCAGGATACACCAATGTCTGAAGAAACGCATAGATATCATTAGCGGGAGATTCCAGCATCAAGGACCGGGACACTTTGCCGATGGTATAAGGAATGTCCTGGGCTTTGAACGCCCGCTCGAAACTCATTTGATGGCTGGTGTTCCTCAAAAGCAAGGCGATGTCACAAAACCGGGGACGACGAACTCCTCCCTGCCCGTCAGCAATGAGATAGTTGTCGGTATCGAGCATCTCCCTGATTTTTTTCGCCACGGAGAAGGCTTCGCAATCGGCATTCTCCGCATCCTCATCATCATGTTCTCCTCCCTTGGGTTTGACCATCAAAGTAAAGGAACCTTCAACTCCGGGAGACGCCTTCCGTTCTTTCAATTCGGTGAATGTGGCTTCGCATGATTTTCCCTCATTTTGCATCACAAAGCGGAACAACGTGGAAAACAAGGATATCAGTTTCGGTTCGGTACGGTAATTGGTGGTCAGTTCGATGGCCGCTCCGCCTCCAAGTTCCGCCGCCAAATTCTTGAAGACGGAAACATCCGCACCACGGAACTGGTAAATGGATTGTTTCTCGTCGCCAACGAAAAACAATCGGTCCGGCAGCAAATCGTCGGGAGAAGGGATTCCTTTTTTATCGAATGAGTCTTTGGCGGAAAGCAGATACAACAAATCTTTCTGCGCTTCGTTGTCATCCTGGAATTCGTCGATCATGATGGACTTGAACCGATGAACGTAGGAACGTCGTAAATCCGGCTGGTTCTTCAGAAGATCGATGGCCAACGCGGAGACATCCCCGAACGTCAGTATTCCGGTCCGCCGCTTCGTCGCCTGGAACGCATCCTCGTACCGACGGAGAAAATCAATCATCGAAGCCACGTCATCCTGCTTTTCCAAGGCGTTGCAACAACGTCGGAAGCCGTCGCCCGCGGAGGAGAACTCATCGCTCATTTCCTTGATCAGCAAATCCCCCTCTCCCTTGCCTCGGGGTTTGCTCCAAGAAGCTTCGGGGGCTTCAAGCACACACATCCATGTTGTATCATCGGGAGCCGCGTCAAACGCTTCAAGACACCGTTTCGCTTGGACAACGGCTTTTTTCGAGGATGGCGCAAGAGCGTCGGATTCTCCCGTTTTCACAATCCGGGACAAGGAACTGAGAATGATTCTCCTCTCTTCTTCCCGTTTCTCCGCCATCGCCGCTTTCACATGATCCGCCAAATCCTCGGGAAGCCTGTGCGGCAAATGGAATTCCTTCTTCGCGAGAATCGTAAGAAGATCCACCGCTTCCTGAGGTTTGTAGAGACGGGCAAAAACGTCTGCGCCTCTATCCTCTTTTACTGCGGACAGCATCTTGCGCGCGAGCATTACGGCATTTCGCTCGTTCTCCCCTCCATCGTCCCCTTCCGGAGTGTAATCGCTCGTCAGCCCATAGAGATACGGCTCGCTTCTGAGAATTCTGGAGGAAAATCCGTCCAATGTAGAAATGGACGCTTTGGGGAAATGATGTTCCCATTCATCCATAAACAACGCTCTGGTATCTTCATCAAGGGCGTCATCGCGACAGAAGCGTTGGATCAACGAACCGATCCTTGCCTGCATCTCCAGCGTCGCCTTCTCGGTGAACGTCAATGCAAGAATCTCATCCGCATGGACACCATCCAACAGAAGCCGAAGGTACCGATATGAAAGTACCGTGGTTTTCCCCGATCCCGCTCCTGCGCTCACCACAAGATTTCCATCCGTCTCCACGGCTCGTTTCTGATCCGGATCAAGCCTTTTCCCCATGATGGCCGCCAATTCCACGATGGTGTTCATTGCGCGGAAAACCTCCTTCTGCAGGCAAAACGATAGGCGCAACCGCCACAACTGGCTTTGCTCGGCGTTGCGGGAAAACAGCCGCTTCGTACGGCATCGGCCAACGCAGAAAGGCAACGTTGCATTTTCCGTTCCCCCGCATCCCGATTCCCTACCTTGTCCTTATCCCAGATCGCAAGGTATTTTCCGTCCTTGATGACATAGTATCCCGCCCAAGAAACATCTTTTCCCAAGGATGAGTGCACCAACGTACGGTACAAAGGAAGTTGCAAGGAAACAAATTTGTCTTCCAGTTCCCGTGGATCCTTCCCCGATCCCGTCATCGAAAACGGAGCTTTTCCCGTTTTGTAGTCAATGACGGCCATGGTTCCGTCCCCCATATCGACAATTCTGTCAATCCGTCCCTGCAAAGACAGAAGGGAATCCCATTTTGCCGTAAGTTCCTGTTCCGTTTTATAGGTGGCCGTCCCTTCGAAGAGGATGCGTTCCGCTTCCAGGATCCGCATGCAAGCATCGCGATAGAAATTCGTGATCCAAACCCGCCCCGCAGGATCGGGACCGTCATCTCCGTAGGTTTCCCGCATGCTCTCGTCGAAGCACGTTCCCAGCAATGCCCGATACGATTCCATGTTCCCGACATCAAAGCGGCCTACCGAATCAAAAAACTTCCGGTACGCGGAGTGAAGCATGTTCCCGACCGTTTTTGCATCGACCAAATCCACAAGGAATTCCATCTCGGTGACTCCGAACACATACTTGCAACTCCAGGCAAACGGACAAAGGACGAACAAATCCAAAGAAGTGGGGGAAACGCCCAATCCCTTTTCGCGTTGCAAAAGGAGATCGGCGCGGAACGGATTGTCGGGCGCAGTGTAATCCGTCATGGTTCCCCGGACATGACGCGAAGATTCGCGGGACAATCGTTGGAACCACGTCGCCCGTCCCGTTACCGTCCCGTGTTTCCAAAGGATCCGTTCGTCCTGATACCCGTCTTCGCTCACGGGCGACTCGATCTTCCGGGAAAACAACGACGGCGCGCGACGATCCCCTCCATAATCCTTGACATGATAGGAAACGACCGAACCGCCAGAGGCGGCGAGAAGGAGGTTCGCTTCGGTCAAATCCTCCTCTCCGCGGCCGACTCCGATGATCGTATCCGGCAGACAATCCAAAGGCTTGTCGATCGTCTGAGTCGATTTCCAATCCATTGAAAGGAAAAAATGATGGGGAATATCCAATGTGTTCGCATCCGTCCAACGATAAACGTGAATGCCAGAATCTGGAGAAGGGGCCTGAGGAACATATAATCTTTTGCTCAGATAGGTGATGAAGAGAGAAAGAACCGATATATGGCGGGTAACGGAACAAAGTTCCATCGAGACACGCATTTTCTCCAGCGCGTCCATACAGAACGTATATACTTCCTCTCCGGGAAAACCAAGCCATCCTCCCGAAAGAAAATAATGGTCCTGAAACGCGTGCAGCCGTTCCAACAACCCGTCCACCGTATCCGTCGTGTTGATTGCGATGATGAAATTCTTGAATTCCGCGTACCAATCCATCAGTTCTCGGTTTCGTAGTCCAAGAAGCCACGGATCGTCCCTACCCAAGGAACCTTGGTCGATGGACCGACGCACCGCTTCCTGAACGAACCGGTGGGCGAGATTCGTTTGCGTATCTGACCAGGGAAGGGCGATATCGAGAAGAAACGCTTTCATGTCACCCAGATTGAACTCGTTCACATATATGTCCTGAAGACATTTGAAGAAACGACCTGCAGGATGAGAGAGCGGAGATTTCCCGAAACGGAAGGAAAGGGGCACGTCGTACAACGGAGCCAGACTTTCCAGACATGGAAGCATCTGCTCGTCATTCGCGGTCGAGATGACGATATCATCCATCGGAACGCCCATATCCAAAAGCCGTTTGGTTTCCCTGAGCGTCTCCCTTACTTCCTGAACATGATTGGCATACGAGATGATGCCGCCGAACTTACCGGCGGGAGAAGGAAATGCCTTGACGGAAGAATCGTGCAACA
>Ga0172377_10002458_pt1 | contig 18943 bp, 17 predicted proteins | sample Pumphouse3metaG_FD_119749 | JGI IMG/M metagenome (GOLD analysis project Ga0172377, IMG submission 119749) | Leachate microbial communities from a municipal landfill in Southern Ontario, Canada - Pumphouse #3 metaG | ecosystem: Engineered > Solid waste > Landfill > Unclassified | place: Canada...
AAAAACAGGCATAAAAAGAATCCCTCTCGTCTATATTCGGGAGGGATTCTTTAGTTTGAGTTTGATTTATTATTCGGCGGGATTTTTAAATGCCGAATCTTTTATTCTTTATGTCTTTTCTTTAATTCTCTTGCCAGATCCTCAATACGGAATCCCTTTGAAGTCAGTAAAACAATAAGATGATAAAGCAAATCGGCACCTTCATAAATAAAGTTCTCATCATCATTGGCCATTGCACCGATAACCGTTTCAACAGCTTCTTCACCCACCTTCTGAGACATTCTGCGAACACCTTTTTTAAACAGTGAAGTAGTATAAGAATCCTCAGGCATTTCTTTCTTACGTCTGTCAATAAAATCCTGTAAATATTTTATAAAATCCATATCATCCTGTTTGTTCTCATCAAACCAGCATGTATCATGACCTGTATGACAAACAGGGCCATTAGGATTAACCTGGATTAAAAGAGTATCCTGATCGCAATCCTCCTTCATAGAAACAAGTTTTAAAAAATGTCCGCTTTCTTCACCCTTAGTCCAGAGTTTTTTACGGGTTCTGCTATAGAAAGTAACCAGACCGGTATCCTGTGTCTTTTTGAGAGCTTCCCTGTTCATATATCCCATCATTAATACTTTATGTGTAACGTGGTCCTGAATAATAGCTGCAACCAGTCCGCCCATCTTATCGAAATCAAGTTCTTTCATAATATTATATTTTATATGATTATTATTATCTTATATTTCTCCATTTTTTTAAGCATGAAAAATATTCTTTTGTCACGAATATTAATTAAAAAAATTATATCCTGACAGGAATATTCCTGCTGCGAAGATAATCTTTCAAATCAGGAATGGCAATTTCCCTGTAATGAAAAATACTTGCGGCAAGACCCGCATCAGCCTTTCCCTTAGTAAAGACATCCACAAAATGATCCATATTACCCGCCCCGCCTGAAGCAATAATCGGAATTTTCAGTAAATCCGACATATGTGCAAGCTCTTTATTGGCAAAACCTTTTTTTGTACCGTCATGATCCATCGAAGTAAACAAAATTTCACCGGCACCTCTGTCTTCAGCTTCCTTTGCCCATGAAAACAATTCCTTATCAGTAGGTACACGTCCGCCGTTAACAGTAACCTTCCATTCTTTTTCATATTTTTTGGCATCAATAGCCACAACCACAAACTGAGTTCCGAAATTGGCAGCCAGATCATCAATTAACCGGGGATTTCTGACAGCCGAAGAGTTAATACTGATTTTGTCAGCTCCTGCATTTAATAATGCTTCTGCATCCTTAATCTCGCTAATACCGCCGCCAACAGTAAAGGGAATATTAATTTCCCGTGCGATTCTTTTAACCAGACTAACAAAAGTTTTGCGGCCTTCAATAGTAGCTGTAATATCCAGAAAAACCAGTTCGTCGGCACCCTGCTCAGCATAAAGAGCACCTAGTTCCACCGGATCACCAACAGATTTAATATTTAAAAAATTTATTCCCTTAACAGTCTGACCGTTTTTAATATCCAGACACGGTATAATTCGTTTTGCCAGCATAGATCAATAATTTTTATAAAAGTTGGAAATATCCTTCATCGAAATCTTCTTTTCGTAAATAGCTTTTCCCACAATTACATCCGGAATATTCATATCATTAAGCTTTAAAATATCATCCATGCATGAAATCCCACCACTTGCAATAATTTCCAGCCCGGGGAAATGCTCCTGAATTTTCTTATAAAGTTCAGTATTTGCACCTGTCATCATGCCATCCCTCGAAATATCCGTAGAAATAACCTTACTAACACCGTGCTTAACATAGCTCTCAATAAACTTAATTAAAGTAAGTTCCGAAGTTTCCCTCCATCCGCTCACAGCAATTTTACCATCTTTGGCATCAGCACCCAGAATAATTTTTCCCGAACCGTAAGCCTTAAGCCACCTTAAAAAAGTATCCCTGTTTTTAACGGCAATACTTCCTCCGGTAATCATAGAAGCACCGCTTTCAAAGGCGATTTTAAGATCTTCATCACTCTTAAGTCCACCTCCGAAATCAATTATTAGTTTAGTATTACCGGCAATTTTTTCAAGAACCTTCCAGTTTACAATATGTTTTTGTTCAGCTCCGTCCAGATCCACAAGATGCAGACGTGTAATACCGTTGTCCTCATATTTTTTAGCCACATCCAGCGGATCATTATCATATACTTTTTTCTGTTTATAATCACCCTGTGAAAGACGAACACATTTTCCGTCAATCATATCAATAGCCGGAATAATTAATATCGGAGAACTCTTGTCCTTTATATTCTTAATCATAATAAATAATTCTATTGTAATCGGAACAGAAACCTTAACCTATACAGAAACCTGAAATGTAACTTAATCTGTAATCTAAACTAAAAACCGAAACGATAACTAAAAAAAACTTAAACAGTAAATGTAATTTAAACAGTGACCCAAACAGTAACCTAAAGCTAACAGAAACTATAACTTAGATTATAACGTAGACTATAACTGAGCCTGAAAAGCTTATCATTTAATATCTAAAAAGTTTTGCAAAATACCACCACCAACAGGTCCGCTCTTTTCGGGATGGAACTGTGTGGCATAGAAATTATCCTTATGCAGTGCTGCACTAAACGGATTAATATAATTCCCTGTCGCTATTGTATCCTGGCCAACCGTTGCATAAAAGGAATGAACAAAATAAACATACTTTCCCTCAGCCGAAGAATCGAAAAGATCACTTTTTAAATTAGTAATATTATTCCATCCCATATGCGGAACCTTGGTAATATGCTCCATATCTTTCTCCGGAATAAAACGCTTAACCGTCTCGTTGAAAATATTAAGACAGGGGATATTCCCTTCCTCAGTGAATTTGCACATAAGCTGTAATCCCAGACAAATACCAAGTACAGGCTGCTTTAATGAAATAATAAGTTTATCAAGTCCTTTATCTTTTATATATTTCATAGTAGTCGAAGCTTCTCCCACACCGGGAAAAATAACCTTGTCGGCCTGACGAATTTTTTGTGGATCATCAGTAATTTCGCCTTCCACCCCAAGACGTAAAAGAGCGTTTTTTACCGATTCTATATTTCCGGCATTATATTTTATGATAACAATTTTCATCTGTTTAAAATTTTTTTGCCAATTACTGCTGAATATAATTGAAATATTCTATTTTTGTATCGCAATAAAAAATGGCGCATTCTTCTAACGGTTAGGAAATCTGATTCTCAATCAGGAAATAGCAGTCCGATTCTGCTATGCGCTACTAATTATCTATTAAAGCACGCCCTTGGAAGACGGTAATTCCAGATTATAAATGTCCTTCTTTACAGCCATTTTCAGACTGCGGGCAAGAGCTTTAAAAATACCCTCAATTTTGTGATGCTCATTAGTCCCTTCGGCCTTAATATTCAGATTACACATCGATGCATCCGAAAAAGACTTAAAAAAATGGAAAAACATTTCTGTAGGAACATCACCGATTTTCTCACGTTTAAAATCAGCCTTCCATATTAACCACGGACGACCGCCGAAATCAATGGCAACCTGTGCCAGGCAATCATCCATTGGCAGACAGAAACCATAACGGCCAATGCCTTTTTTATCACCCAGAGCTTTTCTCACAGCTTCGCCAAGGGCTAAAGCTGTATCCTCAATAGTATGATGCTCATCAACATCAAGATCACCATTCACCATAATAGTAAGATCAATACCGGAATGACGTGCAATCTGATCAAGCATATGATCAAAAAAACCAAGCCCCGTGCTTATATTACCAACACCATGACCATCCAGATCAATAGCAACCTTTATTTTAGTTTCCTTTGTATTACGTTCAACAACAGCAGTTCTTTCCGGAGCAGCCACAAAAGCATAAATATCATCCCATGATTTTGCGGTCATAATCTCAGTATCCGCAAGATCCTTATTATTTATATCATTAGCGCCGGCAGAGAGAAAAATACCCTTAGTACCCAGATTCTTTGCCAGCATCATATCGGTCAGCCGGTCACCTATAACAAAGCTGTTTTTAAGATCGCAGCTGCCGTCCATATATTTTTTAAGCAGATCAGTACCCGGTTTACGGGTAGGAGCATTATCTTCAATCATAGTTTTATCAATGATAACATCACTAAACGTAATATTTTCATTTTTAAAAGCTGTTATCATTTTTTGCTGAGGCAGCAGATATGTCTTCTCAGGAAAGAGTTTAGTACCCAGGCCATCCTGATTACTGACAATTACCAGTTTGTAATCCGTGTTTTTTAATATCAGAAATAAATTGCGGAAAACACCGGGGATGAATTCCAGTTTTTCCAGCGAATCAACCTGCTCGTCTGCGGGTTCTTTAATTAATGTGCCGTCACGGTCTATAAATAATATTTTATCCATTATTCTGTTATTTTTTTGTTTTTAATGATTCCGGTAAATCCCAGTATGGAAAGGATTTGTAATCCTAAGCCTGTTTTATATTTATTTATCTGTCCTTTAATGCCCTTATAAGTATATCATTTTCTTTTTCAGAACCAACTGTTATGCGAAGACAGTTGTTGCAGAGATTTACACCGGAACGATTTCTTACAATAATCCCCAGATCCGTAAGATATCTATAAACTTTTGTTGCATTATCCATTTTTACCAGTAAAAAATTACTGTCCGAAGGGTAAACCTTATTTACACAGGCGATAGTTTTTAATCTTTCTGAAAGTTCTTTTCGTGCATCAAGTAATTCTTTAACCCAGGTCTCTTTTATTTCTTCATTTGAATTAAGAGACTCAAGAGCCTTCTTCTGGGTAAGAATATTTACGTTATACGGATATTTTATCTTGTTAAAAACAGCAATAATCTCGGGAGCAGCAAAAGCCATACCAAGTCTAATGCCCGCCATGCCCCATGCCTTTGAAAAGGTCTGAAAAATAATCAGGTTATTATATTTGCTTAGTTCAGGTAAAAAAGAATTTCCCGGAGAAAAATCAATATAAGCTTCATCCAGAATAACCAGCCCGTTAAATTCCTTTAAAATGATAATGACTTCCTTTTTATCCAGCAGATTCGATGTAGGATTATTTGGAGAACACAGAAACATAAGTTTTGTGTGATCATCTGTTGCCGCCATAAGTTTTTTTGCAGATATCTGAAAACTTTCATCAAGAGAAACCGCTCTTATTTCCACATCATTAATCTCTGCGCAAACCTGATACATCCCGTAACTGGGATCAATTCTTACCATATTATCTTTCCCCGGCTCACAAAAAGCACGAAAAACAATATCAATTGCCTCATCACTTCCGTTACCCAGAAACAACTGCTCTTCACGACAACCCTTTATTTTTACAATTTTCTCCTTCAGCTTATGCTGAAGCGGGTCAGGATACCTGTTATATGGTGCATTATACGGATTCTCATTGGCATCGAGAAAAACACGGGCTTCTCCCGAAAACTCATTACGCGCACAGGCATAAGGTTCTAATTTTTTGATGTTTTCCCGAAGAAGTTTATTAAGTTCCATTTTATTATTCTTAACAGTTATTTATCCCCGCTATAAGTTTAGGCTATTGCTTAAACCTTTTAAAAATGTATGAAAGAGAATTATAATTTTCGTCTTAAAAACGTTTATATTATACATTCTCACAAATCCTGTACAAAATATAGGCCGGCAGAGGAAAATGAAAAATTTATTGTTTTTTTATTTTATTAAGTCTAATCGTTACGGCATTTTTATGCGCTCCAAGATGTTCTGCTTCAGCCATAGTTTCAATAACAGGTCCCAGATTTTTTATTCCTTCCTCCGAAATCTCCTGAAAAGTTATTTTTTTAATAAAACTATCCAGATTAATACCACTGTAGGCATGAGCCCATCCGTTTGTTGGCAGCGTATGATTAGTACCCGAAGCATAATCCCCTGCACTTTCAGGACTGTATTTGCCAAGGAAAACTGAACCTGCATTAACAATTTTCTCCGACATCTTCTGGTAATCATTCATTGAAATGATAAGATGTTCAGGAGCATATTCGTTGATTATATCAGCCATCTTTTCTTCGCTGTCCAGAACTATTGCAACACTGTGACTCAGTGATTTTGCGGCAATATCCTTACGGCTAAGCATAGAAAGCTGTTTTTCTATCTCCAGTTCCGTTTTGTCAACAATACTCTCATCATTGGTAACCAGTAAAACCTGTGAATCCGGTCCGTGTTCGGCCTGTGACAATAAATCAGAAGCAATAAATTCAGGATCCGAATCCTTGTCGGCCATAACCGCCACTTCAGAAGGTCCTGCCGGCATATCAACAGCTACGTCATAAAGACTGATTAGTTGTTTTGCCGTCATAACATACTGATTGCCCGGACCGAAAATTTTATTTATACGTGGAATTTTTCCTGCACCATAAGCCATTGCACCAATAGCCTGTGCTCCGCCAACTTTAAAAATGTCGGTAATCCCTGCCACTTTGGCGGCAAACAGAATAGCCGGATTTATATTACCTTCACTGTCGGGTGGGGTACAGAGAATAATTTTTTTGCATCCTGCAATTTTAGCAGGAATCCCAAGCATTAAAACAGTCGAAAACAGAGGTGCTGTTCCGCCGGGAATATAAAGGCCCACCTTTTGGATAGGTACAGCCTTCTGCCAGCATACAACACCCTTAACAGTTTCTGTTTTTGTATATGTCTGACGCTGTGTTTCGTGAAATTTGCGAATATTTTTAGCAGCCAGGTTAATAGCATTTTTAAGATCCTCTGATATCAGTTTCACTGATTCTTCTATTTCATCACAGCTTACAGCAATTTCCGCGGGAGCTGACCGGTCAAACATTTTCGAATATTTCCTTACAGCCACCTCCCCATTAATCCTTATATCTTCAAGTACGCCACTAACCTTATCTTTTAGCTCAGAAGTACGGTTCATAGGACGTTTCAGTAATTCATCCCAATCTTTTTTTTTTGGATTTAAATATTTTCGCATTATAAAAATTTATTCCTGTTCTTTTCCGTAAGAATTAAAAAATCATCTTTTCAATTGGAAGAACGAGGATGCTCTGAGCTCCTGCTTTTTTTAGCTTTCCTATTATTTCCCAGAAATCATTTTCAGCAATAACCGATTGCAGAGAGCTCCATCCTTTTTCTTCAAGAGGAGTAACTGTCGGACTCTTCATACCCGGAAGTATTTTAGCAATTTCAGAAACTTTTTCGTCAGGGGCGTTCAGCATAATATATTTTTTCCCTTCTGCTCGCTGTACAGAATCCAGACGGAAAAAAAATTCTTTTAGCAGTTCTTTTTTATCATCACTCATTCCCGGATAACCAATCAGAAGAGCTTCAGAGTACATTACCTTCTCAACTTCCTTTAGACGATTGCTTACCAGTGTAGAACCGGAACTCACAATATCAAAAATAGCATCGGCAAGACCAATTCCCGGAGCTATTTCCACAGAACCCGTTATTACATGAATATCGGCTTTGATATCATATTCCTTCAGAAATTTTTTTAGAATACCGGGGTATGAGGTAGCAATTTTTTTATCATTGAAATATGAAATATCCTTGTATTCCTCAGAACGGGGAATAGCCAGAGAAAGATGACATTTACTGAAGCCAAGTCTTTTAATAATTTCTACTTTTTTACCTCTTTCAATTACTTCGTTTTCTCCAACAATTCCGACATCGGCAACACCGTCGCTTACGGTCTGCGGAATGTCATCATCTCTTAAGAAAAGAGCATCAATCGGAAAGTTTTTTGCCGATGCAAGAAGTTCTCTTCCTTTCAGAGAAAATTTAAACCCTGCTTCTTTAATAAGATTCATAGAATCATCATACAAACGTCCTTTGTTTTGTATTGCAATTTTTAATCGTGCCATTTTATCTTTTAATAAATAAAAAGGGCTTACCATAAAGTAAGCCTTTTTTTGAATTCATATTTTTTTAAACAAACAATAAAATCACGGCCTAACAATGAATTAATGTATTCTGATGATTTCCGTGATGTTCATATTTTGTTATCATTTTAATTTATCTTCGATTTTGTTTTACAATTATAATAATAAAACGAAATTGTACCAAAAAAAAGTCCCTATAATTTAAATTAGAAATGTTTTTTTAAGAAAGATGTTTGAATTGCAACAAAAAAAAGATTTTTATAATATAGACGCAAAATTTTGCGTCTATATTATTTATTCGAACATATTCTTCATTTTTCTGAATAAATTTTTGTTTCCGCTTTCAGGACCGACCTTAAAATCAGGAGACTCCTGAAGTTTTTCCAGCATTTTCTTTTCATCAGAAGATACTTTTTTAGGAACCCATGCGTGAACCCTTACAAGAAGATCACCTCTTCCGTATCCGTTAACATCAGGCAATCCTTTACCTCTTAGGCGAAGTATTTTTTCAGGATCTGTTCCGGCTTCAATTTTTACTTTTACCTTACTGTCAACTGTTGGTATTTCAACTGTCGTTCCCAGAATTAAGTCAGGTAAATTAACAAATATATTGTATATTAAATTATTATCATCTCTAATCAACTGAGGATCATCTTCTTCTTTAATAACTACCAGTAAATCTCCGTTAATTCCTCCGTGTCTGCCTGCATTTCCTTTTCCTGCCACATTAAGCTGCATACCTTCTGCCACTCCGGCAGGAATTTTTATAGTAACAACTTCTTCACCTCTGACGACCCCTTCACCATTACAAACGGGACATTTATTTTTGATAACTGTTCCTTCACCACCACAGGTAGGACAAACAGTTGCAGTTTGCATTCTTCCGAGCAATGTGTTGGTAATTCTCATAACCCGGCCACTTCCGTGACATGTCGGACACTGAGTATTTCTGGCTCCGCCTTTAGCACCTGTTCCGTTACAGGCAGTACAGCTGACATATTTTTTCAGTTTAAGCTTTTTCTCAACGCCATTGGAAATATCTTTTAACGTAAGAGTTACCTTTACACGAAGATCAGATCCTCTGTGAACATGTCTGCCCTGATTCCCTGAAGAACCGCCAAATCCTCCGAAATTGCTAAATCCTCCGCCAAAACTGCTTCCGAATCCGCCACCGGCGCCGCCTCCGAAGACATCTCCAAACATTGAGAATATGTCATCCATACTCATATTCTGTCCGCTGAATCCTCCGCCGGCATTGCCGCCGCCGTTTAATCCTGCTTCTCCATACTGATCATAGCGTTGTTTCTTTTCAGGGTTACTAAGCACCTGATAAGCTTCGGCTGCCTCCTTGAATTTCTCTTCTGCTTCCTTGTTCCCGGGATTCCGGTCAGGGTGATACTTAAGAGCCTTTTGTCTGTAGGCCTTTTTTATTTCGTCAGTACCGGCAGATTTAGAAACCCCCAGAACTTCATAATAATCTCTTTTTTCCATTCAATAGATAGTGTTAAAATCACTCTCCGATAACTACTTTGGCAAACCGAATCACCTTATCGTTTAATAAATAACCTTTTTGAATTACATCCACAACCTTACCTTTTAAATCCTCACTTGGTGCAGGGATTTTTGTAATTGCTTCCTGTTGATCAGTATCAAAAACTTTTCCTTTTGTTTCTATTTCCTTAATACCATTTTGTTTCAGAAAATCCTCAAATTTCTTAAGAATAAGAACAACACCCTGTTTAACCGGATCATCATCTTCTTCTTTTGAAATAGAGCCAAGAGCACGTTCAAAGTCATCAATTACCGGAAGCAGGCTTATTAAAACAGATTCACCTCCGCCTTTAATTAATTCCATTTTTTCTTTCAGCGTTCTTTTGCGGTAATTGTCAAATTCAGCCTGCAAACGCAGATGCTTATCCTGCATATCTGCAATTGTGGCCTGCAATTTTTCAATATTTTCCTGATATTTTTCTTTATCCTCTTTTGCCGATTTCTTTTTTTTCTTCGACTTCTTTTTATCTTCAGGCTTTTTATCCTCTTCCTTTACCTTATTTTCATCTTTCACATTCGCTTCTTTGGTCTCATTCGCCTTCTCTTCTTTTGTCTCCTCTTCTTTGGCCTCCTGCACCTTAGCTTCTGTGGTCTCTTTTTCCTTCATATATGTGGTCTCTTTTTTTTCTGAATGAGGTTTCCCCGAACAGTTCTTTTCCGGTTGCTTCCCGGTAACTGTTTCCTGTTCTTTAACTTTTTTTTCTTCTGCCATTTCAAATCGAATTTAATACTGTCATCACTACACAAAAAATTTGCCAACAGGGAAGGCGCGACAATATGACAGTTTTTTGTCTTTCAGGTCATGAATATATTTTACAGTAAAAACGTATAATACCATCCGGCTTCAAAACTAATTTTTCTCTTTAGATAGTTTCAGAAGATACTCACCATACTGATTCTTCTTCATAGGTTCAGCAATTTCCTTTAGCTTCTCACTATTTATCCAGCCTTTTATAAATGCGATTTCTTCGGGGCATGCAACCTTCAGTCCCTGTCTTTTTTCAATAACCTCTACAAAAGTAGAAGCTGCAGACAAGGAGTCATGAGTGCCTGTATCCAGCCAGGCAAAACCACGTCCTAAAAGTTCAACCTTCAATTCTTTATCTTTCAGAAATTCCTGATTTACAGAAGTAATCTCCAATTCTCCGCGTTCCGAAGGCTTTATTCTTTTTGCAACATCTACAACCTTGTTAGGATAAAAATAAAGACCAACTACAGCATAATTTGATTTAGGATTTTTGGGTTTTTCTTCAATACTCAAACAATTGCCATCCTTATCAAATTCCGCTACCCCGTAACGTTCCGGATCGTTAACATAATATCCGAACACCGAAGCTTTATTATGATCTGCGTTTTGTACAGCCTTATCCAGCATTTTGCCAAAACTTTGTCCGTAAAAGATATTATCCCCTAAAATCAGACAAACACTGTCATTTCCAATAAATTTTTCACCAATCAAAAAAGCCTGTGCCAGTCCGTCAGGAGAAGGTTGCTCCTTATAACAAAAATGTACTCCAAAATTACTCCCGTCTCCCAGTAATCTGCGGAATCCGGGAAGATCGTCAGGTGTGGAAATAATTAAAATATCCCTGATCCCGGATAACATAAGTACCGAAATAGGATAATAAATCATTGGTTTGTCATAAACAGGAAGCATTTGTTTACTTACTCCCTTTGTAATAGGATAGAGACGAGTCCCTGATCCGCCGGCAAGAACAATACCTTTCATAGTTTAAATTTTTTATTACGCATTTTTCTAACTTAAAATCAGTATAAATATTCAATCACTATAGATGATGCTATGTTTCATTCTGTTTGCAGCCTGTTTTAATGATCATTACGAAACATCCATTTGGAATTTAAGTGTAAACTTAATAAAAAATCTTCTTTTATCTTAAAATCAACACAGTAACATTCTTATCTAATCTTTTTTAAGGATAAAAATATAACTTTTATCTAAAAAATCCATTATCTAAAAACTCCATCTGCACCCTATGCCCAATCCGGCACTGTTTGAAAGAAGATCACCAAAGTCAGCAGCAAAGCTTACCGAAATATCAAGCGGAAGGCTGCTACATTTCCCTGAAAGTTTAATCAGCGAACTAAATTGTTTTTTTACAGGATTGTAAGGCTGACTGTGCGTACCGAAATTATTAGAAAATGTAAACAGAGTCTTGTAATTTATTCGTTCCGAAATAAAACCTTTAGCTCCAAAATGAAAAGCCGATATTCTGTTGTTCTCAATTCCGGAGTACACACCTTCTGTGTTTTTTCTTAACGGGTAGAACAGGGGATCGCCCATGCAAAAGCCTTTATAAGAAAAATCTGTTTTATAAACGCCATTATTAAAATAATTATCACCACCTTTTGGTTCTGTTTTCCCGCTCTGATTTTTTGAATAAAGGAACTCCGCAAGAAATTCGTCCAGCAGAGTATGGTTTCTTTTTTTTACAATATACAGCGAAATAAGATTATCTCTCCAGTTTTTAAGTTCCATGCCAGAATGATCCTCAAAAGGATGGGATATACGAAATTGCAGGCTAAAACTATCGTAGTCTTTTTTAGCCGTTACCCGGTAAGAGCCAAGCTGATCACCGGCAACATTCATCTGGTCTGTAATAAGAAAATCAGAACTTCCGCTACTACCCGATAAATATCTTAAATAATCACTAAAACTATGAGGTAATTCAGTTCCGTCAGATAGAGTTCCACCCCAGAAAACATACTCATTAAAACCGGCAGTCAGCTGCCACGAATTTTCCGTAAGAAAAAGTAAATCCAGCGATTTATGTTGCAGATGAGGATGATAAACCACCCTTGTATCGTGAAGTAACCCTTCATCAAATTCAGCTTTAAAGCGAAACCATTTATGAGCAAAAATAAAAGGAATATAACCCGAAGTGGATAACCGCATCATAGGATAAGGTCTGGAATTTAAAGAACGTACAATATCTCCGTTTGTTGAAGACAGTCCTCCAGAAATTTCTTTGTCAGCAAAAGTTCCACCTTTAAGAGTAAGAATATTTCCCGAAATTCCGGCATAAGCCTGAATAATTTTTGCATCAAAATTATTTTCAGTAGTAAGAAAAGCGATATCCGTTCCGTATAGCAACTTCGTTTTTTTAGATAAAGAAATTTCCCCGGAAATTTCTCCTTCAGTAAGCTCCTGAAAATTGGAATTTTTAGAATACTTTCCAAGCTGATTTTGTGAAAACCAGAAAGGAAGAGAACTTCCGGTTCCGGCTAAACCTGTGGCACTGATATTCGCTTCTTTAATAACATTTTGAGAAAATGAAGTAAGACATGAAAAAACCAGAACAAAAAGAAAAATAAATTTCATTTAATATCTATTAATTATTTCCCGGTTATTTCCTTTATGCATTTTTTCAGAGACACTTTCCAGTGAGGAATAATAACTCCAAAATCTTTTTTAACCTTCGTTTTATCCAGAACAGAGAAAGACGGACGCTTAACCTTACTTGGAAATTCATTAGAATGACATGGCTGAACATCACACTTTTGACCACTCAGTTCAGCAATCTCCACAGTAAAATCGTACCACGAACATACACCTTCATCTGTAAAATGATAAATACCCTGATGCTGATTATAAAGCCTTTCTTCTATAGCCTTAAAAATAACAGAGGCCAGATCACCGGCATAAGTAGGCGAACCTACCTGATCGAAAACCACCGAAAGTTTATCCTTTTCACGGGTAAGTTTAAGCATAGTCTTAACAAAATTATTTCCAAAAGAAGAATAAAGCCACGCAGTTCTGAAAATCAGATAACGACATCCCGAATTAATTACAGCCTTCTCACCATCAAGCTTGGTTTTGCCGTAAACGGCAAGCGGATTAACCGGTTCGTTTTCAGAAATAGGAGTATTTTTCAATCCTCCAAAAACATAGTCAGTAGAAATATGAATCAGCAGAGCATCCTGCTCTTTACAGGCAACAGCAAGATTTTCAGCTGCCTTATGATTTAAAAGATCCGCTAATTCTTCATTATCTTCAGCCTTATCCACGTTAGTATAAGCGGCACAGTTAACCACAACAGAAATTTGTTTTTCTTTCATCATTTGGCGGATATCATCAGATTTTGTAATATCCAGTTCCGTAACATCAGTAAAAAAATATGAGTCTGAAACAGAGCGTGTAGAAATCTTTCTCATTTCATTTCCCAGCTGTCCGTTGCCACCAGTGATAAGAATATTCATTTTTTTGTTTTTTATTTTTTCATCTTTGGCGCAAGCCTCATGTCTTGTGCCTTTTCCTCTATTTATATAAGTCCGTATTGTAGTCAAACAGACAATCACAATCCTTTAACAAAGGATGTTTCCGGTCCTTGTCCGAAAGAATAATTTTATCATCAGAAATTTGCCAGTCGATATTTAACGCCAGATCATTCCACTGAATAGAACCTTCCTGATCAGGAGCATAATAATTATCACATTTATACTGGAAAACAGCAATATCACTAAGAACCGAAAAACCATGGGCAAACCCACGTGGAATAAAAAAGCGTCTGTGATTTTCTGCGGATAACAAACACGAAGTCCATTTCCCAAAATTAGGAGAGCCCTTCCTTATATCAACAGCCACATCAAGTACCTGTCCCTTAACGCAGCTAACCAATTTACTTTGGGAATATTTCCCTTTCTGAAAATGCAACCCTCTTAATACACCATAAGAAGATTTTGATTCATTATCCTGGATAAAAACAGTTTTGCAAACTTTATTTTCAAATTCACGCTGCGAAAACGACTCGTAAAAATAGCCACGGTCATCATTAAAAATTCTGGGTTCAATAATAACAACACCCGAAATAGAAGTCTTTATAATATTCATAAATGATTAAATTCAAAATTCAAAAACAATATCAAAATAAGGGGAATGCAGCTTTTATATAAGGGGAATCCAGCTTTTATATTTATTTTTTACAAAATTAATAAAATATTCTTTTCCCTGCCACATATATAATAATAACACCCATGCATAAAGCAAAGATTTTTTCACGGAAGCCGTTACTGCTGAGACGGAGACGTAAACCTAATAATAACACCCATGCATAAAGCAAAGGTTTTATTTAACCGTAGTTTCAAAAATTGATGGTTCAATTTTTTTTGTTTTTTCGGGATTATATTCTGTTTCAGGTTTTTTATAAACAGGTATCTGGTTATTAACTTTAGCCTTTTTGGGTTTTTTACCAAACGTCCATGCTAATTTAATCCCGTATTCCATTATAAAATTATCATCATACAAATGCGTTGGCATACCATCAATGCGATCACCAAAGACCCACGAAAAGCTGGTGTAAATTTGTGCGGTTACATGATTGCCAAGTCTGTAACCCATTGATAAATCGCTGCCCAGGGCAGGATTAAGGTTGTCGGTTCCTTCAAGAACTGTTTCTCCGTCCTCTATCTTTTTGATTGTAGCTTTGGTAGATACTGCACTCACCGACGGAGATAAAACCAGTTTAAAGTGAATATCCTCCTCCTGATATAAAACCTGTACTATGTCTATATTCCACTGAATACCATAACGCTGCATTGTGGCAGTGCTATAAATATCGTTGTAACTATCTCCTCCTACGTATTCCTTAGGCTGATATTCGCCTAACACCAACTTATAACCAAAGTCATCCTGAACACTCATGCCGGAGATTTTACCTTTCGAATAGAATGCTTCAACAGAAAGTGCCAGATTTATGTTATATCCTCCGTAAATACCACCGTCGTAGCCGTATCTCATTTTATCTTTGCCATAACTGCTGAAGGTAGAAATACCAAAGGGAATTCCTCCCTTTATTCCCAAATACCATGGAGAAGGTTTCCATGATGAAGATGACGAATGTGCAGATGCTGATTTAGAAGATATTACTGATGATAATGATCGTGCTGAAGTTTTTACTATAGACAGACATAAGCAACATACTATAATTACTGAAAATATATATCTAACGTTTTTTCCCATATTATTTTGTCGCTGGTTTATCTGATTTTTCTTTGTCAATATTAATTAAAAATAATGAATTTATTTTTTAGTCTTCATAAGTTTCTCCCCATGAATCCTGTTAGTCCATATTACAAAAAGAAATTTTACACAGGTCCATTCTCTCTGCCATCGTTTTTTATTTGTAATATCAGCCAGCATTCTGTATAATCCTTCAATTTTAAAAATCTTATTCCACCATTCAGGAGTAGGTTTTACATTCCCAATATAAAGATCAAAACTACCACCCAGACCCTGATAAACAGCCTGATGAATCTCTCTCATCTCATTCATTAAAAATTCCTGTTTAGGCGAACCCATAGCAACAAAAACAATATCAGGTTTTTTTAAAACAATATCATCCAGTACAGCCTTCTTCTCCGAATTATTTTTAAAAAAGCCATTCCTGAAATTTACTATATTAATACCTTCAAATTCCTTTTTTAATTTGTTTACAGTCTTTTCGATAGTATCCTGAGTGGAACCAATCAGATAGATTTTCTTTTCTTTATATATTTTCCTTATAATATCCAGCCACAATTCACAACCTCTGATTTTCACAGCCTCTTTAAAACCATTTCTGTGCAGAGCCCATACAGAACCCATAGCATCTGTATATCCTATATTCCTGTTTATAATATCTCGCGTTTTGTCAGTAGCATGAAATATTTTTTCAGAAGTAATGGCAATCAATAATTTTTTTTCTTTTAACGCAAGATCAATCAACTCATCTCTTTCCGATCCGAAATAAGTTTTTACTCCATTAAGATATACAGAATTCATAATATTAGTTTAGTCTTTTTAGTTTTAATATCTGATTATTAGTTCTTATTCATTCATAGAATTACACCAGTCAGAAAGGCTTAAAAGAAGAAAAATTTGTTTTTCCTTATTAAATCCCTTCTGATGCAAATTTAAAATATTTTCAATCTCTTTTTTATCAAGATATTGTAATAAAGTATTATTTGAGCAAAGTAATACATCCCTTATTCTTCCCTTATCTTTTCTAAACCATATATCAGTAGGCGACTGGAAACCATATTTTGGTCTGTCTATTATAGATTGTGGCAACACACTTTTAGCATACTGCTTATGAATGATTTTTGATTGCCCGATTTCAATCTTATAAGATTCCGGAAGCCGCATAATAAAATTAACTAAAGGCAGATCCAGAAGGGGAGTTCTGCATTCCATCGAAAAATTCATAGTAATCTTATCGGTATACATCAATAAATCATCAGAAAGATTCATATGCAAATCCAGAGCCATCATTTTCTCTGCAGAACTATTCATAGATTTGCAATTCAGAAGATTATAAAAATAATTAATATATTTAGCAGAAGGAATATCCGAAGAGCCTGTAAGGCGGGTTACCTCTTTAGGAGTAAAATTACTGTAAAGATTAATAAATCGTTCAATTTCGTTATTCTCAGAGAAAGCCCTTGATGCTACTCTCAGTTTATTTTTTTTAGTTCCCGAAATATTAATAATCCCGGAAACAATTTTTAAAAGAGTATTGGAATATTTCTTTTTATACAACTCACACTGATATCTGGTATAACCGCCCAACGATTCATCAGCACCCTGGCCCGTCAGAACCACCTTAACATCCTTAGATGCCAGTTTAGAAAGATAATACATCGGAATAAAAGAAGTCGTAGCTAAAGGCTCCTCCACAATTCGGGAGCATTCATGAAAAATATCGAAGAAATCATTCGAATCAATCTTCACAATCTTATGGTCAAGCCCAAAATAGTTTGCCGTCTCATGAGCCAGTTTTAGCTCATTTACCGAAAATGACGAATCAAAACCGACAGTATAAGCCTTTAATTTATACGGAAGATTTTTTGAGGCAATATTGGCAACCAGAGCAGAATCAACTCCACCACTAAGTAAAATTCCAACCTCAACATCAGACATTAGTTGATTTTTTACGGCATCCTCAAATAATTCGCCGTACCTTTTTACAGCATCACTAAACCCCATATCAAGCTTATCGCCGTAACCGGAAATATAAGGAGAGAATGAAATATTCAGATCATCGCGGGTTAAGTTAATCTTTGCATAATGCCCCGGTCTTAATTTGTTTATGCCTTTATACAAAGTAGAAGGAGAGGGGCAATACCTTAAATTCAGCAGCAAATTTAAAGAATCAGTATCCATTGAAGGATCAATAACCTTTTTAAGAGGCCTTATTTCCGAAGAAAAAATAATTTTTTTAGAATCTTTGTAATAATACAAAGGCTTAACGCCATAACGGTCTCTGGCAAGAAAAACAGTCTTCTTCCTTTTGTCATAAAAAGCAAAAGCAAAAATTCCGTTAAAATCGTTTACCGACTCAATGCCATTCTCAATTAAATAATAGAGAATAGTTTCAGTATCTGAATGACCTTTAAAACTTTTAAATTTAAGACTATCCCTAAGCTTAAGATGATTATAGATCTCACCATTAAAAATTATGTAATAATTTCCATCCTCACTTGCCATAGGCTGATTGCCTGCATCGCTTAAGTCTATAATCGACAATCTTGCATGAGCAAACGAAATCTTATGCTTCCCGGTTGTATCCTCAAAATAAGACTGACGGTCAGGTCCCCGGTGCTTTATTAAATCGAGCAAACGGTTATCTATGGGAAAATCTATACTTCCAAGGATGCCACACATATTCTTTAATTTAGAGAGTTTTAATTTAAATATATTTTAGTTATAATTTCTTTTTCCGTTATATTTTTCATTTCACAGACCAGAGAATGAGCAGGAACAATTTTATCATAACACGGAGCGAACCATCCCTGAGGTCTGTCTTTATCACCGCAATAAATTTTTGCAGACTCCAAAAATAATTCGTTTTCAATTTTTATTCTAACACCATTATTCTCAGCAAAAAGACAATTTCCCTTTAATTCTAATTTAATATCAGGATGAAAATTAAGATAAAAAGTTGCATCAAAAACATTTCCATCACCATCACACCTGTTCTCATCACACCTGCCAGGATTATTTCCGGCACACCTTCCTGTATCCTTTTTATTACCAATTTCAACGTCCCCGCCTTGTAATAAAAAATCATTTACGATAATATTATTCTTTTTAGGACAGAAAGCAACCTTCCTTTTATGTAATATATTTTTGGTTTTACTACAAAATCCGTTATGACTGGCGATGCAGAAAGGATTATTTTCGCATAAACTAAAATCAATTATTTTAACTTTAGGATTTGTCATCCAGAACATCCCATTCCCTTTAACTGCCTGATCTCTGTTGTTAACAGATATAGTATTATGAGCAGCAACGCTCCTGAAGTAATCCCTGTATTTTTTATACTTAATATTATATTGAAAAGTTCCGCTGTCAACAATAAAAGGTAATTCTTTATAATATAAGACAAAACTTAGTATATCTGAATGCCCGTGACTCATCGCAGGTGGCAAACCTATCCTGCCCACATCAAAGAGTAAATTAACATTATACTGATTAATAATAAAATAACCGGCATCTTTTAATAAA
>Ga0172377_10002459_pt1 | contig 18943 bp, 12 predicted proteins | sample Pumphouse3metaG_FD_119749 | JGI IMG/M metagenome (GOLD analysis project Ga0172377, IMG submission 119749) | Leachate microbial communities from a municipal landfill in Southern Ontario, Canada - Pumphouse #3 metaG | ecosystem: Engineered > Solid waste > Landfill > Unclassified | place: Canada...
CTAAATGAAGATCCGGCACCGCCACCAGTACCAGCAAAGGCACCGCTACCAGTACCAGTACCACTACCTGTTCCACCACCTGGGCGTCGCGCCGAAAAGCCTTCCTGTACCGTAACAATACTATAGGAAGGAGCGATGCTGGTGCTAGCAGCGTCAAATCCGCCGGCGAAAGCTGCATCCAGAGCAGATGAGCCTCGTGCAGCAGTTCCTGTTCCACCGGGTGTCCCCTCAGTAGTAGGAGTTTCTGCCGTTTCCGCTGGTGCTGCTTGGGGAACATACGTTCCAGTAGGTTCAGTAATATCGGCTTTTACTTTTTGTGCTTCACCCTGAAGAGTTTGCAGTTTTTGGGTAACGGTCTCTTCGTAAGAATACTCTGGTTTAAGGAAGATATCGAATATTACCACAAACACTAAAGACAGCAATAAAACCAACCAAACAATCATTCGGTTGAAGCGGCTTACTGCATCGGGCCTGGCTCTACGAGCATATTGAGCAACAATCTGTTTTTCTTCTGGAGTGAGTACAATTACCCATGGTTCCCTATATTCAAAATCTACACTCCAATCGGGAGCAAGAGTAAGAGTTCCTTTGATGTCTTTCTTTAAAACCAATTGGTTACCAGAAAGCAGATTGTTTTGTTTAAGATAGTTACTGTCAACTGCATTGCCGCCTTTTTCAACACTCAATTGAGCGCCGGGTAACAATTGCATTACATACTCGCCACCTTTTTGCTGGATAAATAAATGCTTATCAGGAAAGGAGGGCTCTAGAATCTGCCATTGCAAGAATTTGTTTGAACCAATGGTAAAGTTCTTCTTGATTTCTTTGCCTTCTTTGGCGTAATCTAGGAATTTACCTTTGTAGTTCAATCTGAGACTTAGTATTTTTGCCATAAGACCTCCAATTATCTGACTGATGCAGAACTGTATGTCCTCAACCAGTCCACATCCTCAAGCGTTGCGAAGTAAATATTCTCATAACCCACGGAGGTGCCTGCGCTCACTATTTGAGTTATATATCCACAGGGAAGATTTGCATCTGCCTGTACAATGAGACAGGCGTCGCTTTTCTTCTCTTCCGGAATTGCGGCGAAATCTAAAGTAAGAAAATTCTGCAATGCGGCGCGAGTTTCGCCATCTTCCACTAATTGTTGAGGTGTTCCTAAGGTGAGGTTTCCCACACCCAGTTTTACTTCATTTAAATATAGTTTGATAGGCGTAACAGTGGCATTCTCTAATAGCTTATCGGTAGATATGGTGGTAGGATACCTCATATCCGGAAGTTCTGAAATCTTCACAGCTTCCATCGATACATTTTTGATAAGGAATACCAATATTATTGTAAGAACGTCCAAAAGAGAAGTTATCGATAGATTTTTAACATCTTCAACCTTACGGCGTACTTGCCGTCCTCCCTTTTGTTTACGTGAAAATTGACTATTTGAACTCATAATTTCCTCCCCAAACTCTAATAGAAATATACGGCTTTGGGGTTGCGATAATGTACCGTTACAAATCCGTTTGTTTTACACAGGTCAATGGTGCGGACAAGAGTATCATAAATCACGTCAGGATGTACGATTACGGCAATTTCCGTAGTATCGGAATACTTCTCTTTAAGTTGAGCAAGTAGATCATTCAGACGAGTATAGTCATATACATTCTCATTCAGCCATGGTAATTTGTGTATCTCAGCATCCGGTTCTCTTACTTCCATACCAGGAAATAATCCTGCATCATCATGCTGTTTGATCATGAGATGTATTTCAACTATCTTATCCTGATTACCGCCTCCGGGGCCGTCTCCTCCGCCACTACCTGTCGAGTCTGAAGCGAAGTTCAAAGCCAAAAGAGACACCTGAATTGTTATCATCAACATCAAAAACGGTATGATGGTAATGAATAGATTCATTATAGGAACCAAATTGGGTTCCTGGGGTGCCGTCTGACCTTTTTGTTGCCTCGCCTCAGAAGGACGATATGGTCGACGATATCCAGCCATAATCTTTATTCCTTGATCTGGTTGTTAATATGGTTTACCAGTTTAACGCTGTATTCGTCGATGTCGCTGATAAGATTCTGAGCGCGGGTGAAAAGTCCACCTTTGATCAGAGTGAGAGGGATAGCACCGATCAAACCAAATGCCGTTGTTCCGATAGCCAGTCGAATACCATTGGTAAGAGCGGCATTTTGAGCAGCACCAGTAAGACCTTCAAGCGCAGAGAAAGCCTGGATCAAACCAAAAATGGTTCCCAGAAGTCCCAAATAAGTGGAAACCTGAGCTAAAGTGTCAAACCAGAACAAGCCACCATCGAGCTTATGCACTTTTTGAAGCACGGCTTCGTCAAAGGCATTTTGCACGGAGATGCGAGCTTCCTCACCCTTTTTGCCGGATTTGCGAACATCCTTGAACACAGATAATCCACTCCAAAAAATAAAGCCCATGGTCGTTCCCTTAAACTGGTCAGCAATCTTAGTGGCTTCTTCAATTTGGTCGTTTTTAACAAAGTTTTTCAGTTTGAAGAAGAACTTCTCGGCATCAATCTTTTCACGAAAATATAGCTGAATATAGCGAACTATAGCCAATGCCAAACCGATGAGAAAGTTGATAAGGATTAGATATGCAAATTCTCCGCTATCGCGAAACAAAGTAATGAGACCTCCTCCTCCACCGGTTGAGGCTGTTGTTTCTGGTACTACCTCTGCGCCATTTTGTGCAAAGAGGAACCCTACACTCATCAACAGGGCGATTACAACGAGTATGATATGCTTGCTTTTCATTTTGACTCCTTAAGCCATTTATTTAATAGTAATTCACTGTTTTCTTGAACGATTTTATCATCCAGTACAAAACGATATTTTCCAGTAACAAAAAACGTATCAGATTTTGATTTGTATATTCCGGAAGCCGGCGCCATGTCATTGACGTTGATTTCGATAACTTCAGTATCAACTATAGCTCCTTGAATTCTCGGTTCCGGTGTAGGCGTAGGCTGAGAATCTGCTTGTTGTGCTACAAGAAATGTACTAAACAAACTCAACAAGAGCAATAAAAACAAAGTCTTTTTCATCGGATTTCCTCCTTTCCGGCTTGCGCATAAGAGATTTTTGCCAAAAATCCTCGGTATATAGAGCTATTAGATATCTCGAAACGAAGTATGTTTCGACCAGTAACGACGTTCTGTGCTGGGATCAGGATCTCTCCTTTATAGATTGTGAGAGGATCAGGATCGTAATCAAATATCGCATTACCTATCTCTGAACCGTTCAAAAACACGCTTACGGTTTCAGGTGCGATGAATTCTATTTTTCCTTGCTTAAACTCTGAATCCATAATGAATTCTGTTTCGAGTATCAGATTATTAACGGGTCCATCTAGTTCTGAGACCCAGATAGGGCGGGCAGCACTTTGTTCCATATCAGCCAAGTTTTCCCATGTGATATTCCATTCGCTGGCTTCTGAGGCATAATCAGAACTCTCCTCACCCGTTTCAGGATCAACATTGATTACGCGCCAACCTTGGTTTGTAAACAGATTTTTTTGCTCGGGGGGGATGTTTTCACGAATTCGCTGTAAACTGGTCATCATCTGAAGAGCAAGAGCCGCTTGCATTGCATTCGAACTGGTGTTTCCCATCGATACTTCAATTACATTGTTGCCCTGAGTAAATAGTTCGCCGGGAATCAAATAACTGTATCGAGTGGTTATTGGCTTGCTGGCATCTAAGCTGTCAACAGCTACCCAGCTCGAATTAACCAAACTGCCATTAAGCTTAACCTCCATATCTAAGGGAAATACAACATGTAAGTAGGCAAAATTTGGTTCTAGGTCCAGATTAAACTCACGCTCAATACGCAAAGTTGTATTAGCAGGAATCATAGTGTTACCCAATGCTTGACCTTTGGGGCTTTGAATTTGGCTAATACTAAGATCTGAACCTCCAGGTTCAAGACTCTGTTGCCAATTGTTATCTAAGGTCAAATCCATACTGCGATAATCGATGCTCTGGTTGTATTCTTCTAATGCAGCTTTAGCAGCATGGGTTGCATCAGACTGGTATCCTGCTAAATGGTACTGAGTATAGATTTGATTATTCCAAATAAGCGAATTGATGATGTAATCCTGAGTTTCTTGAGCTACAAAACCATTAAGCTGATTCTCAGCATCGGTACCCCATTGAGATGTATAATACTGGCCTTGTTCGGTAATTTGGAAGAAAGTGCGAATCTGTGTACCAACAACTTCGGCGCCTCTGTTATATATCTTAGAGATTAGGGTATAAGCGTCGATTTGTCTTTCATTATCGATGGCATAACCACTCTCAGCTGCTTCACGCATCAGGTTACGAACCTTGCTTACTTCTGCTTCGATAGTATCTTTATATTTTGGGATGCGGCGATCTCCACCACCAAGGTTTACATCCCATTTAGTAAGGCTATTAACTCTTATTTGCTGAGCAGGAGTCTGAGTAAAGATAGCGCTTCTTTCTAATGCGTTCAGCCGTGAATCGTAACTCTCAAGGAAAGCAATGCGCTTCTGAATATCGTCGTATTCTCGTTGAACATTATTAAACACAGTATAAATCTCTTCACCAAAACTCAAGCCCTCTTTCTTATAGGCAGATTCTACAGAGAGATAACGATCTCGTGCGGCTAAAGCACCTTCATAATCGCCATTGAGATAAGCAGTATCGAATTCATTGGCAATAGAACCTAGTTCAGTTAATGCCACATTCTGATAATAGCTACTCTTGGTAGAATCTTTCAAATAAATATCGCGGGCTATACGGTTATATTCCTCTGTTTCATTACGATCGTAATATCCCTTGGCCATATATTCCATATAAGGCACTGTATCCGAGTGGTCGGGATATGTGGCGATAAAGCGATTCATCAGAGCGTAACCCGTATTTACATCTCCTTGAAGATTGTATAAACGAATAGCATCTGCCAAAAGGCTACTGGCAGCAACTTCACCGTTATCAATATTTCCTGTTTGAACTTCTTCAAACAAGGCTAGATATCCTTCAGCGGCTTGTACTCTGGTAGAGTCGTTTTCGGCAAGATGATTAATTGATGCTAAGCGAAGGAAGAAACTATAATTGCTAGCTGGATATTTAGTGATGAATTCCTGTTCCAGATTCTTAGCAAGATCTGGGTTGTTCATCATGCTATCTGCCTCCGCTATTTCTATAGCTTGAGAATAACGGGCATATGCGGCATCAATATCGGCATCATTTGCGGCGAGTTCCATCAAAAGATCTATCGCCTGTTGATATGCACCAGCTTTTTTAAAAGCTTCAACTGCTTCGTTCTTCTGCCCCAAAATTTCCAGACCGCGTGAAGGATCCATCTCGGCAGCTAAGCGCAAGCGTTCATTTGCTTCCGTGATGTAGTCACCACTTCCAGATGCAGATTCAAAACTGTTTTGGATCTGGACCAGAATGTCTTGATTAATGCTGGCTTTGTCTTCTTCATTGAGGGCAAGAGGCAGCGCCTGGCGGAACCAGTTTTCAGCATCGGCATATTGCTCCTGTCGGATGCTAATTTCGGCAAGCTTGAGATAGGTCTCCCGCTTGTCAGCATTACTCATTATATCGCTGTTTTCCAAGGCTTGGTTATATAACTGAACCGCTTCAGGATATTTTTGGCGGCCAAATTGGACATCACCCAGAAGCAGGATAATGTCTACCGCTTCAGATAGTCTTGCCGGGGTTGTGAAACGCTCTTGATTAGATACGTACAAAAACCTCTCTGAGCTGTTTTGTAGAAGTGAAAAGGCCTCGTCTAGGTCTGTCGGGCTTCCGGCAGGGGCGATGTATTCTTCATCTTCGAAGGCGGTTCTGGTTCTATCAAAAGCAGTGCGTGAATAGTCCATAGCCAATTTCTCATTTTCATAAAACTGACTATTGTTTGGATATGCATCGTTATAGGCATATAGTCTTTGTATGGCTTCCAGAAAATCTGGTATGCTGCCTGTGCGATCAGCTAAAACTGTATATGCAGTTACAATAAGGCTATCCGTTTCGGTTTTAAATGCCTGATAGTTTTCTTTATGCAAATTTGCAAAACTATCATAACTCTCCATGTGAGTTTCGTATGCCAGCAAGCTCTCACGGTTAATATTGCTGGCAAAAGTGTTATAAAGACGATAGCCGCGCTGAGTATATGCGTTATCGATAATCTCAATCTGCTCGGTGATGTCTTCGTTCTTATTCACGTCAAACCATTGAGACTCGTGATTGTAGTTATTAATAATGCGCTGATATATATTCTGCGTGATTTCGTCTAGATTATCGCCTTCACGCATGGTTTGGTTTGAATTGTGATACAATACCAAGATCGAATCTAGAAGTACAGGATTCTCAAGAGCCAGTGGGGCAGCACTAATCTTGAACTCTAGAAAATCAACAGCTTGTAGCGAAACTCCCATATCAAGCTTTAACTCAGTGGAGCGATTAACTACCTGTTCAATGATCTGCTGATTCGAGTATCCTTCAAATACGCGCTGTAGCTCAGCAACACCACGAGATTGCGATCTATAATCCGTTCCATCCATTGCTATAAGGCAATAGGCTATGTTTTCTACGGCATCAGAACGGTAATCGCTGGCTATCTGAGGATCCGAGATCAATCCGGCATCTGTAGCTAGCAATATCTCCATAAAGTCATTCATAGCAAGTCGCAGATCCTCTATATCCAGACTATTCAATCTAACCCAGCCCCTCTGATACAAAGCGTCATAATAAAGAGGACTCTGTCGATTGTCTACAATCTGGTTAAAGTATTCTATTGCAGTATCTCTGAAGGGGACCGGATCATCCGAATCCGTTGAATAGCTGAAGTTTAGAAGGCCAAGTCGATATACTGCTTCTTCCCACATCTTGGAATCCGGATGGTCGTTAACGATCTCGGTTAAAGCATCATGCGCTTCAGAGAAATTGGACTGGGAATACAAAGCGTTTGCAGGTGGGTTTTCGTTACCTCGCGCTGTATTGCGATAAGCTATCTTGTTATTACTTACCTCAAGGCGCTTAATCTCACTGGTGATAAAGGCTATATTATAAAGAGCAAGATCACGATCTGGTAAATTAGGATCCAACTGTAATGCCATTCGATAGCTATTCAAAGCGGGATTGAGGTCTTGCGGAATGGCATAGTATTGTAATTCCGCCAAACTATAATACAAGTCTGCAGCACTAACCAAAGGCGCTCCACCGGGCTGCTCAATTGAAGTGAAATCTGGATTTGATTCAATGAAAGAGCTAATCTCATTAATTAAATCCAACTGCTCCTGACGCCAATGTTCTCGTTGTGTTTGAACTTCTTCGGAACTCAAGTTAACTTGATTGTCTAAAAAGCTGCTGTATCCTTTTAAAAGATCGCGATACGCCATCTTTAATGTGATATATTCTATGCTGGTAAGAACCTGACTATAGCCGCGAGTAAATACCTGATCGCGGTCTGCAGAATACGCTACATCGCTAATCTCAACTGCAATGCGGGGTCGAATCTCGCCTCTAAGATCGCTATTAATTATCTCTCGAGCTTCAGTAAGCACATAATCTTCCAATTCGTTAGCTGTATCCTCAAGCAAGGCTTTATCTTCTACTAACGCATCATATTCTGCCAAAACCTGAGAAAAATATTGGCTTTCATCACTTTCCAAGCTCTGAACATCAGCCAGATATTTCTGATGCAATACTTCAGCTTCAGATTTTTTTGTTACAGCCCACTGACGCTCACTATTCAAACGTTCAGTATATTCAGGATATTCGCCGCTAGCCAACAGATCGTCAATTTCATCTATTATCTCATCGTATGAGGATATAGTACGCTTGGTTTGAATGACCCTATCCAAATAGAGATCTCCCACATACACATCTGCATTCTGGGGGTCTCTGGCGCTTAGGCTCAAAAAGTTCTGTTGTAAAAGGTTATCAAACTGTTTTAAAAGTCTATCGTAAAAATCTAGATTTTGCTTTACTGATGCTATATTTTTCAAAGCGGGTTGTAAGCGCTCTTCGGTAAGCGTTGAAGTATTGGCATAATCCGCAAGTAATCGCTTAATCTCATCCAGCTTAATCATTTCATCGTTGTGTGCTTCAACTATTGCATCTGCAAACAACATGCCTTCCATACCAATCATCTCGTTATAAATAGCTGTAAGATCAAACTGTATCTGATCTATCTGAGTGCTTAAGTGATTATACTCTGTTTGAGTCGGAGCTTCAAAATAAGTAGCCAAATCTAAATTGTTAATGCGGCTTAAAACCCTTTGCTTAAGTGGAAGAAGTACGTTTAAAACAATATCTCGGTTGTGATTGTAGTTTTCTACAAGGTTAATAATCTCATCGTAGTTGCCGCTATCTGCACTAATATCTGCATATAAATATAGATAGCAGGGGAAATATTGTTCGGTATTGTAGTTTTCGAATACAATATGACTCAAAAAATCTTTTGCTGTTTCACGATCTCCGGCTTGCAGGAAACCTATTAACTTTCGGTATACAACAAGATTTAGCATCTTGCGCGCACCCTGATTAAGGTCTGTTCTTAAAAGAGAGTCAAAGATAGTAATAGCTCTATCGTTTTCTCCGACCCTTGCATACATGTGCCCCAGAAGATACAAAACTTCATTATCGCCAAGATAACTTAATACATTGGTAAATTTTTGTAACTCTTGATCGGCTCGTTGGGGATCCATCTTGATAATAGTGGGTAATTCATCCACTAAAAATTCTTTTGCTGCCGCTCTGATTTCATGTTTCTGAATGCGGATCTCTTCCCGAAGCTGCTCAACTGTCATCTGCTCATCATATTCGTCCATTTGGGCAAATAATGTACTGAGGCAAGCCAGTGCAAAGACAAGGAGCAATAATATTTTATAATACTTTTTCATAACCCCGCTCACTTTAGACTCTCATTAGATTAAAAATATAGCATATTAGAGGCAGTATGCCAGGATGCATCGTCTGCACCCTGGCGAACTGTCATATATAGGAAGTATGAATTCTACATTTCACCGCTATATACTTGGTAATTAGTTCCTGTTTGCCTTCAACTCCTGAATCCAAGAGCGAAGATCATCAAGGGATTTTTGGGCTTTTTCACGTTCCTTACGAAGCTCTTGCAGTTCTTGGAGCAAGTCTCTTACCTCGGGGGAAAGCTGGGCATATGTGGTACCTCCACCAGTACCGGAAAGACCAGGCGTTTCAAGAGTGGTTCCGGGAGTAACAACAGCCACTTCGCCGGGTCTGGTATCAGCATCAGGTGGTATTACAACAACTTCGCCCGAACCCGGTATGGTATCTCCAGTTGGGGGTATTATTACGCCATCTTCGGTTGGAGTTGTACCGGTTTGAACTATGTACGGATCTTCAAGATCGCTATCCATAGCATAACGTCTAAGATCGGGACGGCGTTGCGCTTCGGCATATTTATCGAAAAGATATGATATAGCGAAGGCCACTCTTAAGTTGTCTTCATAGCCGTTATCCTTGGCAAGATCTTCGAGAGCTTGAGCTCCTACCTTGAAACCGAAATTCTTCCAACTGTACTTAATGCCTGCATTAAACTCATGACCGTCAAATTCACCCTGAAGAGCAAGATCTCGTATTGGAGACATCTCCGCAGACATGAATATACCGTTGAATATACGTGAACGGCTTACTTGACCAACAAAACGGTTGGTTCCAAACCCTAAATTGAACATCCAGGGCATACCAAATACTACTGCTTGCTTTGATGCTACGGCATAAGGGGAGTAGTATTCGTAGCCGGATTTATCAGGATGATAATAAAAATCATCGGTAGGAGTAAGCCCACCATCATGAATGCCATGTGTTGTTATGGGAGAAAATATATTATCCATCCCTATTGACACTTGCGGCAGACGGGGTGTCTCCTGCAAAATCTTAAACTTTAAATTCAAAAAATAAACCAAAGGCTCATCTTCAATCTTATCGCCGACAAACATGCCCAGTTCAACACGATCAAAGAGTCCTACGCCTGCCATCATATATGGTACAAAACCATCATATTTTACGGGCTCTGCAACGTCACGATAGTAGCCAGCTAACATAAATTCAGCTGCTCTATGTGGCAAAACATAGGCATCTGGAGTACGCAGCATGCCAAGCGTCTGAAAAGGCGCTGCCTGCAAGAGGCTAAACATCGCTGCAATAACGATTACACTTAAAATAACTTTTTTCATACTTCCCTCCACCTTACGGTGTTGCTTTCTATTCATGTTTCCTTTTTATCGTTGACAAATAATCCGTCAAGTGTTTTCTCGAATTCATGAAGACTATCTCCAATCAAGAATTAGCCAAAATAGGCGAAGATATTGCCGCCTCGTATCTCACAAATGGCGGCTATAAGGTACTTTGCAGAAACTTCCAGACCAAGCAAGGAGAAGTTGATATAATTGTAGAAAAACATCAACAAATTATTTTTGTGGAAGTTAAAACAAGATCCTATCACTCTATACAAAGTGCCGTAGACAATGTAAACTACAAAAAACAGCTTCACATTACAAAAACCGCACAAGTATATTGTAAACAAAATCCCCAATTTGACAAGTATAATACTCGCTTTGATGTAATTATTGTTCTATATGATTCTTATAATGACTCTTACAGTATTAAACATTTGCCCGATGCTTTTCTGCCCATAGCAGACGAACCTTATTGATATTTCCGTATTGTTTTTTATGGGCACTGAACAATATAGAGTAAGGGACAAAACCCCTTTAGTAGAGTGGTGGGTAGAAAGCAATAGAAAAAAAATTCACCATACTTCAAGTTAGAGCGCATTTTCCTTTGTTTATTTGTATGTGGGGACGGTCTATTGTTGTGTCTATAACCCTTGGCAAGGCGCATTAAATCCACTTTATTTCCATATTGCATTAGGCTGTCGTTACCCAGAGTTCAAACAATGATCATCGTATGCAGGCAGGAGTATCTCTGAGTAAACCATTGCTAATGGTGGCTTAACCCGTTGGGGGTCATTTGGGGAAATAAACTGTAAAAGTCAGTTGAATAACCGGGGCACAAAGAAAAGTCCCATACTACAAGGATAGTGGGTGGGCACAGCTACGATCAGAAAAACCCAGCAAACCGATATTTCGTGCATAGAAATCTGCCATCCATGAATGTGCAACGGTCTTTGTAAACACTAAAACGGATAGTAGATAATTGCAGAATGGAGCATTGTTTTATAGAGAAAGCAATTTTGCTAAACAATTGATCTGCTTATGTATTTCAATTCAAGGGCAGGGGTTTGAGGGATTAATTGCGCAACAGGCTGCTATCAAAATCTGAGCCTAAGAATCTCATCCAATCTGGATTGGATTGCTCCATATCGTCTCCGGAAGCGTAAATCAATCTATAGTTATTATTCATCTGAATATCTATAAACACATAAACTGCCCGATTGCCGGAAGAGTATTTCCAGATCTGATAATCTTTACGCACAAATCTACTTTCGTCGGAACTGGTTCCTCTTTCGATATCTGATGGAGCACCGTTGCGGATATATATGCGTCCCATATCAGTTGTCCAACCTGGTTTAAGTGAGGAGTAATATCTATTGCTATGTTCCACGCGTTCATGCACCAGATCAATAATGTTTTGCTCACTCATTCCGGTGCTAAGCGCCATGCTTTTCCAGAAGTTTGTTATATGTCTGCGCTTAGCTTCTTCATTCATAGAATCCCAGTTTGCAGGAGTGCGGCTGGCCATAAAATATCGCATTAGGCCATATTCATCTTCGGGATCTGGAAACAAACTTAGCATTAGCTCCACAGCTTCCGAGAGGACAAAATCAAAATTCCGAGTGTCGGTTAATTCTTCAGCCTGAAGGATTATTTCTCCCCTATATTTTCCCGCTTCCAAATTGGATAGAGGAATTCTGAGCGTAAGAACTTCGATGCTCTTTTGCGGAGTGAAATCCAGGTATTCATCCATAATCAGTTCACCGTTTTGCTCTAAATTAAGCATTAATAACTGTGGTGTATTCAATTCCGTTTCTGGTGTATAAACTTCCAGATACAGATGAGCGTATTCATGATACTCACGATTAAGAATAATGGAAGGTAAAGATTCGTAGGTAAATCCATTACGCCTAAACTTCTGCAAGTAAGCGCTACTATCTGGATACACCTGAGCATTCAATTCCACGTCGCTGATTCGTGAATTGGCATCTAAAGTGGCTATAGGAAAAGACCAGTTAAATTCCTTATTGCTGTTTAGGTCTTTTGCAGTAAAATTTAAATTATAATTTTGCGGGCTTAAGATAAAGTTCATGCGGTTTAAATAGCTCTTTTGAGTGGATAAAGCGTCATATTTGCTGCGTATCCCAATATTATCGGTAATACTTTGGACAAAAAGTACGGAATCGCGATTTGAGATCTGAACCTGAATGTCTACTTCGGCAAAATAAGCCCCATTTTGTGCCAAAAAAACTAAGGAGCGATATGGAATTTGATAATCCAAAAGCAGCACGGTGTCTTTATCTGAAGTTAAAAAGCGGTTGTAATCTATGTGCATGTGTATTTGCTCGGTAGCGTAGGCTCCCAGAGAACAAAGCACATAAAAGCTTAGTGCCAAAATCCTTTTAATAATCGATATATTCATCTTCTTTGTTCCTCAATGTATACTGCCCAAAACCACGTTCATCAGTAAAGATAAAGCTTCGGTTAAAGCGAAAGTAATGCCAAGTTATACTGGATGGTTTGCCAATTGGGAAGGCATCGCCAACAATCTGATCGGGATCGCCAAATTTAATATAGATTCTGCCGCGGTCAGATTTCCATCCTGGCATTCGTTTATGGATTGTGAATTGTTCATCTGCTTGCAATATTCGGTGATAAAAGAATTCTCGGTTTTCGTTGCGTAAAGTGCCGGGACTAGGATCGTTTGCCTGCCAAAAGCTTTCAATGGCATCGTGATACTTACTTTCAGGAATTTTTCGTAGTACCTTCCATTCATTTTGATTGGCGATATAGCGCAATTGTTCAAGCTGGTCTTTAGGCGAGTAGCGCTGATTATAAGAAAACCATGCCTGGTATATAAGTGGCTCCAATTTATAACGGATATTCATCTCATCAACAAATATTACCAAAGTAGAGATGCTATCTTGAGGGGCAATTTCTTTCAAGTTGAGCTCAAATGGGCTGGTAGGATTCTTAAAATCATGTTTTATGCCGTCTAGAACAAGGCTCAGATTTCCGGCACCAATGGCAAAGCGATGGCGTAAGGTTAAACTATCCAATTGTTTAAGATCCATACTTTCCGGAATATAATCAAAGCCTTCTCTGCAAGCAATAATGTAGGCTTGCCCCAATTCTGTAGAAACGCTACCCACATTGAACTTGCGACTATAATTCTGCTTATCACCCAATTTCTTGTTTCTTAAACTAATGCTAATACTGTGCGATCCTGTAGAGAGCTGATATGTTTGGGTAATAGGGATGGCAGTTCCCTTTAGCCAGTCTCGGTTTAAAACCTCAATTTGGATTTCGTTATTTGCCACCTGGGTGCCATGCTGGTTTTTTATTTGAGTAGAAACTTGATACACAGATAAACTATCGTCTTTTCCAAAGTGGAATGTATCATAAGGGAAGAGCATCCATACATCCACTCCGCTATCGAACGTTTCAAACATTATTTCCTGAGCAGATAGTTGGAGTAGGCACAAGACTATAAAGATCAGGCTAATCAGCTTTCTGCGTGACACTTTGAATATCCAGTTTGTAATCTATTTTTTGTGCATCCAGCCATGCCAGCACGCTATTATCGGCAAAGATTGTGTCTCGTGTTTCCAATATATAGTATTCATGGTCTTTGGTTTCTACCTCCACTTGTAACTTTATATTGCCTGGTTTACGCTTAATCCAAGAGGCAATTTCTACCAGTTTGCCTTTTAAGATATGGCTCTGATTGCATCTCAGTTTTAGGCATCCTTGCATTTTTTGGGGCAATTCCTCAAACATGATAAGCTCAGATGGCAATACTCTTAGTATTCCATCGTCGTTTCCATTATAGCCACTTTTTGAGCCAATTATATAATATACCTTTCCAACATGGAGCATACTGCTATATTTGTTGAAATCTCTGCTAAATAAAGAAAGCTCAAATTTGCCATTGAGATCTTCCATTTCCACAAATGCCATCGGATTGCCCTTAGAATCTTTTTTACGGACAATGTTAGATACTATTCCCACCAATTGCAAATCTCCACTCTTACTTTTTCCACTTATTGAATTGGCATTGCATATTTGTTTTACCAGATTGCGATACTCAAACAGCGGATGACCACTCATATAAAAACCCAAGACAGCCTTTTCCATATCCAATTGATGTAAATAGCTCCAATCTTCAATGCTGGGTAGCGGCGGGAAATAATCGGCCTCATCATCATTGTCGGAAATCAGGTCAAACAGATTAGTCTGCCCTCTTTTCCTATCTCGCTGATCTCCGGAAGAAAGCGCCAGAGCTGGTTCAATTACTGCCCATTTCTGAGCTCTAGTACCTTCCAATTCATCCATAGCTCCAGATGCTATCAGGCTTTCCAACACCGTTTTATTAACAGCCGAACTGTCTAATCTTGAACAGAAGTTGAATACACTGGTAAAAGCCCCGTTTTGTTCCCGCTCTTCAATAATAGCCTTCATGGCGGCTTCTCCCAAGTTTTTAATGGCTCTCAATCCAAAGTGCACATCACAATCGTGCACGCTAAACTCGGCAATACTGCGATTGATATTGGGGGGAATGATGTTTATGCCCATACTCTTACAAACATCAATCTTAACGGGAATATCGGATGGATCATCTTCTAAAGATAGCAATGCAGCCATAAACTCAACCGGATAAAAAGTTTTTAACCATGCCGTCTGATAAGCCACCAAGGCATAGCATGTTGCATGACATTTATTGAATGCATATTCGGCAAAACGTAGCCAATCTTGCCATATCTTTTCTATGGTAGTAGCTGGAACCCCGTTTTTGGCAGCGCCAACTATGATCTTCTCGCGAAACTTCATCATCAAATCAGAGTTTTTCTTGCCCATGGCTTTGCGCAGTGTATCGGCTTCTCCACCTGTTAGCCCGCCCAATTCACGAGATATCTGCATTACCTGCTCTTGATAGATTGTTACTCCATACGTACTCTTAAGGGCATTTTCAAGCAAAGGATGATCGTAGCGAACCACTTCTTTACCGTGTTTGCGGGCAATATAACTATCTATAAATTGCATAGGTCCGGGGCGGTAAAGTGCCACCATAGCAATAAGATCTTCAAACATATTGGGCTTTAAATCTATTAAGTATTTGCGCATACCATCGCTTTCAAACTGGAACACTCCATCGGTTTCACCTTTGCTAAGCATGCTGAATACTCTTTTGTCGTCTAAAGCAATATTCTCGATATCAATTGTTTTATTTTGGCTATTCTGAACCAGATCGATGGTTTTCTTGATCAAAGTTAAGGTTTTAAGACCCAATATGTCCATTTTCAGCATCTTAAGTTCGTCTAACCACTTGCCCTCATATTGCACCAAAATTACCTTTTCACCATCCTTTTGAATGCTGCAAGCCAAAGGCACATATTCGGTTAGGTCTCCCGGTGCTATAACTACACCCGCTGCATGAATACCGGTTTGACGAATCAAGCCTTCTAGCACTATTGAGTGTTTTAAAATGCTCTGATACAATTCATTCTGGTTAATCAGATTCACAAAGTCCGGAAACTGTTTTAGCGCATCTTCCAAGCTTTTAACCGGGCCTGGTATGGTTTTGGTGATAGTATTGGCATCTGCCGCAGGTACAGACAATACTCTTGCCACGTCCTTAATCACGCTTTTAGCTCCCAAGGTGCCAAAGGTTATAATTTGAGTTACGCTTTCCCGATTGTATTTTTGCACTATATAATCTATTACCTTATTGCGTCCCTGCGCACAAAAATCGATATCAATATCGGGCATGCTGATTCTATCTGGGTTTAGAAATCTTTCGAACAATAAGCCATATTTGATCGGGTCTAATTTGGTGATGTTTAGCAAATATGCTATTATGCTGCCTGCAGCCGATCCTCTACCGGGTCCCACTGGCACATCTTGTTTACGGGCATTATCGATAATATCTTTTACTACCAGGAAGTAGCCTTCAAAGCCCATGCGCTTGATAACCCCCAGTTCGTAATCTATTCTTTCGAGAACCTCATTATTGGCTTGGGGATATTTCTCTTTTGCTGCTTGCAGGCAGAGATGGCGCAGATAGTCTCCCATTTCTTTAAATTCCAAAGGTGTTTCCACTTCCGGTAACAGGAATTTGTCGTAATGAAGTTCCAAATCTATCCTTTCGGCAATCTTTAGAGTATTTTCGTATGCTTCCGGCACATCCGGAAAGATTTCTTTCATCTCTTGGGGAGATTTAAAGTATAGTTGTGTGGTATTGTACCTCATTCTGCCGGGATCGTTAAGCAGTTTACCGGTTTGAATACAAAGCAAGATGTCGTGTGCTTCATGGTCTTCTTGATGTAAATAGTGACAATCGTTGGTTAGCACCAAAGGTATGTTTAGCTCGTGCGCCAAATCTACTATTTTGGGCATCACAATTTTCTCCGAATCCAGTTGATGGTTCTGAATTTCCAGATAGTAACGGTCTTGAAACAAGTCTTTATACCACAATGCAGATTCCCGAGCTTCGCGATCCCGATTGTTTAAAAGCAACGATGCAATTTCACCTTTTACGCAAGCGGAAAGGCAGATGATGCCATCACTATATTGGCTAAGAAGGCTTTTAGACATGCGTGGTTTGTAATAGAACCCATTTATATAGGAGAGTGAAGAGAGTTTCATCAGATTTTTGTAACCCTGATAGTTTTGCGCCAGGAGAACAAGATGGTGGCGCAAATCGTTCTTGCTAAGATCGTTATCTAGCTCTCCATTGATAATATAGGCTTCAGTGCCGATTATCGGTTTGATTCCGGCTTTTTTGGCAGTTTTATAAAAATCAATCACGCCAAACAAATTTCCATGATCTGTTATCGCTACCGCGGGCATACCCATCTCTTTGGCAAGCTTCACCATGCGGTCCACCCGGCAAGCACCATCTAATAAACTGTATTGTGTATGATTATGTAAATGTACAAAAGACATGATCTACTCCATCTCACTCTTAAAATTCATGATTTAGGAAAAGGGATTATGTGTCAATTGAAATCCATCGCAATGATGCCCTCAAATGCTATATAAAATAAGAGTTGTTAAAGATCTATGTGCCTATCCATTGAATATCCGGCAGATCGCATTTCGAAGCTTTACTTCATCCACATTTCTTTACTGAACAATACAGAGTAAAGAACACAACCCTGCCGTTTTTTAGCGCTACGATAATTAAATTTCTATATACACAAGACAGTTTTGTTCACCAGAGTATCGCCAATACAGTAGCTTCGAAGAATCTCAAAAGCAAATCCATCATAAAACGAGACTTGACAGTAAGCCCAAACAAATTATATTGCCCTCATCAAATATAAGGAAATAAAATGGATTACAAAGAACAAGAGCCTCAATTCGACCTCCAAAATCAAGATTACAGCAACTACGAAAGTGCTGAATTGGAGCGTATGTTTGAAAACGCAGAAACAGACAGTGAAACCTATAATGCCATAATCGAAGAACTAAGCAAAAGAGGATATAACTTCAGTGCTGAAGAGGATTTTTCTCAAGAAGAACAGCCGGAGCCGCTTGCTCAGCCTATTAAAGCATTGCGCTACAGCATAGCCGGCACGAGAATATGGAACATTGTAGCCCTTATTCTGGGTATTTTGGGCGCAGGCTTTTTCCTCTCTACCCAAGCAAGCCTTACAAAAACAGAACCTTCACTGCGGATCATGGTTTATGCGATGGTGGTTCTTTTGGTTACACTTAGCTATATCATTACCGGTATTCGCCTGTTGGCAAATCTTAAAGACCAAAGCAATCCGAGACGCATTGTGCTCAACTACGAATATTGGTTTTTGGCAATTGTTTGGTATCTGTTTTGTGCGTATGAACTTTATAATGCCGCCAAAGGATTTTATATGTATTGGAAGATGTCCTTAGGCATACAAATTTCTCTGTTTGCCATTATCCCCACTCTTGCTATGGCACTTTTCAGTTTTCTCTTGGGGATGGCTATGTTCTATTTGGCAAAAGAGTTAAAGGTACATCAAGGTTTCAAAGTAGATTCTGAACCAGATAAAGATATGTAGCATGAATCCTCTCCAGTTCACCAAATGTCTATGGTTTGCCGCATTGATTGTGGGCAGTATTATACCCTTATCCTTATATGCATCAGATACCATTATTGGGCTTGATTTTGAGATGAATTACTGTTCTGCCCAAGACAGTCTTATAGTGCGAGGATTTCGGCCTATTGAACCAGATTCTCTACTCTTTGAAGATGCAGAGGGCTGTAGCCAAGTAACCCTCTATTTTGCAAAGGGTAAACCGGGTCTTAAATGTATCATGATCACACTACGGGGTGAGGATACTCAGCTCTTGGAAAATCAAGCTATAGATATGCTAACTGCTTTCCACTCCAGCGAATATGAATATGATGCAGAAGTTCGGGAAGCTTGGTGGAAACTGGATGAATTTCATTTTCTTAATGCTGCCGCATTGGCAGAAGATGGCGAATATTCCATCTTTTACGGCGATATTCGCGAAGAAGAGCTGAACCCTTTTTAAGCCTATTTCTCTCCCCCTTCGTTTGCTCTATTTCTGCTCATTATCTCCTCATGAGATGAGGAGATAATGAGGGAAAGATAAGCGAAGTGCAAGGGATTTATAGATGTTAGAATGCTTGACTGGGGTGGCAAGCTCCAGATTGTTACAAATGCGGCTACAAGCAGTACCTACCTTTGGGGTGGCAAGCTCTGTTTGCCACAGCGAGCAC
>Ga0172377_10002460_pt1 | contig 18938 bp, 20 predicted proteins | sample Pumphouse3metaG_FD_119749 | JGI IMG/M metagenome (GOLD analysis project Ga0172377, IMG submission 119749) | Leachate microbial communities from a municipal landfill in Southern Ontario, Canada - Pumphouse #3 metaG | ecosystem: Engineered > Solid waste > Landfill > Unclassified | place: Canada...
GGCCGGCATCAAGACGGTCATCTATCTGGATGACAAGTATCACAATACGGAAGAGGAAGTAGCTGCCAGGAAGATGCTCGAGATGGCAGGAGTCGAGACTGTCAAATACGCGGAAAGGATTCCGGAGATCAAGTTCTGATGACGACAAGAACCCATTCGAGATTTCCGTGGAAGAAGACCTTTGCGACAAGCGCCCTGATCCTGATCTCGGCAAGCCTTGTCTTAAGCCTCCTCTACGCTATCCTTTCGGCGACCGGCAATACCAAGAACCCCGTCACGACAACGCTTGTCATCGTCTGGGGTGCGATTTTCGGCGGGCTTCTGGTCTTCCTCTGGATTTCCAGGATCATCGGATACATCAAACGAAGAAAAGATGAGGAATAAGCAGAAAACAGAAGAGCTTCTGAAAAGGGATAGCCGTATACCGGAAGACAGTGCTGTCTTCCTAGACAGGCTTTCCTTTTCCTATGAAGAAGACTCCGCAAAGCTTCTGGATGATGTCTCCCTGGATATCAAGAAGGGACAGGTCGTCTCCGTCATCGGACATAACGGTGCCGGGAAGTCGACGATGGCGAAACTGATCGACGGGATCCTGGAGCAGACCGGCGGAGATCTTTATCTTTTCGGTGTCCGGATGACGGATCAGAATGCCCTCCTTCTCAGGAAGGATGTCGGCATGGTCTTCCAGAACCCGGACAGCCAGTTCATCGGAGCAACCGTCAAAGACGACATCGCCTTCGGCCTGGAGAACCTCTCCGTTGATCCGAAGAAGATGGACGGCATAATCCTAGCCTGTGCCAAGGAGGTCGGAATGGAAGACTTCCTGGAACGGAGCCCGGAGACCCTAAGCGGCGGACAGAAACAGCGGGTAGCTCTAGCCGGAATGATTGCAAGGCATCCTAATATCATGATCCTGGATGAGGCAGGCGCTATGCTTGACCCGAAGGGAAAAGAACAGATTCGGAATATCATCCGTGAGAAGAAGAAACGGAATCCGGAAATTACCATCCTCAATATCACGCATGAGATTGACGAAGCATATGAGGCCGACAGGGTGATTGTCCTGAACGATGGGAAGATCGTTCTGGACGGTACTCCCGACGATGTCTTCACGAACGATAAGCTGCTTCTCTCGATGTCTTTGGATATTCCCTTTACCCATAAGCTTGTCGCCGCCTTGAGGAAGCGCGGGATCGATCCCGGAAAGATCAACTCCGAACAGGAGCTTCTGGAGGCCTTATGCCGATAGTCCTGGAGCATGTCACTTACCGCTACGATGTCAAGAAGCCGGAATCCCGGCCTGCTCTTTTGGATGTCTCGGCAATCCTTCAAGACCGCAGCTTCACGGCCCTTATCGGCCAGACCGGAAGCGGGAAGTCCACTTTCATCCAGCACCTGAACGGACTTCTTCTTCCGACGACCGGAAAGATCGACGTGAACGGCTATCTGATCGATATGAGTCCGGTCTACAAGAAGACAAGGCACGGAGAAGTCCTGGACGATAGAGCCATGAAGAAGAAGCACAAGAAGAAGCAGAAGAACATCAAGGACCTGAGGAAGAAGGTCGGACTTGTTTTCCAGTTCCCGGAATACCAGATCTTCGAGGAGACAGTCCTTAAGGATGTCTGCTACGGCCCGAAGAACTTCGGGAAGAGCCAGAAGGAAAGCGAAGATGCTGCTAAAGAGGCCCTTACTCTTGTCGGACTAGACGAAAGTTTCTACAACAGAAGCCCCTTCGAACTATCCGGAGGCGAGAAGAGAAGAGTAGCTATCGCCGGGATCCTTGCCCTCAAGCCGGAGATCCTGGTCCTGGACGAACCGACAGTCGGGTTGGATGCCGAAGGGGAGAAGAACCTGATGGGTCTTCTTTCCACCATCTACAGCAAAGGCACTTCCATCATCTTAGCCACCCACAATATGGACGTTGTCCTGAAGTACGCACACCGTGTCCTGGTCTTGGACAAAGGCCGGATTGTTTCCGATTCCACCCCTCTTGCTCTTTTCCAGAACGAGGACTTCCTGAAGAATTCCTCCCTCCTTCCGCCTCATGTCTTCCGTTTTGCCATGGAACTGATCAAGAAGGGACTGAAGCTCGATCTTGCCAATATCCGGGATGCGGATAGCCTGGCAGACGAGATTGCCCGGGTCAAGGAGAGTAAGCAATGAATCCGACTATCGGCAAGTATGTAAGCGAGAATACCCTGATCCACCGTCTGGACAGCCGTATCAAACTGGTCGGCCTTATCATCGGACTGGTCTCCGTGTTCCTGAACTACGGAGCCAAGACTCCTGGAAACACCCAGGTCTATATGAACCTCTGCTGCGACGGAGTCATCTTTATACTGGTTCTTACGATTGCTTTCATCGGGAAAGTCAGCATCCTTCAGCTCTTCAAACAGCTATCTATGCTTTGGAGCATGGTTCTTTTCCTCCTTATCCTTAATTTCTTCTTCCCCGGGAACGTAGGAGGAGACATCGCCTTCCATATAGGAGATAGGCCCGTCTACTATGCCACGATCTTCAACCTGGTCTATATCCTCTTCCGTCTCGTCATCGTCATGCTGATGACGGATATCTTTACGACGACGACGAAACCGATGGAGATGACCGGAGCCCTGGAGTGGCTGTTCTATCCTCTGAAGCTTATCCATATCCCCGTCCATAAGTTTGCAATGGCAATCTCCCTGGCTCTCCGCTTTATTCCAACCCTAATCGAAGACGCCAACAGGATCATGAAGGCCCAGGCTAGCAGAGGCGTCGATTACAGGCAGGGTTCCTTCAAGGATCGGGTGAAAGCTCTCGTTTCCTTGATCATTCCTCTTTTCATGTCCAGCTTCATGACCAGCGGAGAGCTGGCCGATGCCATGGAAGCAAGAGGATATGATCCGGACAGCAAAAGGACCCGCTACCGGGCCTATACCTGGAGCCTACGGGATACTCTTTCTTCGCTGGCTCTTGCCCTGTTCCTTGCCTTGGTGATTACGGAAGCCGTCCTGAGGATTGATCCTTTCGTTCTTTTCTCCGTTCCGGTTTGGCAGCTAAGAGGATAGGATTATGCAATACCTGATCCGCCTTGCCTTCAACGGCAGGGCCTTATACGGAACACAGAAGCAGCCTCATTCTCCTTCCCTCCAGGGGGAATTCGAGAAGGCACTTCTCATAATCTACCAGAAGCCTGTCAAAGTAACGATCTGTTCCAGGCTGGACCGCTTTGTTTCGGCGGAAGACTATGCCGTCTCCTTCCCCGTTCCGGAAGGAGGCAGGATTTCTTCTTCCCATCTCCTCTACTATCTGCAGAGGACTCTAGGAGAGGACTTCCTCCTAAGAAGCATCGAGGAAAAAGACGATTCCTTCTCCGCCCGTTACAGCGCACTATACAAGATCTACCGTTACACGCTCCAGAAGGATAGGAATCCTATCTATAATTCCATTTCCTACTGCCCAGAAAAGGAAGTCGACTACGAACTTTTCAAAGAAGCTGTCCTCTCCTATCAGGGGCTTCATGATTTCAAGGCCTTTGCAACTCCCGAGAAAGGAGAGAATACCCTTCTTTCTATCGATTCTGTCTCCTTCGAGGAGGAGAAAGGCCTGTTCTATACAAGGATACAGGGAAAAGCTTTTCTCCGTTACCAGGTCCGGTTCCTGATCGGTGCCGCCCTTCTGGTCGGTACAAAGGAGATCGATCTTTCCCTTCTTTCCCGTCTTCTGAAAGGGGAAGATGTCTTCTATCCCCGTCACAGGGCAGAACCTCAGGGCCTTGTACTGGAGAAGATTGCTTATAAGTAGAGACGAAAGAGAGCTAAAAAAGCGTTTCTTCTTGCTATAATAAGGAAGGTTTGTTTTATGGATAGCCAGGAAAAGAAAAAGAACTTCAAGACCATGTTCTACTCGTACTTCCGGAAGGAAGACGTTTTGAAACTACCGAATGTCCTCTGCTATCTCCGGATTCTTCTCTCGATCACCTTCCTTTTCCTCTATCTGTGCCCGTATGAGATCGCAGGAAACAAATTCGCACCTGTCTATATATCGACAGCCGTCATTGCCTTTTCGGCCTACACGGACTTCCTGGACGGCTTCATCGCCAGGAAATTCAACCAGAAGAGCGAACTTGGCAAGATCGTCGATCCGATCGCCGACATCCTGACCCAGCTGATGATCGCGATCGGTGTCGTTACGAGATTCCATTCCTTCGCTGCCGTCGACTCCTTCCTCCTCATATTCATCGTCAAGGAGCTCTCCATGGCTTTCTATGACATCGTCCTCTCCTGGTACAAAGTAAGCTTCGAAGGCGCAAAGTGGTTCGGTAAGCTTTCCACCTTCCTCCTCTACATTTCTTTCGGAGTCCTCCTGATCGGCGGTCCTTTCATCCTCGAGGAATTCCATAACGATCTCTTCACCCAGCATCTTTTCTTCGATACGATAGCGTCGGTCTGTATCCTCATGCTCCTCGTCTCTGCAATCGGCTATGCGGTTGAGTTCTGGCGTCTGCTCAAGAAGGGGAAGGCGGCCATGGCTCAGAAAGGAAATTCGTCCCATGATTAAAATCTATATGTCTCCTAGCTGCTCCAGCTGCCGCAAGGTCAAGGCATATTTCGAAGAGAACAAGATTCCCTTCGAGGAGATCAATATCCTGACGGAGAAGATCTCCCGGGAAGAGCTGAAGGACATGCTGGAAAAGTCCCTCAACGGAACGGATGACATCATCTCCACGAGAAGCAAGATCGTGAAGGACAAGCATCCGGACTTCAACTCCATGACGATCAACGGACTGATTGATTTCGTCATCGAGAACCCGTCCGTCCTGAAGCGCCCGATCATTGTCGACAAAGACAAGATCCAGGTCGGCTACAATGCCGACGAAATCGAAATCTTCCGCTGTGCAAAGACGCTTGCAGACAATACCTGCAAGGGAGACGACTGCCCCAACTTCGCAGAATGCATGGGCCAGTATTCCAGCGCTCTGCCGGAGAAGAAATAGGAAACGAAAAGGGAAGCAGGCATCGCCTGCTTCCCTCTTTTTACTTCTTCTGTGCTTCCGTGATTGCTCTCTCTTCCTTGCTCTTGTCGTTGATCTTGAAGGCGATGTCGAGTTCCAGGCAGAGATCCTGAAGAACCTTCTTGGACGTGGCTTCGCTGTCGGCGTCCGCCTCCAGCTCATAGTCCGTCTTTCCGGAATACGTATTCTTCGAGACGTTTATCGGATTTCCCTTGTAGAGGGTTTCCTTTCTTACCGTCGTCAGTTCGGCCAGGACCTTCAGCTCCTTCGGATCGAGATGCAGGTTCTGGATGAAATAGTTGATATCCCCTTCCGGGAAGACGTTCTTGTCGATCAGTTCCTTGGCTTCGTCCTCATCCAGGATCTGATCTTTCTGGAGCAGTCCTTCCGAGAGCGGTGCTTTCAGAGTAAGCTTGTATCCGTCCCGGTGCCTAAGACGGAGCGTGATTCCATATTTCTTCAGGAAAAGGTCTGGGGTATCCAGATAATAGTTGTCCTGGATCTTCGTCTTTCCGCCGAAGTCTACCCGCGAAAGAACACGCTCATAATCCTCCTTCGAGAGAAGGACTTTGGATTCGATTTCTATCTTGTTGCTAGCCATTTCGCATTCCTCGTTTCTTGTTAATATGATACAATAAGTTTTGACGGAGTTAAAGCAAAAAGCCTATGAAACCTTGTTCCTTCTGCTTGTTTACGAAAAACGCAAGCGAGCATGTAAAAGATATCGAATTCATTATTTCTTCCCTGACGAAGGCGGGTTTTACGAAGGTCGAAAGAAATGCGGAACTCACCCTCGTCATGGGCGGTGACGGAAGCATCCTGAAAGCTTTCGGAATCCGGCATCAGAGAGGCGACTTCCTGATGATCAACTACGGGCATCTCGGCTACTTCTCGGACTACCGGGAAGACGAAATCAAAGAGATCGTACACGATATCCTGACCAAGGATCCGATTCGGGAGAGGCTTCCCCTCATTGCCACCAAGATCAACGGCTACCCTTACCGCTTTGTCCAGGACTGCCTTGTCCTTTCGGAAAGAACCCTGGAAATCGAAGTTCTGGTCAACGAACGTCTCTTCACGAGAACAAGGGCTACCGGTATCGTCGTCGGAACGCCGATCGGCAGTTCCGCCTATCTCTACAGTCTCGGAGGACCGATGATCCTGCCTTCCAACAATATGTACGAATACCAGATCATTGCTCCTGTCCACAACCGTCTCTTCAGCAATACGATCAGTTCCGCAATCCTTTCCAGGAACGACAAGCTGAAACTGAACTTCCTATCCGGAAGAGGCGTCTGCTATACAGACGGCATGCGGATAGGAGAGATGTCCGGAAACAGCCTTTCCTTCACCTTCGAGCCGGAAAGCAGCCTCAACCTGATCCATTTCCGTCCGGTCAACAACCTGGACCGGATCCTGCTAAGCCAGGGCGTAGAGGAGAAACAAAATGACTAAGGAACAACTGATTATCCTGTGTTCGTCTATTGCTGCTTTCCTAGCTCTTCTTCTTATTGCTCTTGTCATCCTCCGCTCCATCCGGAAGAAGAAGATCCGGGAGTCGGAAGCTTCCGTCAACAAGGTCCTGGAGTCTTCTACCACCTCCCTGGCAGAGCAGTTCGGTGGTCCGAAGAACATCCAGTCCATCGAAAAAAGAGGAAGCCGGGTCACGGTCCTTGTCAACGACAAGTCCCTGATCGACGAGAAGAAGATACAGGAAAGCTGGGAGTCGGTCCTCTTCATGCAGAACAAGATCGTCTTCGTCATCGGAACCAAATCCGGTCAGTTCGAAGAGCTGCTGAAAGCAAAAGCATCCAAAGAAGATTAAGGGTTCCAAGCGGAATCCTTTTTCTTTGGATGCCTTATCCCATAGGAAAAGGCTGCCTTGCGGCAGCCTTGTTTGGGTTCTACTTCAGGATTCCTAATCTTCTTAAGTCCATGGCCAGTTCGAAGCGAGGGAGACCCATGATCGTGGACTCGTCTCCGCTTACGATCTTGGAGGTGATGAAGTCCTTGTCCTGGACTCCGTAGCTTCCCGCCTTGTCCAGCGGGGAACCCGTCTCGATGTAGAGCTCGATTTCCCTGTCTGCCATCTTCTCGATGGCAAGCTCGGCAGTAACGATGTTTTCCGCTAGGCTCTTGCCGTTCCTAAGGATGCAGTATGCCGTCACGATCTCATGGGTATTGCCTTGCAGCATCCTAAGAGTCTCGAGAGCATCCTTCTCATCCTTCGGCTTTCCGATCTGCTTGTTGCGGAAGAGGACCATCGTATCGCTGGCGATAACGACATCGCCAGGATGGGAAAGAGAAACGTTCTTTCCTTTGCCGATGCTTTCTTCCAGGCACAGCTTCCTCAGGTCCTTCTCCTTGAGTGCCCGTTCATCGAAATTAGACGGGACGACTTCGAAGGGAGTATCGCCAAGGATGGCAGCAAGGATCTCCTTGCGTCTAGGACTAGTGCTTGCCAGAATGATCATTTTGATTTTTCTTCCTTGGAAGGTTTGCTATCCAGATTCAGGATGACAGGGATGATCATCGGGTTGCGATGGCTTTCCCTGTAAAGATAGTTTCCGGTGACCTTCCTGACAGTTGCCTTGATATCGGAATAGGTAACCTTGGCATCCGTATCCATGAGCTTGGCGACTTCGATGCCGACGATCTCGCCTGCCTTCTTCTCGATACCCTTCCTGTTGTTGGAGATGAATCCCTGGCTTTCGACAGCCGGAGTATAGACCAGCTTGTTGGTCTTGGGATCGATGGTGAGGAAGACACCGACCATGCCTTCGTTGATAAGGGCAGAACGGTCCTTGATGACGGTGTTGGAGACAGAGACCGTGGATTTGCCGTCGATATAGATGGCATCCGCCGGATAGTATCCGCCCCTGGTGATCTTATGGTTCATAAGGATCAGGATGTCTCCGTTGTTGCAGATGAAGGTATGGTCCTTCGGGAGTCCGCACTGGATGGCAAGATCCGCATGCAGCTTAAGCATTCTATATTCGCCGTGGATCGGCATGAAGAAGTGAGGACGGGCGATCTTCTGGAGAAGACGCATTTCCTGCTGGGAGGCGTGTCCGGAAGCATGGAGGTTGTTCAGAACGGAGTTCGTGACAACGGTTGCTCCAAGACGGGTAAGGGAGTTGATGACGCCGTTGATGGAAGCCGTGTTTCCCGGAATGACGGAGGAGGAGAAGACGATGGTATCGCCCGGCATCACATGCACGAAGCGGTGATCGCCCCTGGCAATCCTGGAAAGAACTGCCATCGGCTCGCCCTGGTTTCCGGTGCAGAGGATAGTGATCTCGTTTGCAGGGAGGTTCCTAAGATCTTCCGGTCCGGCAAGATAGGAATCCGGAACACGGATATAGCCCATATCCCGGGCTGCCTGGATATTTGCCGTCATGGAACGTCCGAAGACGATGATCTTTCTTCCGAACTTCATGGATGTCTCGATGATCTGGACGATACGGGAGATATTGGAAGAGAAGGTAGAGATGATAAGACGTCCGGTTGCTTCCGAGAAGACATCCCTGATTCCCTGCAGGACGCTTCTTTCGGACTGCGTATAGCCGTCTCTTTCGGCATTCGTGGAATCCGCCATGAGAAGGTCGATTCCTCTGTCGCCGAAGTGGCAGAGCTTAGGGATATCGAAATCATGGTCGACCGGAGTAAGGTCGATCTTGAAATCGCCCGACTCGACGATCGTTCCCTGGGGAGTCGTGATGAAAATGCCGTAGCTATCCGGAATGGAGTGGGTGACATGATAGAACTCGCAGGTGAACTCTCCGAGCTTCAGGACAGAATCCTCGTCATATTCGAGGAGCTTCGTCTGGGCATGGACTTTGTCGTCTTCCAGCTTGTGCTGGATAAGAGCACAGGCGATCTTCGGGGCATAGATGACCGGGACCTTCATTGCCTGGAGAAGGAAAGGAATCGCACCGATATGGTCTTCATGGCCGTGCGTGATGACAAGACCCTTGATCTTGTCCTCGTTCTCCTTCAGATGGGTGAATTCCGGGATTACATAATCGACACCCGGCATATCATCATCCGGGAAAAGAACACCGCAGTCGACAATCAGAATCGATGTGGCATTCTCGATGCAGTACATATTCTTTCCGACTTCTCCAAGTCCGCCTAAAGCATAGATCTGGACCGGCGAGGAAGAAAGCAAACTAGGCTTCTTCTCCGTATGCAAAACAGCAGGTGTCTGCTTCTCAAAACCTTGATTATTGTTTTCAGCCATAAAACCGTTAAAAATCTCCTTGAAAACCTATTTCAAAACCAATTTGTGAAAGGGAGAAATTGGGTGTAGTTGAAAAACAGGACTTCTTTCTTTGAAACATAATACCGAAAAATGCTCTCCACTTCAAGGTGGGGAGCAAGAAAACGCTATCAGCTACCTACTCGATGCGTACCGCCTCCGGATCCTCCCGGAACGGTTCCTTTTTATCGATTCTGTCGTAATAAAGGACTCCGTCGAGATGATCGTATTCGTGCTGGAAGACCATTGCCGGATAACCGGAGAGACGAAGCGTAACTTCTTTCTCGCTGATGGCATCATAGGCTTTGATGGTCACACGGAGGTAACGGTAGACGTAGCCTTCGACGTCCTTCGGAACGGATAGGCATCCTTCTCCGGTAGCCAGATAGGCTTTCTTGGCGCTCGAAGAAAGGATGACCGGATTCACCAGTCCGTATTCGTAGTGCTTGTCCTCGTCATCCATGTAGATAGCGTAGAAGCGTTCGCTGACTCCGATCTGGGGTGCAGCAATGCCGACTCCCGGACGGATCTGGTTCTTCTTCGCATATTCCTCGTCCTGGCTCTTCTTCAGATAATCCACCATGGAGAGGATCAGATCCCGCTTCTCCTTGGTAAGAGGAAGCGTAACCGGCTTTGCCTTGAGCCTGAGTTCCGGATCCGGATCCTTAACGATATTCAGTAATGCCATATTTCTTCGCCTTTCTTTGTTTGCCGTTTTTCAAAGGATACCCCTTGTCGTATAATATTGTAGCGATGAACCATGAAGATTTCATCACGGAAGAGCAAACTTTTCTCTCCGACTTCGAATCCTCTTCCCTGTATCAAGATACAAAACGCCTTTCGGAAGAGATCTCCCAAGACCCGGAACTTGTCGCTCTAGCCCGGGAAAGAGATGACCTTACGCTTTTTAGTACCAAGACAGAGGATGAGAAGAAGCAGCGGGATCTGCAGATCCAGGCCAAGCAGAAGAACGACCTCCTTCTCTCTAATCCGAAGATGAAGGAGTACCTGGAGAAGTTCCATCTCCTCCAGAAGATCCTTTCCTATCCGAACCAGATCCTCAGGGAGGCAGAACTATGATCCGTATCATTGCCGGCACATACAAAGGCCGTTTCCTGAAAGTCCCGGACAGCCGGGTTACCCGTCCGACCATGGACAAGGTGAGACAGGCAATGTTCAACGCCATGAAGGATAAGCCGGTCGGGGCTACTGTCCTGGACCTTTTCGGAGGAAGCGGTGCTATGGGTCTGGAGGCTCTTTCCAGAGGCGCCAAGAAGGTTTATATCAACGACAAGGACAGGGGAACCTTCCATACCATGATGGAGAACACGGATTCCCTGACGAAAGACAAGGAACAGGTAGTTCTTTCCTGCCTGGATTACCGGGTCTTCCTGAAACGGAACAGGAACCTGCCTTTCGATCTGGTCCTACTGGATCCTCCTTACCGCTATACGATCGACTCCGAGATCATCGAATTCATGAATAAGTTCGGTATGCTTGCTCCCCATGCCATGATCTGTTCCGAGCAGGACTATCCGAACAAGGAGATTCCGGGATTCCAGATGAAAGAATACCGCTACGGGGAAAAGCATGTCGCCCTGTACGAGAAGGAGGATTAGTATGACAAATGAGAAAATAGCTGTCTATCCGGGTTCCTTCGATCCTTTTACGTACGGGCATCTCGATGTTGCCTTAAGGGCACGGAAGCTTTTCGATAAGGTCATAATCCTGGTCGCAAACAACTCCTCGAAGAGCAACTACTTCTTCACGGCAGAAGAAAGAGTGGAAGTCATCCGGAAGGTAGTAAAGAAATATGACGGAATCGAAGTCACATCGACTTCCGGTGCCGTCGTCGATGCTGCCAGAAGCCTTAATGCCATGGCGATGATCCGGGGGCTTAGGGCGTTCACGGACTTCGAAGCCGAATACAGCCTCCATGCCATCTACGAATACATGGATCCGGATCTGGAGACGGTCTATCTCATGGCAAAAAGAAACGAAACCTTCGTTTCTTCCACCTCTATCCGGGAGATGTTCAACTACAAGAAGAATATCTCTGCCCTCGTTCCTCCGGAGGTGGAGAAGGCGATGATCGAGAAAAGAGACCGGAAGTAGAAACAGAAACAAGTCTTCCCGCAAGGAAGGCTTTTTTTGAGAAAGAAAAAAGGCCTGTCCGGAGACAGGCCGATTTTTACTTGGAATAGATCTTGAAGTTGAAGAGATCGTACATCATATCGAGGACGGAGGAATCGCTGTTGGTAGCAAGGCTACCGACGGAGGAGAAGATAACCTTGGTAGGCTTGTAGTTCTCGACCTTGTCGCCTTCGGACTGCTTCGGATAGCTGGTTTCGGACTTCTTCTTGGTGTAGAGAACGAAGGCAGGAGTCGGAACAGTGTGATTGGAATCGGTACCCTTCAGATCTTCGCTTAAGGTAGTAGCCGTAACCGTAGTGACCTGATGGTTCTTGTCCTGAGCAAGATAAGTCGTCTTCATTCCTTCCATGACAGCCTGCTGCTGATCAAGGGAGATATCGGTATTGTCATAAAGACTGAGATTGCCTTCGTTGGAAGCGGCATCGTCATCACCCGGAGTCCAGGTGCAATTGACAGTGAAGAACTTCAGCTTGCCCTGAATATCGCTAGCCTTGTTGATCTGGGAATAAGCATTCTCGAGGTACTGCTGCATGGAAGTGCAGGACTCGTTGTTTTCCTTGTAGTACATAACAAGGAATCCATCGATCTTGTCAGCATCCGCAGTCGTATCGGTGCTGGAACCGGAGACAGACCAGCTGTCCGTTCCATAGCCGACAACGCCATTGTTCTTCGTGTTCTTTCCGGAAAGGTCCTTGTTGAGTTCATCATAGGAGATCTGGTGGGAAGTGAAAAAGGTAGAGGATTCGGAGTTGTTCTTGGCGCACTGGACGATGTAAGGAATGGAAACAACAACACCGATAACAACAGCTACAATCAAAAGAACCTGCAGCCAAGCTGCAGACTTGAACCACTCGCCAGCGGCGGTGGCATTCGCCTTGACCTTCTTATTCATCCGCTTCTGTTTATCTTCGTCTGCCATGGCCGGCCTCCTCTATAGCACACACAATATCGGATATTTTCGGTTCTTACGAGCCTAAGTCCCGGAATAGCGGGGACGGAATAAACAAGTGGTGCCCTCAGCCAGAATCGGACTGACAATTGATCCTTACCAAGGATCCGTTATACCACTTAACTATGAGGGCAACATCTCTGCGATGGTAAAATCGCAAAAAATATGATACTTAATTTCCGCCCCAAAGTCAACAAAACTTGCTATGTTGTTTGTCTTTCTTTTCCCCTTGGCATCTTCCTAACCGGTTAGTGGATCATGGCATACTTGCCGATTTCCAAAAAGCCCGCCTTCCGGTATATCTTTCCGGCTTCCGGATTGTCGTAGAAAAGAGCCAGGTATTTCTTCCCCGAAGAGAATTCAATCTCCGCCAGTTTTCTTATGGCGAAGGTAGCAAGGCCTTTGCCACGGAAGTCCTTGTCCGTGCAGACGGAAACCACCATAGCGGAGACATCGTTGTCGGCAGAAGAGGAGGCAGTAGCGAGAAGCCTTCCGTCGTCAGAAAAGACTCCCAGGAAATGACAGCCGCCTTTCTTTTCCACCAGGTACTGAGAATAAGGCTTTCTGGAAGCCTCCCTTGAGGCTGCAAATTCCTCTATGGAATCAACAAGCTTATCCAACTTCCGGAAGTCCTCTTCTGTTGCAAGCTCCCTAAGAGACATCCCGGAAGGAAGGTTTCTATCCATTGCAGGAGTACTCTCCAGAACAGCTAGATAGCAGGACTGGAGACTCTTCCCGGGAAGAACAGGAAGGAGCCTTGAAACAAGGCTTTCCTTTCCGGAGAGAACCGATACTTTCTTGCCGGAGAGGAAGGCTTCCGCCGCTCCTAAAGGATAGTCTTCATCCTGCGAATAGAATGAAACAAGCGTGTTGCGATAGAAAAGATAAACAAATGAGATTTCACCATTGGTACGGGCAATATAGAATTTGGCGATTTTGGAATCTATTCCAAAGGTGTGGTAATCTCCGTAGAAGAAAACAGTCCAAGGGTTATCTTTCCCAAGGTACTGGAAAAGCTCTTCTTCATCTTCTTTTCCGGCAAGCGTAATCATGGTTTCCATAACTTATTTTCTTTTTCGGAAGAGAGCAAGGGAAGAGGCACGGATATACTTCACTTCCACGGAAGTATACTTCAGGACATTGACAAGGCCGATCTTGTTCGGGTTCTTCTTGACGTCCTTCCTCTTTGCTATCATCACCGTTCCGTTATCGAAATGGGAGAGGTAGAGGGCAAGTTCGTAGGCGGTCGTCCTCACGTCTTCGTTCTCGGCTCCCTCCAGGATCACGACATGAGCTCCCGGGGCATCCTTGACATGAACGAAGATATCGTCCTTCTGGGCTACATGGAACGTCAGTTCCTCGTTCTGGAGGCCGTTCATTCCATATCCGATCTTCCCCTTCTCCAAGGTAAGGAAATGAGGATCATATGTCTTTCTCTTGCTGACAGGGGAGACGTGGTTCTGGCCTTTTTGTTCCCGGATATAGCCTCCGGTCAGAAGCTCGCTCTTCAGTTCCAGGATATCCCGGGGAGTTCCGTTTTCGGCAGAGAGCAGGCACCGCTTCAGATACAAGGTCTCGTCCTTGCACTTCTCGATAAGCTCGGCAAGGATCGAAAGAGCAGCCTTGGCTTTGCTGTACTTCTTGAAATAACGGCCGGCATTCTGGCTTACGGAGAGACGGGGGTCAAGCGGAATCGAATAGCCGTCCTTCACCAGGATCTTATCCCCTTTCCTGATTTCTGCCTGGTAGACATAGATCTCCTGCCCGTATTCCAGGTATTTCAGGTTCTCGTTGGCGGTCTTCAAATCATCCGTCAGGTTCTTCGTCTTCTTCTCGCTGACTTTGATGGCATGCTCGATCAGGGAAAGAAGTGCTTTCTCCTTGGCTTTCCTTGCAGCCTCCTTCTGATCGCTGACCAGAGAGGAGTAGACCTGATCCGGGGAGATCTTCCTGGCATCTTCGTGTCCGAAGGAAAATGGCAGGATGTCCTTCCCTAGGCAATATAGATCTTTCGATTCCAGGAGCTCCTTCAAAGCCTCCTGGAAGCCGTGTCCCTTCCCAACGTATTCCTCCAGTTTCTTGTATAGGGACCTGGTAAGGTAAGGCTTTGTTTCTTCCAGGGATGTCAGATCCAAGGAGAGCATCTTCCTTTCCGGAGGATAGCTGTATTCCGTGTTCCTGGCAACGAAGACGCCTTTCTCGAGGTTGGTGAACTCCTTATACAAAGAGACTATCTTCTGATAAGGGTAGGCAATGATATAGGCATTGGGATGGTTCGGGAAAAGCTCCAGGATAAGATCGTATCCGGAATTGATTTCGCTGATATCGCTGCTGTTTGCTTTTACGGAGATGGTGACGACTCTTTCCCCCGGAAGCTTCCGGACGTCGGTTACAGTCCCGAGAGCAAGCTTCTTCAAGGAAGCGAAGAAGGCTGTGTTGTCATCCACCTTCTCGTAACGGTCACGGGAATAGGAAAGGAAAGGAGTCGTCGAATTCATGGAGAAGACAAAGGTCCCATGCCGGATAGTGCCATCGGGAAGGATTTCCGAATAAGGGTAGCCGAAATCCGTCAGGGAGAGAGCAAGCGGCTTTCCGAAGGATGCCGAAACAAGTTCTTTCCGGAGGGAAGAAACGATAAGGGACAGCGTGATATTATCCATAGCCATAACTTATCTATTATACCATTGCCGTCTTTATTCCCTTATAAAAAGCCCGGCTCCTGACTTGGAACCGGGCTCGTTTTTAGGCAAGCGTATTCGGATTCTTGTCCTTCTTCTGGCGAGGACGGAAATCGCTCTTGCGGATGAAGATGTCGAGGAGGAAGAGGATGACCGTGGCAAGGAGGAACCAGACAGCAGAGGAATCGTAGCTCTTGTACTGCAGCTCGGAATCGAGCGTAGAGAGAGCCACCTTATCCGTATTGTAGGTTCCGTTCTGCTTGGAAAGCTTGTACAGGACGTCGCTATCTTCGTCGAAGGTGTTGTATTCCTTCGAGTAATTGAAGTAGAGGGCTTCTTGGACAGGATCCGCTGCCGTCAGTTCTTCTGCCCCATCCTTGTGGTAGCTGAATTGGATGGTGACATCGTACTTGCCGGACTTCGGAGTGGAGATATCGCCGGTATAGGAGCTCTTGCCGTCATAGAAGAGATCGTATTCCGCATCCTGCCCATCGGTATCCTTTACGTTGAGGTGGACAGTACCGGAGAAGTCGCCGTTGGACGGAGTGACATTGACAGTCGAGGTAATGCCGTTATTGGTGTACGTCATTTCGACCGGAAGAGTCGTGTTGCGGTTTGGAAGAAGCTGGGTTGCAGCATTGCGGAAGAACGTAAGTCCATTCTTGCTGGTACGGAAGTCGGAAGTCCAGTTGCTGCTGAGAGAAGAAGTGAAGGAAGCGACATTTCCTTGTCCATAGCTCCAGTAGGCGTAGATAGGCACGGCGGCAATACCGCCGGCTTCGCTGCCGGAGACATCCTTGATGTACTGGACCGTAAGGACCGTTGTTGCAGCAGCCTTGATACGGCAGTAGTTGTAGCCGTTGATATCCGGAAGAGAAACAACATTGGTGAGAGTCGGATCATCCGGCTTTCGGTACTGGATAGAAGCCTTTTTCTCGATGACGGTGTTGGTTACCTCATCCGAAACGGAAGAAAGAATGATGTTCACAAGCTGGGCAGAGGTAGAAGCATAGTAGTAAGCACCGTTGCCGTATAGGGCAAGCATCTTCAGCAGGGCAGCACCGCTAGGATTGGAAATGTTGATGAAGGAGCAGGAAATGTTGTCGTTGCTCATACGGAAGACAAGACTCTTGAGAGTGGCGTCCGAATCGAACGGATCGCCATCTGACAGAGTGATGACATGCTTTTCATCGAAGTCGGCGTTCTTGAGCTGGGACCAGCACATGCTAAGTCCGACACCCATTTCCGTTCCGCCATCCGTCTGCATCTTGTTGATAGCAGCAATGATCTGGGTACGGTTCTTGACGGACATAAGAGGAACGACGGTCTTGGCATCATCGGAGAAGGAAACAACGGAGACGTAGTCCTTGTCGCCAAGGATGTCCAAGCAGGCGATGGCGCCCTGCTTTGCCTTGGTAAGACGGTTATCCGATTCCATGGAACCGGAGACATCGATTAGAAGAACGAGGGCTTTTCCGCCATCGGACTGATACTGAATCGGAAGCATATCATTGTATGTAGAGACAATGGCATCCTGAGACATATCGGTATAAGTTGCACCGAATGTCCACAGGGACTTTCCGTATACAGAGACGGAAGTATTGAGGTTCTTGATCAGATCCTTGTAGTGGTTGTAGTTGGTAAGGTTGGCATCGGAGAGAACGAACTCATCATACTGGTTCAGCTCATCCAGGGTATACGGAACGTTGGTTCCGCCGATATAGGAGTCGATCACCGTATTGGAAGTATACATATTGAGGGCCTTGAGGGCATCCGTATCCGTGGAGACCGATCCGATAAGAAGAACCTTGAACTTATCCGTGATGTTTTGGGAGAAGCTCATGATGTTGTTCTGCTTGTAGGTATCGTTGGCATCCGTCGTTCCCTTCAGAGTAACGGAATAGTTCTTCGTTCCGGCTTCGCTGCTAAGAAGCGGGAAAGTAACGACGTTGAGTCCCTTGTTGACACGGACTTCCTGGGACTTCAGGACTTCGCCTTCCGAAGTCAGTTCGACCGTGATCTTCTCTTCCTTCTGGGAATCGATGGAAACCTTGACGTTCTGTTCCCGGTTGAGATAGGCATAGTCGACATAATCCAGACCCGTGATAGCGACTTCGTCTCCCGGCTTGTGCTGAAGGGAGATGGTATCGATAGTGACGTCGTTTGTCAGAAGCTTGTCTACTTCGTTGACGGCCTTGCCGTCCGTCTCCTGGCCATCCGAGATGATAACCATACGGCGGATAACGGAGTCGGAATAAAGATCGTTAGTGAAAGAAAGGGCAGAAGCGAGGTTAGTGGAATCCTTATCGAACCCATCGTCCTTGAAGACATCCTGAATAAGGGTGGAACTGATCTTGGCACCCGGTTTTACGAGAACCTTGGCATCTTTGGCAAAGGCGACAACTCCGACCTTGGTTCCGCTGACAGCCTGTTTCTTGACTTCATCGACAAGCTCGTCCATATGGGCGGCAGATTCTTCTTCGGAAGCAGAGCAGTCGACGAGGACATACATCTCGGTATCCGTAGAAGTATGGAGGAACTGAATGTTTACAAAAGAGCAGCAGAGGGTAGCAATCATAACAAAATGGAGAGCAAGGGAAATGATGTTCTTGGGGCGGGTTCTCTTCTGCTTAGGCAGAAGGAAGAAACCGATAATGGCGATGATTACAAGCGGAATGGCAATATAGAAAAGATAGGGATACTGGATTTTAATATTGTTCATACGTGTAAAGGATCCAATCTACGCTGAAGAAGACCGCAGCGGCAATCACCCAAGGAAGAATGTTGTCGAAAAGGCCGTCTCCCTTCTTGACCTCGGCGGGAAGAACGATGGAGTGATCCGTCGAGTCAATCGCAGATGGATTTTCCTCCTCCTTTGGATACTGGGAATAGACGAAGATGTCCTTCGTGCTTCCGTCATTATAAGTGGCCGTAATCTGATAGTTGCCGACTTCGGAAAGAGTGAATGTAGTCTGGTCATTGGCAGTATCAAGAGGAACTTCCTTGCCGGAAGGCAGCTTTGCTACCAGATCCGTCAGATTATCCGGAAGAGACATCAGCGTGCTCTCTCCGTTCTCATAGGAGAACGTAGAAAGGATCTGCGGGTTCGAGTAATCCACGAAGTTCCGCATCAGAACAACAAAGTCATAAAGCAGAGGAAGGTTGGAATCATGAAGGTCGAAAGCAAAGACGACTTCTCTCTGGCCAAGCGGATTCTTGCCGGCAAAGACGGCCGGGATAGTATCCTTCGTATCCGAGATGTAGTTCAGGATGGAAGTGAAGTTGGAACCATTGCTGGGAAGAGAATAACGGACGTACTTGCTGACGATGATATCCTTCTTGGCAGAAACACTGGCAGTGAGTTCCTGATAGAGGAGATCCGAGTTGTTCGAGTAAACAAGAGTGCCGCCGCCATCGATGGTTTCCTGCTTCTGGGCAAGGAATCCGCAATCCGATACGGTATCGGATCCGAAGAACCAGACCGCTCCGGTCTTGGGAAGAGCAGAAGGGGTGTAGGAATCGAAAACGGTGATATCGTACCCGGTGTAGCTGCTGGAATAAGAGGAAGAAGAGACGATGGTAGCAGAGACATTGTTAAGTGCCTGGAAGATAGCCTTGAAATAGAAAGGACTATCGGAGACGACAAGGACCCTTGTCGTGCTTCCGGCTTCGTTGTTGTAGACCGTGAAGGTATTGTCGAGCATCAAAGCATCTTCGTTGTCGATGACAGCCTTGACGGACTTGATAGCGTCTGCACTGGTATAAGTGACGTCCTGGTCCGGAAGGGAAAGAACAAGAGGAGTGTTTGCCTTGGTGTCGAAATCAGAATATCCGATGCTTTCATCATTCACATAGAAGTGGATCCGGAGTTTCTCGTCGCAGGTATAGGATGTTGCCGTA
>Ga0172377_10002464_pt1 | contig 18924 bp, 10 predicted proteins | sample Pumphouse3metaG_FD_119749 | JGI IMG/M metagenome (GOLD analysis project Ga0172377, IMG submission 119749) | Leachate microbial communities from a municipal landfill in Southern Ontario, Canada - Pumphouse #3 metaG | ecosystem: Engineered > Solid waste > Landfill > Unclassified | place: Canada...
AACTTTTTTCACTAACGGGTTAAAAAAAGTATCTTTCGTAAAAGAAAAAATACCCCCAGACTCAATAATGACATCATCGCGAACTAAATTTATCTCATTTACAGCTTCATTGTTTTCTTGTTGAAGTAAGAACTCTTGCTTTTCATATGGTTGGGATAAAGAAAACGATTGCTTATTAAAAATAAAATCTTGTAAACTGGCCGGGCCCAAAGCCTTAAGTTGCAAATAATTAGAATCTGTATAAATATTTAGGTCCTTACCCCAGGAAACGGGCCATAATTTATTGGCAAACACCAATCTATTCGTAGAACTTTTTATTTCTTTTATAACCACATCATCACTTATTTTTATTTCCAATTTATATAGCTCGCCCGCTTTAACCCCATGTTCTAAAGACAATGTTTTTACCTCCTCCTGGCCACTGGGCACACTGTTTTCATCAATTAAATCACTTTGTGCAATAATTTTACCTTGTTGGGACAGAATTAGTTTTACAGGATCTTCGTTTTTATCTAAATTCAAATCAGTTACGGTAACTATAAAAGATAATGCATTATTTTCAGGATAAATAAAAAGTGTGTGTGCACCTCTTAAAGGAATATTAAGCTCTAAAGGCTTATCGCTCTTAGAAAAGGAAAAGTCTGCTTTTAAATCAGGGCTATAATTATAAACCGCTAAACAATCTAACACCTTCCCCGTCTGGCAACCCTCTAGTTTCCCTGTCTTTAAATCTGAGAAAAAACTTTCACTATTTTGATAATAATTATTTTGCTGCATAACTAAGGGCTCTTGCGATAACACCTGCCAAGAAGAACGAAGATTATCAATTAATCTATTTTCTATTGGCTTTAGATCATAACGCCAGACCACACCATCGGCCAAAACGCCAGCTTCTATAATAGGCGTATTTTCATCCAGATTGCGCCTATAATATAATTTCAATTTTGCCTGAGAAAAAGAACGCGGTGTAAAAACAGAAAAATATAAAGGGTCTCCTATTATTTTTGGCAATCGCCCTGATTGAATAATAACCCTATCTTGAGGCGTAAAGTTGTAGATAAACCCCTGGCCAAAATGAAATTTACGGGCATAATTATAACGATACACAATTTTGCCTCCCGGCACCACTTTTAAAGTTAGAAATACAATTATAAAAATAACAATTAAGCTTAACCAAAAAAGCCTTATAGCCGGAATATTTTTAATTTTTTTTAATACTTTTTCTTTCATATCTTATCTTCTATTTTACTTGAAAAAAGACAAAAAAACAAATAAAAAAGGCCCATTTAAATGGACGCTTTTTTATATTTTTATTAATATTTGTTTCTTTACTTTTCGTATTGAGCCCGTTTCTTTTTTACTTTATAACCAGTTCCGGCGGGAATAAGACAACCAATAATAACATTCTCTTTAAGACCTTCTAGATAATCAATTTTGCCATTTACCGCAGCGTCAATTAAAACTCTTGAAGTCTCTTGAAAAGAGGCGGAAGATAAGAAACTGTCAGTTGTCAGAGAAGCTTTAGTAATACCAAGCAATAATCTGTCTCCATCCGCTCTTTTTTTGTTATTATCATTAGCTTGAAAAAATACTTCCTCTTCAATTGTTTCGCCAGGCAATAAATTAGTATTACCAGCCTCGGTTACTAAGAAACGTGAGAACATTTGACGAGCAATGATTTCAACGTGTTTATCATTTAAAGGTTGCCCTTGAGACGAATAAACATATTGAATTTCTTTAATAATATACTTTTGCGTTTCTAAACATCCCTTTAATTTATAAAGCTCACGTAAATCAAGGCTGCCTTCAGTTAATTGCGTGCCAACTTCAACTTCTTCGCCATCAGCTACCATAATCATGGTGCCCTTTAAAACAGAAAATTCTTTAATCTTATCAACTTCCTTTAAAATGCTCACAAACTTGTCATTTACGCTAGCTATTCCGGCCGTTTTCGCTTTCACCACCTCGCCGCCAATATTGAAAAGTTCAGTATTTTTCGAAACTTTATCACCATCTTTAACCAGAACTTTTACTGTTAATTTTTTCTTATCCTTAGCCGTCAGCCCCTGAGTTAATTTAATTTCGTTAATTTTTTCTGAAAAATAATACTTATCACTATCAGTACCTCGATAGTGTATGCTTAGAACCTTGGCCTGAGGATTATCAACTAAAATTTCCTTTCCATCCTTATCGCGAATTGTTTTTTGAGCAAATTCAATCTTAACTTTTCCAGCTACGTCAGACATTAAGCCCTTCTTTTTTGGGCTTCTGGCCTCAAAAATTTCTTCAACTCGAGGTAAACCTTGCGTAATATCATCTTGTCCAGCTACACCACCAGAGTGGAAGGTTCTCATCGTCAACTGCGTTCCTGGCTCTCCAATAGACTGCGCCGCAATCACGCCAACTGTCGCTCCAATTTTGACTGGCTTGTTATAAGCTAGGTCCCAACCATAACATTTAGCACAAACTCCTTTATGCATATTACAACTTAGAACCGATCTAATGCTTAATTTTTCAACTCCAGCCGTCTTTAATTTAGCCGCCGCCTCTTCATTAATAATTTCATCTGCCTTAAGAACCACTTTGCCTTTAGGATTTAGCGCATCTTTTGCTAAATAGCGCCCTATAATTTTTTTGAAAAAGTCTTCACCATTTTTTTCAGCACTTTTCCTATCTACCAATAAGCCTTCTTTATCCCCACAATCATCTTCGGTAACAATCACGTCTTGTGAAACATCTACTAAACGTCTAGTTAAATAACCAGCGTTAGCCGTTCTTAAAGCTGTATCTGATAAACCTTTACGCACACCATGAGTGGAAATAAAGTATTCAAGCACACCAAACCCCTTCTTAAAATTACCCTTAACTGGCAGCTCAATAATTGCGCCCGAAGGAGAGGTTACCAATCCTTTCATTCCCAAAATCTGTACTGGCTGCGCCCAAGAACCACGTGCCCCAGAATCAATCATCGAGAATACTGGTAAAATATTAGTTAATCCTTTTTTACATATATCAGCAATTTTATCTTTAGCCCCATTCCATTCTTCAATTACTTTAGCGTATCTTTCACTTTCTGTAAGTAAGCCCTCTTCATATTGTTCTTTAATTAACTCTACCTTTTTGTTTGCCTCATCAATTAAGCGATCCTTTTCAGGTAAATATGGCAAATCACCGAAGCCCCAAGATAAGCCGGATTTAGTAATAAAGGCAAAACTGCGATTTTTTAAATCATCAATAAATTTAACCGTTTCCTCTTCTCCATAAATACGTAAACACTCCCTGATCAAATCTTTCAATTTTCCTTTTCCAACAACACTGTTAATATAGCGTAATTTTTCTGGCAAAATTGCATTAAAGATTAAACGACCAACTGTAGTCTTTAACATTTCTCCATTATATTGAACATGGATTGGCTCATGTAAATTTATAAAATTGTTATCATAAGCTAGATAAGCTTCATCTTCATTATAAAAATGGCGTGATTCTTCTCTAGTTTTTTTCTCATAACTTTCATCAACTAAAGTAAGATAATATGTTCCCCATACAATATCTTGCCCCGGAGCAATGATTGGATCACCAGTTGCTGGTTTCAATAAGTTATGAGTAGATAGCATCAAAGTCTCTGCCTCATGTTTCGCCTCTTTAGTCAGTGGCACATGAACTGCCATTTGGTCGCCGTCAAAGTCGGCGTTAAAAGCGGTACAAACAAGAGGGTGAATTTGAATCGCCTTACCCTCAATTAAAACTGGTCTAAACGCCTGAATACCAAGACGGTGTAAGGTGGGGGCGCGATTTAATAATACATATGCCTCTTTAACAATCTCTTCTAATATATCCCAAACTTCATCATGACCAGCCTCAATATAACGAGACGCTGATCTAACATTATGAACAATTTCTCTTTTAATAAGCTGAGAGATAATAAAGGGCTTAAATAACTCAATTGCCATAATCTTAGGCAAACCACACTGATCCAAATTTAATTTAGGATTAACCACAATCACGCTACGACCAGAATAGTCAACTCTTTTTCCCAATAAGTTTTGACGAAAACGACCTTGTTTTCCTTTTAAAGTATCGGCTAAAGATTTTAGTTGTCTTTTTTGACCAGTTGAAGCTGTCACCGTTTTAGTGTGACGAGCAGAGTTATCAATTAAAGCATCAACCGCTTCCTGTAACATTCTTTTCTCATTACGACAGATTACTTCTGGCGCGTTTAAATCCAATAATTGCTTTAAGCGATTATTACGATTAATTACGCGACGATATAAATCATTTAAATCTGAGGCAGCAAAACGACCACCATCAAGAGCCACCATCGGTCTTAAATCTGGAGGTATAACCGGAATAGTATTTAAAATCATCCATTCTGGACGGAGATTATTGTTTCTAAAACTTTTTAATAATTTTAGTCTTTTAATTAATTTTTCTTTTTTTGATTCAACCGCATCTTTCAATTTATCTTCTAATTTAACGATGCTTTTTTCTAAATCAATTTTTTCTAATAATTTCCTAACGGCCTCAGCGCCAATTGAGGCTTCAAAAATATGACCAAATTTCAAACTCATGCTTTGGTAATCTTGTTCTGATAAAATCATTAACGGCTTTAAGTCTTTAAGTTCCTTCTGGGTTATTGCAAAATCTTCATCAAGGTCTGCTATTTTTTCTTCTTTAAATTTTAACGCCTCTTTTAACGCTTCTTTGTCGCCACCCGCATCTTTAATTTGTTTCACTTTGTTGTTATATTCACTCTCATAGCCTTTTAGCTTACTTTTATATTCTGCTTTAACTTGTGAAACTGCCAAATCTTTTAGGTTTTCATCAACATCAGTTACGATAAAGCTGGCATAATAAATAACCTTTTCTAGAGATTGAATGCCCAAATTCAAAAGTAAACCAATCTTTGATGATAGTCCACGCAAAAACCAAATATGAGAAGCTGGCACTTTTAAATCAATATGACCAAAGCGTTCACGGCGCACTATAGAACGAGTTACCTCAACTCCACATTTATCACACACTATCCCCTTATAACGAATTTTTTTATATTTACCACAAGCACACTCCCAATCCTTAGTGGGGCCAAAAATCTTTTCACAAAAGAGACCGTCCTTCTCTGGTTTTTGAGTACGATAATTAATAGTTTCCGGACGCGTAACCTCCCCATTAGACCAGGCTTTAATCTCGTCAGGGCTAGCAAGTTTAAGGCGAATGGCGTCGAAGTCACTAGTTTTTATTGGATTTAACATATTATCTAAATTGTTATTTAATATTTTTTTACCAAAGAAATTACACTTCTTTTTCGGCAACATCCTCTACCCCTTCTTCGTCTTTAATTTCGTTTTCTTGATTCTCTTTATTTGCCAACTCCTCATCTGCTAATTGTTCATCTAAATCAGTTACCACCTCAGAAGCAGGTGTCTGAGAATCATCACTTAAAAGCTCAACATTTAAACCTAATCCCTTCAGCTCTCTAATTAAAACGTTGAATGATTCTGGAACATTTAATTTTTCAATTTCTTCACCTTTAATAATTGCTTCATAAGCCTTACTGCGACCAGGAATATCGTCCGATTTAATAGTTAAAACCTCTTGTAAAGTATGACTTGCGCCATAACCTTCAAGCGCCCAAACTTCCATTTCTCCAAATCTCTGACCACCAAACTGCGCCTTACCACCTAAAGGTTGCTGAGTAATAAGCGAGTAAGGACCAATTGAACGTTGGTGAATCTTGTCTTCAACCATATGATTTAACTTCAAGACATATTTATAACCAACAGTAATTTTTTGATCATAAGCTTGACCAGTTTTACCATCATAAAGAATAACCTTACCATCCTCAGGTAAGCCCGCTTTTATTAACTCTCCCTTAATTTGCTCTTCCGTTATTCCATTTAAAGCCGGTGTCATCACCTTATAACCTAATTTTTGCGCAGCAAAACCCATATGAGTTTCAAGTAACTGCCCCAAGTTCATACGAGAAATAATACCCAAAGGAGAGAGAATAATATCAAGTGGGGTGCCATCTGTCATATATGGCATATCTTCCACTGGAACAATTTTTGAAATAACGCCTTTGTTTCCGTGGCGACCAGACATCTTATCTCCTACTTGAATCTTTCTTAAATTAGCTACTGATACTTGAATGGATTGCAAAACGCCAGCTGATAATTTATCACCTTCTTCACGTGAAAATATTTTCACATCAACCACTTTTCCGTGTTCCCCATGTTCTAAGTATAAGGATGAATCACGCACATCTTTTGCCTTATCACCAAAAATAGCTCTTAATAATTTCTCTTCTGCTGACAAGGTTGTCTCACCTTTTGGTGTAATTTTTCCAACCAAAATATCTCCACTGGACACCTCAGCGCCAATACGAATTATCCCTTCATCATCCAGATTTTTTAATTTTTCTTCACTGATATTTGGAATATCATTAGTAACAACTTCGGGGCCCAACTTAGTATCACGGACATCAATTGTATAATTTTCAATATGAATAGAGGAATAAACATCATCTTTAACTAAGCGCTCAGAAATAATAATCGCGTCTTCATAATTAAAGCCTTCCCAAGTCATAAAGGCGGCAAGAATATTTCGTCCTAAAGATAATTCTCCATCAGCAATAGCTGGACCATCTGAAATAATCTGCCCTTTCTTTACCTTCTCTCCCAATTCAACGGTTGGATGCTGATTAATACAAGTTGAGGAGTTAGAACGTAAAAATTTATTCAAATTATAAGTAATAATTTCACCTTTTTTGGTGGTTAATTCAATTTTGCCTGCTTCAACTTTTGTGATTTGACCATCTTCATCGGCAATCACCACATGTCCACTATCTAGCGCGGCTCTTGCCTCTACACCAGTTCCTACTATTGGCGATTCATTTATCACCAAAGGAACCGCTTGACGTTGCATGTTTGTTCCCATAAGAGACCTTTGTCCATCATTGTGTTCCATGAAAGGAACTAAAGAGGTAGCAATTGAAATGATTTGGTTAGCAGCAACGCCAACAAAATCAATTTCAGAAACATCAGCCATGTCCGGCTCACCTTTTATCCTTGCTTCATGCTTTGAAACTAAAAAGTAGCCGTTATCATCTGTTGGGATAGTTGAGTCAACGGTAACATATTTTTCTTCTTCAGAAGCATCAAGATAAACAAGCTCATCGGTAATTCGATAACCTTTTTTATCTTTAACAACTCGACGATAAGGGGTTTCTAAAAAACCGTAGCTATTTAATCTAGTATAACTAGCTAAGTGACCAACTAAACCGATATTAGGCCCTTCAGGTGTCGCAATCGGACAAATACGGCCATAGTGAGTTGAGTGTACATCACGCACATCAAAACCAGCTCTTTCACGAGTTAGACCACCTGGGCCCATAGCACTTAAACGACGCTTATGCTCCAATTCTGCCAATGGGTTAGTTTGATCCATAAATTGTGATAATTGCGAAGACATGAAAAATTCGCGCACTACCCCAATTACTGGCCGAGCATTTATTAACTTGGATGGATTTAGACTACTAATATCAGAGGTTGACATCCTATCTTTAATAATTCTTTCCATTCTTGCTAAACCAACTCTGTACCTATTTTGAATCAATCCACCAATTGCTCTGACACGACGATTACCAAGGTGATCAATATCATCTTCTGGTTCCTTGGTGATATTTAGTCTAATAATTTCTTTTATAATTAAAACCAAATCTTCTTTGCGTAGAATACGATACTCCTTCTTGTTTGTAGGAAGGTCAAGATCAAAACGACGATTTAATTTATAACGGCCAACTCGACCAAAATCATAACGATCAAAACGGAAAAACATTGAATGAATAAGCTGTCGCGCATTTTCAACTGAAGCTAAATCACCTGGACGAATTCGGCGATATATTTCCTGCAAGCCCTCAGCTTCGTTTTTAGCCAAATCCTTTTCAATGGTAGCTGCGATAAAAGTAGGTTCATCATCTGTTTTTACTAAATCAACGTCCTTAAATAATTTTATTAGCTCTTCATCAGTTTCATAACCAAACGCACGAAGAAGAGAGGTTACCGCCACTTTTCTTTTACGATCTATCCTGACCCACAACACCTTATTAATATCACTTTCAATTTCTAACCAGGCGCCACGATTTGGAATAACTTTAGCGCCATAGCATTTCTTTCCTTTTATATAATCAGCGGTAAACATTACTCCCGCCGATCTAATCAACTGAGAGACAACTACCCTTTCAATACCATTAATAATAAAGGTTCCGTTTCCCGTCATTAAGGGGAAGTCACCTAAAAAAACTTCCTGGGTTACCGCCTTTTTAGTTTTTTTGTTTAAAAGCCTAGTTTTAACACGCAAAGGTGCTTCATAGGTAATATTTTTTTCACGACTTTCTGTTTCTGAAAATTTAGGTTCGTCTAAATAATAATCCTCAAAATATAATTCTAAATCACGGCCGATAAAATCAACTACGGGATTTATTTCATCAAATAACTCGGCCAAACCTTCTTTTAGAAACCAATTGTAAGAATCTTTTTGAATTTCAATTAGGTCAGGCATCGGCACAGCGGCCCTAACCTCTGAGAATGATTTACGTTTAGACATAAAAAATATATAGAGTAGTTTTTAAATTTTAATAAAAAACGGCACAAAAAGGAGCCAATACGTATAAAGATTAATTTTTAACAAAAAAATCTCAATCCCAAATTGGCTTGAGTTTTGAAAAATATTAAATTAACTCGTTTTTTTATAAATCACTTTTTTAAATGAAAAAAGTGTAAGCGTACATTTATAATATGACATTAATTATATTTTGTCAACACACAGTTTGTCCACAATCGCTCGTTTTAATTCCACCCTATCATCCCAAGGGACTTTTTGACTATTTTTCACACACATAAATTGCTCTGCCCCCTTGCCGGTAACTAAAACCATATCATCTTTTTCTGCTAAAATTACAGCTTTTCTAAGTGCTTCTTTTCTATCTAATATTAAAAACAAATTTTTTTCTTTTTCTTTTCCCCCCGCTTCTGCCCCGCTAGCTACTTGCTTTATAATTTCTAACGGATCTTCATCATAAGGGTCTTCATTGGTGATAACTACCAAATCTGCCATTTGTGCCGCTAATTTTCCCATAACTGGCCGCTTAGCTTTATCTCGACCACCGCCGGTAGCACCAAGAACATGGATTAATTTGTTATAAGGGAAAAGTTTAATTGTGCTATATAGGTTCTCAAGAGCCTTAGGCTCAAATGAATAATCAACCATCGCCTTGAAATCTTGACCAGCTTCAATTAGCTCCATTTTGCCAGCCAATGATTTTACACTTTTTAGCCCCTGTATAATTTTATCCCTTGGGATTAAATAAGAAGCTCCAAGAGCAAAAGCGGCAATAACATTTTTTGCATTAAAGTCCCCCAGTAAACTTAACTCTAACATTGAATCCTCAATCTCTATTTGCAATCCTGAAGCGGAGACCTGCTTAAGCTCACCTTTAATCGTCACAATATTTTTAACCAACGACTCGCTATTTAAAGTTTCTATTAACCGCCTTTCATCAAACTTAGGATCAAGAGAGTAGATAATTTTTGCCTCACTCCAAAAATTAAGAAAATATGATGCTTGTTTATCGTCACCGTTTACAATAATGGTTTTTTTAACACGGGTATAATCTATTTTCTTCAAGCCATTCTTAACATGGCAAACCCTTAATTTATCATCAACATATTTATTACTAAAACGATGCAAGTGAGAAAAAAGCTCTCCCTTAGCCTCTTTGTATTTTTTAAAACTACCGTGCGACTCAATATGCTCTGGATAAAGATTGGTAAATATCACGGTGTCATAATTTATAAAACGATGACGAAATTGTTTTATGCCCTCAGAAGTTGTTTCAACAATTGCAAATAAACATCTATTGACCACCATCTGTTTTAACATTTTTTGAATAAAGAAGCGTCCTGGCATGGTCATTTTTTTATCATTTAGCCATTCTTTTTCCCCATCAGAAAAAATCGCAGTTGATGTTAATCCCGCTTTATAGCCTGCTTCATTTAACATCTTATATATCAAGTAAGAAGTTGAGGTTTTTCCAGCAGTACCAGTTACTCCAATTATAATTAAATTGCGACTAGGAAAACGATGATAAATAGCTGCGATTAAACTCAAAACAAAATGATAACTCGGAGAGAGTAAACGAAAAACCTTACGTGGAATTAATTTTTTAATTTTCGTTATCATAAATAAACTAAATTTATTTTTTTATACCCACTAAGCTACCGAGAAAAAAACATCTCATCATCCTCATCCAGAGGACTAACTTTTTCGCTTTCTCCCTTTTCCTTTTTTTCTTGTTTTTCATCTTCTTCCACACCTTCTCTAATATCTTCTAAAATTTCATTCTCATCTTCAATCGCATCCTCAGCTTCATCAGGACTTAGTTCTCGCAAAATCGATTCAGCTCCATTTTCTTCTTCTGACCCTTCTCCCTCTGCTTCGTCATTACTAAAATCTAAAGTTCCGTCATCGCCTTCGTCAGTTAAGTAGCTATCAGGCGCTTCTGTCTGTTCTCTGTTGTGTAAAGGCGTGGCACTAATTCCGCCCTGGGCCTCATAATCATCACGGCTTATTAAAACTTCCCTTGGCTTAGAGCCATTGGCAGGACCGATAATTCCCGAGTCTTCAAGCATGTCTAAAATTTTGGCTGCTCGTCCATAACCAATAGAAAGACGACGTTGTAACATTGAAGTTGAAGCTTTTCCCGCTTTTACAATAATATCTTTAGCTTCTAAAAATAACTCATCCTCATCGCCATGATTACCATCTAAGCCAACGCCAGCAACACCAGCCACTTTTTGTCTATCAGTTACTCCCTCTAAATATTCCGCCTCACCACTTTTTTCTTTAATATAGTTAACAACATCATTAATTTCATCATCACTTAGATAAGCGCCCTGAATTCTTTTCGGCTTAGCTAGTTCAGCAGTTGAAAACAACATATCGCCTTGTCCTAGAAGTTTTTCTGCTCCAGATGAATCTAAAATTGTCTTTGAATCAACTAAAGAGGCAACCGAGAAAGCAATACGAGTAGGTATATTAGCCTTAATTAAACCAGTGATAACATCAACACTTGGACGCTGTGTTGCTAAGATTAAATGAATACCAATTGCACGAGACATTTGTGCCAAACGAATAATAGCCGCTTCCATTTCTTTTCCAGCCGTCATCATAAAATCAGCTAATTCATCAATAACAAAAACAATAAAAGGCAATTTTTCCTTAGCAGTCTGGTTATAACTTTGAATATTCTTTTTTCCCGCTTTGTTTAAAATATCATAACGCCTGTCCATTTCATTAAGGCACCACTTTAATGAATTAATTGTTTTGGAAACCTCGGTTATAACTGGTGTTAATAGATGAGGAATACCGTTATAGGTTGGTAGCTCAACTCGTTTCGGGTCAACCATGATAAAGCGTAAATCATCAGGATTGTTTTGATAAAGCAAACTAATTATAATTGCATTTAAACAAACTGACTTACCGGAATTTGTTGCCCCCGCTACCAATAAGTGTGGCATTCTAGTTAAATCATAAAGCCAAGAAGTTCCAGCCACATCCTTACCTAAAACAATATGTAAATTATTCTTTCTATTTTTAAAGGCCGTATCTTCTAAAATTTCTCGCAAGCCAACAATCGCTTTAGCTCGATTGGGCACCTCAACACCTACTAAAGATTTACCCGGAATAGGCGCCTCAATTCGGATTGGATGTGCCGCTAAGGCTAAGGACAAGTCATTACTTAAAGTTGTGATTCTTGATAACTTCACTCCTTCTGCTGGCCTAAATGTATACTGCGTCACTGTTGGACCAACCTTTGTTTCCCCCATTTCTATTTCTATTCCAAATTTATTTAAAGTACTTTTAATCTTTTGTCCATTTAACTCTGTATCACCACCAATTGCTTTAGAAAACTTATTATTTAAAAGCTCTATTGGTAAATCAATTTTAATAGATCGCTTAGGCCAAGTTAATTTTTCTTGAACAGTTTTCTGATTAGCCTTGACTCTAGCAGGAACTATTTCATCGCTCTCCTCTTTTTCTGCTAAATTCTCATCTAATTCTTTCCTTTGCCAAGAATCAATTACATCTTCCCGGGCATTTGCTACTAATTCACTTACATTTTCATTTTCCTCTTCATCTGAACTAGAAAATAATTCGCGGAAAAAAAGTCCAAAGGGGCGAATAAATTTAGCCAAAAAACTTTCTTTTCCAATTAAACGGCTTAAAGAGGTGTTAAAAGTTAATATTAAAGAAACTAATAAAAAGGCTAGCAGTACCCAAGCGCCTCCCCAAAAACCAAAGATATAAAATAATCCGCGACTTAAATAATAACCAATATAACCCCCACCCTGACCTGTCTGCGCTAACTCTAACCATTTCAAATCAGAATAAAAGAAATGAAAGGCTGCCTGATAGGTGATAAACAATAAAAATAATCCCAAGTAATTATTAAAACGCAGATCATTTTTTTCCCCTCTAATTAATAAATAAGTCCAATAAAGAAGAATGCCTGGCACCAACCATCTGCCATAACCAAAAATTAAAGCTAACCATTTTTCTAAAAATTCACCAAAATTACCCGATAAATCAAACAAGCCCAATAAACTAACAAGTCCTAGTGTTAATAAAATGATAATTGTTAGACTTCGACGAGCTTTTTCGTTCAATTTAAAATCTGGCAAAACTAGGTAATCATTATTTTTTCTTTTTTTTCTTCGTCCCATATTCTTAAATTATTATCTTATATTATAACACAGCCACGCTCTTTATGGCAGCTTGCAAAAATTTAATCTCTTGTTTTTTAATTTCTACTTTCAATTTTTTAAATTCTTTTTGATAATAGTTTTTTTTAGAATAAACTATCTTTGTTTTTTTCAATAATTCTTTACTCTTTAATTTATCAAGATCAACCACCAACTCTTTATGTTTAATATACTCAGCAAAACCGTAATTTCTAATATCATAAGCAACACTAATTTCGGGAGTAAGGGCGCCAACCGACAAAACACCAACATGCAACATCATGCCAACTATCAAGTCCATTTTGCCATACACATATTTTTGCTCACATGGCGGCAAATCAACTTTCTTAATATTTTTTATTCCTAATTTTTTATATATTTTTTCCTCTCCAGGGTGATGTTTAAGATAATATATTTCCGCCTTAAAATTATCTTGCCAGTAGGCAGCAACCTCCTTATAGGCTAAGAGAATATCATCTCGCCAAAGGCCAAAACCTAACCAGCCGGAATAATTTAAATTAAGCCCTAAACGAATTTTTTTATTTTTAAGTTTTAACTTATTAAGCAACTCTTCATTTGGTTTTTTTTCAGTTAATAATAGGGCGGGGTCACCAATAACCTCTAACTTACTTTCTCTTATTCCATTAGCTTGTAAAAAACGCTTAGTATTTATATCTCTTACGCCAATCTTTTGAGCTTGCTTGGCTAAAAATACAACACTTGAAATATTAGCTTCTGGCCATTTTTTAGCGCCTACTTCTTTAATATAACCTAAGCCAAATAAAAAAATAGGAATTAAAATAGCCTTGATTGCCTTTATATCAAAAGGCAAAAAATAAGAATAAAAAATTCCTCCGCCACCAACAATGACCAAATCACAGGAATTTATTTTGTTTAGATTAGAAGCTGAATATGTTTTTAAAACCTCAACTGGAAAATCTTCAATCTCACAATTTTTAATTTGTTTTTTTAATAACTCTTGCACCGCTAAAACTATCGCTCTGTCGCCCTTATTTTTTTTATCCCAAACATGAATATGCGCAATTTTAATTATCTTTTTTTTATTTTTCCCACTTGCTTTATTTTTCATAACAAATTATTTAATTGCCAAATCTTGTTTTACCTTATTAAGTAATAATTCTGCCTTAGCAGGATCGCTGTCATGCTTTAAGAATAAATAAACTACCGTTCTTACTGCCGTCCAATCGTAATACAATCTAATCCGTTCATTTAAGTCTGATGTTAAGGTTAAGCTCCTCTCATTTAAATATTCATGTAAAAATAACTTACTCATTTTCTTAGCATAAACCACATCATTATCGTGTCGCGCCAGTATTTTATACTCTAATTGTTGCATAAAGGTGCCCAGGTCTCGGGCAAAATCACCTAAACAAAAATCGGTAAAATCTATTAAACCTAACCTTCCTGTTCCAGTATTAATAAGATTTTCCGTGTGAGCATCGCCATGAATAAGACAAGGCTTAAAATCTGGTTGAGAAAATATTTTTTCCTCTTTTTCTATTAACTTAGAATATACTTTTTTAAAATCTTCATAAAATTTACCCTCAAAACGATAGGTCATCTCTGCGATTATCACTTCCGATCCAGGAATAACAGTTTTAATCCGAGAATTTATTGGATTAAAATTAGCTTCTTCATTAACTGGCAACTTATGTAAACGAGAAAATAATTTAGCAGACAAAAGAACCATGTTTTCTATTTCTGAAAAATCTTTATTTTTTATATAATACATTAAATTTTCTCCCCTTATCCCCTCATAAAAAGTGCCATTAAAATCTGCGGAATAAAATAAGGGGCGAGGCACATCAAATATTTCCCCATTAAATTCTTTTTGCCACAAATATTTCAAGACTGCAAAAACATTTTTTCTTTCTTCATTGCTGTGAGCAGAACAAACTATAAAAACATGGTCAATCTCGTCAGCTTGATTTTTAAAGCCAACATTGTAACCAATTACAACATGATAAGTATTGGTCCAAACCATTTTTTTATAAGGCTTAATTTCAACTTGAGAAACTTCTTTATACTCAGGATAAAGCGGCAAAACTTGTTCGCGCAAAAGATTAATTACATAATCTTCTCTAAATAACTGTAAAATTTTGTTCATAAGTAAATAAGTAACAAAAGAAACAACCACGGGCTAGTTCTGCCAATGCTTATTCCAATGCCTTTGCCAAATATTCTTTTTAATTTTTAAATAATAATTTTCTGCTTCTAATTTATATTTTTTGCTTTTCTTGTCATTAAGCGATCGAACCGCCCTTATCATATCTTCCAAACCTCTTTCAATTATGTCCGGGTTCCAAGCATAGGGCCCAAAAACATTGGAAAAATCGTATTCACTGGCCCACCAAAAAGTGCAACTGGCCACACCTCGCACCAAATGCCAACGATACCACTCGTAATTTATATCCTTTGCAAAAAGCTCATCAAGAGAAAGCGCTAAATTAGCTAAGCGCCACAAATCACGATGTATAACATTATTTTTATCTTTCCATAATTTAAAAGGTTCGCCATTTTCTATATCAGTTCGAGTTGAGTCCCAAGAACAAGGACTTAATTTTAAGCTATCTATTACAAAGGACTCACCTTTCTCCAATTCTTTTATCGCCTCAGAAATAGTCAACGTTTTAAGATCTTTTAGCTTTCCCACCTTTTCCATTTCCGCAGTTTGATCTTGGTGTCGTAAGCCATATAATTCTGCATCAGTAGCGGTTATCATAAAATCTTGTCCTGAGGCAGACTTTGATTTTAAAATTTGTGTTGGCGGATATGTTTGAGATAATTTTCGATTACGAAGAACAACTTTTAAACCACTAATTTTATCCTTTACTAAAAATGAACGCGGCTTAACCTCAGTTGCCACTTCATCAATAATTATCCATTCATAGCCCAACGATTTAATCACTTCTGCCACTTTTGGACTATAGGCCATTTCCGGTAAAAAAAAGCCAGCTGGTTTTATTTTTATTCCTAAAGTTTTCTTTACTATTTTTAAATTAGCCTCAATTTGCCTTACTACCTCCTCCCTGGGCAAAAGCGGCAAAAGACCATGATAAGCAGCCGTGCCAGTCAATTCAATTTGTCCATTTTTAATAAGCGCCGCTAGTCTTTCTAAAAAATTAAATTCTTGAGCATCATAAAGTCTTTCTAAAAGACAACCTGAAACATTCCAGGTCATACGCAAATTAGGGTGCTCTTCCATTAATCTAACTAGCCGCCAATAACTTTTATCAAGTGCCTCTTTAATAATATAATAATCGGTGTTAGCTGGTTGATAGAAATGTAAAAAATTTATCCATTGCATAAATTATTTTTTAGTAACCGCTGCTCTATATAACTCCACATATTTTTTTGCTGGAATCTCCCAACTATTTGATTGACGCATCACTCTTACCACTAAATTCTGCCAAGTACGTGTATGTTTATAATTTTCTAAAGCGCGAATAATTGCGGCATAAAACATATAGGAATCTTCAGTTGAAAAAGTAAAGCCATTCCCCTTTTTCTCAGCCGGATTAAAATTATCAACCGTATCATAAAGACCGCCAATTTCTCTCACAACCGGAATACAACCATAGCGCATTGCAATAAGCTGATTAATTCCACAAGGCTCGTGATTAGATGGTAATAAAAAGAGATCAGAAGCTGCGTAGAGCAAGGTTTCCATTTCTTGATCAAAGGGTAACCAAACAATTTTCTTTGGAAATTTTCTTTGTAATTTTTTTATCGGCTGAATATATTCCTTATTGCCATCTCCCATGAAAACTAGTTGCAAATCCATTTTCAACAAAGGCTCCATAATTTTTAAAATCAAATTAAAACCTTTTTGAAAAGTAACTCGAGACGTAGTACATAAAATTGGAATTTTTTTGTCTTCTGGCAAACCAATCTTATTTTGCAAATATCTCTTATTAGCTGTTTTATGTCCAACCGTTTCATAGGAATAAACTTTATGCAAGCTTTCATCCTTTTCCGGGTTATAAGTATTATAATCAATACCATTTATAATCCCATATAATTTACGTGAACGATTTTTTAAAATCCGGTGCAGGTCTTGCCCAAATTTTTTTGTCATTATTTCTTGACGATACTGCTCGCTAACAGTATTAATAATATCAGCTGACAAAATAGCTCGTTTAGCAAAATTTATATACTCAATTCTCTTATCACTTAAATGCGGCAAACGACTACGACCATAATCCTTATGCTCCAGTGGCACTTCCCACCAATTATGTCCAAATTGAAAGATTAAATTATGGATAGTGAAAACTGTTTTCGCTTTTTTTAAAGTTTTAGAATAACGGAAATCAGTTTTTAAATAATATGGAACTAAGCCCGACTGCCAATCATGACAATGAATTATGTCGACCGGTTTTTTCAAAAGCGACAATAATTTTAAGGCCGCCACATTGAAAATTAAAAATCTGGCATTTTCATGACTAGAACCATATATTTTACGACTTTTTGAAAAATAGCTAACATTTTCAATAAAATAAACCGGCAAATCTTCCATTAAATAACCTTGCCAATAATTTACCTTGATACTTTCTTTGCTGTTTAAACGTAAATTAACGTCAGAAAAAATTAATTTTAATCCCCATCTTTTTTTATCTATCACTTTGCCATAAAGAGGGGTAATTAAAAAGACATCATGCCCCAATCTTTTTAACGCCTTGGGCAAACTGCGAGACACGTCTCCTAAGCCACCCGTCTTGGAAAAAGGTGCTACTTCAGAAACAATGTGAACAACTTTTAATTTTTTTTCTTTTTTCATAAATTGTTATAATTTAGAGCACAAATTGCAGCTGCTAAAGCATCAGCTGCATCATCGGGACGAGGTATTTCTTCTAAGTTTAAAATTAATTTTACCATTTTCTGCACTTGTTTTTTGTCAGCTTGACCATAAGAGGAAACCGCTTGTTTTATTTGTGAGGGCGTATACTCACAAATCGGTAAATTATGTTTACTAATAGTTAGCATCACCACTCCTCTAGCCTGTCCCACAATTAAAGCAGTTTTAACATTTTTATTAAAAAATAATTTTTCAATTGCCACCCGCTGCGGCCTATATTTTAATATTATTTTTTCCAACTCTTGGTTAAGAATGAGCAATCTTGAAGATAATGTTTCGTGCGCCTTGGTTTTAATACTGCCATAAGCTAAACACTTTAGCTTGCCTGAAGTATTTTCAATAACACCATAGCCGGTATCAGCTATACCGGGGTCTATTCCTAAAATAATATTTGGCATTTAATTAATATTTGTATAATAATCATTTACATCTTCATTATCCTCAAGTTCTTCCATAAACTTTTCTATTCTTTCCTGATCAGAGGCAGATAGGTCTATTTTATCCTTGGCAACATAATCAATTTCTGCCCTTTCAACTACCATCCCCTTATCCTTTTCTAAAAAATCTTTAATCCCTTGCATATCTGTCATAGCAGTATAAATTGTGATACCCTCCTTCTCTTTCACAAAATCTAATATTCCTTTATCTATAAGCTCCAACTCTAAGTCTTCATAGCCCTGATGTTTTTCTTTTATTTCATTTTGCGAAACGCTAAGTGAACCAAGTTGACTAAAATTCCACATTACTGCACTAAAAGAGCCGCCATACTTAGAAAATAAATGACGCACTGTTGCGCCGCTTCTATTTTTATTATCTGTTAAACATTTGACTATTACCTGAATCCCAGTCGGCAATACGCCTTCATAATACAATTCTTCGACCTGATCTCCCACCAATTCTCCTGTTCCCTTTTTTATTGCTTTTTCAATATTATCCTTAGGCATATTAGCTGCCCGCGCTTGATCAATCGCCGTTTTAAGAGAAGAGTTAATTTCAGGGTTAGCACCTCTTTTTGCAGCAATGGTAATAACATTAGCTAATTTAGTAAAAATAGCGCCTCTTTTTGCATCAATTATGGCTTTTTGACGATGCGTTGTCGCATATTTAGAGTGTCCTGACATAATAAATATAATTAATTTTTACAAAAATAAAATTAAAAACTTGAGCCTTCAAGCCTATCAAAACTGTAACGCAAATTGAAATAAAAATCAAGATAAATTATAATGAAATATATAATAAAATAAAGCAAAA